>Ga0207797_1000313_pt1 | contig 37269 bp, 40 predicted proteins | sample PRCRCaboRojoPR_6_FD_187275 | JGI IMG/M metagenome (GOLD analysis project Ga0207797, IMG submission 187275) | Marine sediment microbial community from Cabo Rojo, Puerto Rico - PR CR 10% Liquid 1 (SPAdes) | ecosystem: Environmental > Aquatic > Marine > Coastal > Sediment | place: Cabo Rojo, Puerto... | reverse complement strand
GGCCGGCGCCGCTTCGGACTGGACGCCGACAATCGCGGCGTCGGTGAGCTGGCCGACCGTCAGGCAGTAGGCCGACGCACCGGAGCCGCCGCCCACCGGACAGAAGACGTAATCGACGTCCGGGAGGTCCTCGACGACCTCGAGGCCGGCTGTCGCGATGCCCGCGACGAGGGCGGGTTCGTTGGCCGAATGGACATAGCGGTAGCCCTCGGTCGCGGCCTGTTCCTCGGCCCATTCACGGGCTTCGTCGAAGTTGGCGCCGTGCTTGACCACCGCGGCCCCGAGCCGTTCGATCGCCGCCACCTTGTCGGGGTTGGCGTCCTCGGGGACCGCGATGGTCACCGGGATATCGAACTGCGCCCCCGAAAACGCGATCGACTGACCATGATTGCCCGTACTCGCGGCGATCAACCCCGTTGATTTGAACTCATCAGGGAGGGTCGAGAGGAGGTTCACCCCGCCGCGAACCTTGAAGGCACCCGTCGGGAGCGTGTCCTCTCGTTTGAGGTAGACGTCGGCGTCGAGCTCCGCCGAGAGGGGATCGCTCCGGACCAGCGGCGTCCGGGGCAGAAAGCGGGAGACGACTGGCTTCGCCCGATAGACGTCAGTGATGGTCGGTGGATCGAGCTCGTGATACGGGAAGATCGTCGTCGCATCGGGAGAGTCGACCGGCTCGTAGCGGACCATGGCTCGCCGGTCGTCCGTCGCGGCAATATAGTTTGGTCTGTCGGGAGATTCAGTGGACCAGCCGGTCGAGGATCGCCCGGATGAACGTCGTCTGTCGGGGCTTCCAGGAGTGGGCGAGGAGGACGGTCTTGTCGACGCGTTCGACCAGCTTGTCCGGGAGCGACCCGAAGACCACGTCGTAGACGAGGTGATGCGCCGCGGTCCCGATGATGACGATGTCCGCCGAATTGGAGGCCTCCCGGAGGGAATCGATCCGGTTGGCGGTCCGGAGGACGGTGACGGAGGACTCAGCCGTGCAGAACTCCGAGAGCGATTCGAGGTAGGCCCGATCCGAGTTCACCTGTTCGTCGGTCGCGGTGGGCTCCAAGGTGGAAACGAACTCGATCGAGGCGCCTTGGGAGGAAGCGATTCCGTCGGCGACGATGATTTCGAGCGGGTCGAACGGGCCCTGATCAGCAACGACCAGAAGCTCGTCGACGGCGTCGTAGCCCCGGTTGCGGACGAACACGAAGTCGCCGGCGACATGCTGCATGTACCAGTCGACGTCAGCGCCGAGGAGTTCGGCGTGCCACCGGCTCGGGTGCCAGTCGCCGAGGACGATGTCGATGTCATAATGCTTGACGAAATTCGAGATGGAGCGTTTCGTATCGTGGGTGACGACTTCGGCATACTCGACGGGAATGTCGGTGCCGAGCAGCTCGCCAGAGTCGAGTTCGAACCGAACGTCATCCGGGCTGTCCGTTGCGGCGGCGAGGTCGAGCTGTTCCGGGACCTCCTCGAACCTGACGACTCGGATCCGACCGCCGCGATCTCTGATGATGTCCTGGCCGAGGCGGATGAGCTCGAGGAACTCCTGGCGTTGGTCGGGCGAGGGTGTTCCACCTAGCGGAACCAGCATCTCGATCGGGCGATCCTCAGCACAGGTCTCCCTCGTTCGGTCGAGGGCTCGCTCCGCCGAGCCCCGTCGAATCGCGTCGAGAGCCGCCCCTTCGCGTTCGGTCCGTTCACGGCCGTAGACCCGATACCAGATAGCGCCGAGGAGGATGAGACCTACCGCGCCGGCGATGGGGATCGTCCCCAGCTGTGAGATGAGGACCACTCCACCAAAAATGCCGAAGAGCTGAACCCACGGGTAGCCGGGGGCGGTGAACTCCGGCTCGTAATTCACGAGTTCGCTTTCCCGAAAGGCGATGAGCGCGACGTTGACGAAGGCGAACACGAGGATCTTGAACGCACTCGCAAGCTTTGCGAGTTCTCTGACTGGCACGAACACGATCAGGAAGACGAGCAGTATCCCGGTGGCCAGGATGGAGTACCACGGCGTTCTGAATCGGGCGCTCACTTGACTCAGGTGGCGAGGAGCGAGATCGTCCCGGCTCATTGCGAGCGGGAACCGGGACGAGGAAAGGATCCCGGCGTTGGCCATGCTCGTCAGCGCTAGAACGGCGACGGCCGAGATCCCGATCGTCCCGACCGGCCCGAGGAAGGCGCCGGCCGCGTCTGCCATCGGATGGAGCGAGGTCTCGATCGTGTCGATCGGGACCACCCCCACGATGACGAACACGGTAAAGGTATAGACGACCATCATCATGACGACCGAAATCAGGATGCTCATCGGGATGTTTCGGCCAGGGTTCTCGACCTCCTCGGCGACGCTCGCGATCTTGGTCACCCCCGCATACGAGATGAACACGAACCCGGTCGCTTCCAACAGGCCGATTGGCCCCTTCGCAAAGAAGCCGGGGCGGAAATTCGCCCGATCGATAAACGTCAGCCCGTCGACGATGAAGGCGAGGAGGGCCAACAAGACGATACTCACGATGATCGCCTGTAAGCGACCGCTCTGTTTCACACCAATCAAATTGACGACGACAAGCCCGATTGCGAGCCCGAGAGAGACGTAGACGAGCGATCCCTCCGGGAGCGTGACGAACAATAGCAGGTAGGCACCCAGTCCCACCAAGGCGAATGCGCTCTTGAACACAAGCGAAAACCAGGCGCCAATTCCGGCGATCGTGCCGGGGAGCGGGCCCATCGCCCGGTCGATATAGAGATAGGTCCCCCCAGCCTCGGGCATGGCCGTCGCCATCTCCGCCTTCGAGAGGGCGGCCGGCAGGACCAGTATTCCGGCCAGCAGGTAGGCGAGAATGACGGCCGGGCCGGCGATCTTGGCGGCCAGTCCCGGGAGGACGAAGATTCCGCTCCCGATCATCGCCCCGATACTGATCGTGATGGTGGCGTACAGCCCTAGATCGCGCTCAAGTCCCTTTTCCACGGGTATGCACCGGTCTTTCGAGGAAGGGGGTGAAAACACATTCTATCGGCCGACTCGATTGCTGCAAGTCACACATCCACCGAACCAACGGCAATCGCCGGCTGCCTGCCGCTGGGTCGACCGGTGGCTGGGCTCAATACGCTGTCGTGCCCCACTTCCCGGGGAGGACTGAGAGAGCCCCACCGTAGTGGTAGACGACTCCGAGGGTCGAGCCCCAGATGAGGTGGCCGACGAGCGCCGGTGGGGTGAGGTGCGGGATCGGGGCGGGAATGCCGATCAGGTTTTGCCAGACCGGCATGACCACGCCCGCCGCGAACAGCCACAGGAAAGTCGCCCACGCCAGGCCGACGCCGAGATAGCCGAACACGCTCGAGGAGTACCGTTGTGGCGCGACGAGGATCAACCCGGCGAAGACGAGGCCAAACACCACGCTGTGGAACTCGTGGGTGATCCATCCGATGAACGGGTCAGGAACGCCGTAGAGCGCTCCGATGATCGGGACAACGCCGGCCATGGCTTGAATGACGACGCCCATGGCACCGCCGGCTACGAGTGCGGCACCAACGGCCGTGACGAGTTGTGACGGTTCGAGCCCGTAGGAACGGACGTCGGTCGGTGTCTGTGTCGGCGGCACGCTTTCTGTTACCCGGCGAAGCTCCACCTCGATCATCGTGCCGCCGTCCCTCTGATCGGTCGAAATGTCGCCGCCATACCGCTCGACGAACATCCTGGCGAGGTTCGTCCCGAACCCGGTTCGAGGATCGTCGTGGTCGGGAATGGAACCTTCCTCGAGGATCCGGCGCTGATCCTCGGGAAGGCCCGGGCCGGAATCGGTGATCCGGACACACGCGACGTCCCGACCGACCGCCAGTTCGATATCGACAGACGGGTTCGAGTCGTCGTTATGGACGATCGCGTTTTCTACCAGATGATACAGGACGTGGGACAGTCTCGAATCGGCCCAGACCTGCACCCCGTCGTTCCCGGAGCGTGAATAGTTGACTGACGCACCTGGGTACCGCTCCTCGATGGTCTCGATGGTATCGTCGACAGTCCTCGCGAGATCACTCGGGTATATGCCACCCTGTTCGGATCGTTCGGTCTGGGTGAGGTACTTGACGTCCTCGATGGTGTCGACGACGTGGTCCGACTTCTGCTCGATGTGGCCGATCGGCTCGTCGGTATCGCCCGACGACTGAATGATCTCCGTGCTCCCCCGAATTACCGTGATCGCGTTGAGGACTTCGTGTCGGAGGATGCGGTTGAGCGTCACCAGTCTGTTTGCTTGCTGGCGAAGTTCGAGCTGGTGTTGTGAATTCTCGGCAGCATACAGGCCAATCAGCGTTCCGAGTATGCTCCCCCCGATGAGGAAGTTCGAGAGATAGACCTTGGAAGTGACCGAGCCGATCGAATCCAGGCCGGAGGGGTTGGAGCCGAGAAGGGTGAGGGCCACTAACACGAACATCGAGAGCATGCCGACCGTACACCAGAGTGCGACCGTTCGGACGTAGGTCGGATCGAAGGCCCCGACCACGAGCGCCACCCCGAAGATCGCGAGCAACAGACCGAGAACCAGCGGCACCACGCCGGCGAGGAAGAACTGAGTGGGTTGCTCATAGGCGGCCAGTGTGACGGTGAATCGCGTGGTGAAAAACCCGATAGCTGCAACCCAGAGGCCGCTCAGGGCGAGCCGTCTGGAGAGGATGCCGCTGTCGGTGCTCATGAATAACTGCTGCGGGCTACGGCCAGTGCCGTGTATATACGTATTGGCGAAATTATCATTCGGAATAACACCTCGTCCACTCCAGTCGAAACCCGTCGCACGGATGTCTGACGGGCGGCATCCGCATTGTAGACACGGGCCCCACGGGCCCAGGTCCTTCCGCGAGCTATATAGATCCAATAGTGAAGACTTTGGTCGCCCCTCCGGATTGTCTAGTCGGTCGAGGATTTGGATGGCAGGACGTCCACGCGACCCGGGGGTGGTGCTCGTCACGGTCGATTCGCTTCGCCACGACGCGGTCGACCCCGAGACGGCGCCAACGCTCTCTCGCCTCGAACGGGACGGGATCAGCTGCGAGCATGCCTTCGCACATGGTAATTGGACCCCGTTTTCGTTTCCGCCGATTCTCGGACCGGATCACGTATTCGAGGACACTGGCGGAATCGGCCTGCCCGAAACGCCGGTTCTCGCCGAGGTCCTGGGCGATGACGGGGTCGAGACTGGCGGTTTCAATGCCGCAAACGGGTTCCTCTCGCGGTATTGGGGCTACCACCGGGGATTCGACGAATTCGATGCGTTCCTGGGCGACACGTCCGATGGGGTCTACTCGAAGTATCTCGCCGCCCATCCGACGGTCCAGGGCTGGCTCCAGTGGGGCGCGGCCGGCCTCCGTCGGCGGTTCTGGCCGTTCGGATCGGCGTCGAAACCGTTCGTGGATACCTCAAAGCTGATCGACGTCGAACGCCGGGCAACCGACTTCCTCGATCGGGTCGAGGGCCGGTTCTTCCTCTGGATCCATTACATGGATACCCACACCCCCTACCTTCCCGCGGTCAAGCATCTCGATGACCAGACCCCGCTTGACTGGCCCCGACGGTTGAAAACCCACCTGCTCGCCGGGCTCGGACGGCAAATGGGCGATCGATCGCTGGACCAACTACGATCCCTATACCGGGGGGCCGTGCGCCAGGTCGACGCCAGCATCGATCGACTCCTCGACCACCTCCGCTCGATCGGCCGCCGAGACGAAACCACGATCATCGTCACCGGCGACCATGGCGAGGAGTTCCAGGAACACGGTCACCTCGCTCATTATCCCAAACTCTACGAGGAGCTCGTGCATGTACCGTTAATCGTCGATACACCCCATCGGGAGAGTGGTTCCATCGAGGAGGCGGTCGGCCTGGACACGATCCCACCCACGGTCATGGCGGCCCTTGGCGTGGATCGGCCGACCCATTTCGGGGGGAGATGCTTGTTCGAACCCCGATCGTCAGAGCCGGTCTTCTCCGTCACTGTGCGGGCTCGTACGCCGACCCACCAACCAATCCCCCGATCGACTACCGAAGGAGAACTCATCGTCAGCGCCCGAACGGATCGGTGGACCTATATCCGCCATACGGACACCGGTTTCCGGGAGCTGTACGACCGCGTCACCGATCCAGGGGAAACCCAGGATCGATGGGCCGATCTCGGCGGCTCCCCGGCGGTTCGTCGCATAGAATCCGCCACCGAGACCTATCTCCGGCGGCTCGAGGGGGAGGAATCCACGTCCGACCCCTCGGTTCCCGAAGCGGTGACGGGCCGCTTGTCCGCCCTCGGGTATCAATAACGACCTTTCTCTCCGGCATCGAATCGATGGCTCCGAGGGACCCGGTAGATTCGATCCACCCGAAACGAGTCGCACGGTCGTCTATCAGCCGTCGGACGAATCGAAAAGGTCCCCGAGGGTGGCTCGGGAGTGGCACCTACCGTGGAGTGAGCGACGGTATGGGCATCGGTGAGGGGGATGCAAAACCGCACCGCGTGCCCGGGTGACGGCGCACGGAGGACGCCATTAACCGTTGCTAGTAGGCCTCCCGAGACCTATTGAGAGATCGAGCGTCCAACCGGTCAGTCACGTTTATCGGCCGCCGACATTAGGAACGGATATGAGCGGGGATGGCGGTTCGTCGGATCAGCTCCCACGGGATGAACTCCGGCTTCGGTTGTACGAGGTACTCGAACATCGACTCGAAAAGGAACGACAGTGGCGTCTGATCCGAACGGCCGGCGGTGGAGCCGTCATCGGCGGCATCGTCGGCTTCGCCCTGCTTACCGAGCAGCTCCAGATCATCGCGCTGACCCCGGTGCTCTTCGGGATCGCCGTGATGGCGGGGTTGAAATCCACCGTCGACATGCTGTACCTCCAGCGGCACATGGTCCAGCTCGAACGCGAGTTCCAGGATCGTGAACCATTGTTCGCCTGGATGTCGGACTACGGCGTCTTCGGCGGCGCTCAGGCCATCGAATTCGAGGAGGTGGACCTCAACGTCATCCCGAACACGGCGCTCGCGGTCCTGATTGGATCGATCTACGTGATCTTGATGGTGATCGGATACTGGACCTGGGCTCCGATCCAGGACTCCGCGGTGTTCCTCGGGGGATCGATCGGTCGGGGGGTTCTCGTGGTGGGGTATGTCACGTTCACGGCGCTGGTGCTGGTGATCGTGGTCGTCGGCTACCTCCATTACCAACGGCTGTCGACCCAACTCGACGGCTAACCGTCAGTGCTGTTTTTGGTGGCGGATCTTCTCCGCGATCACCCCGGGGACGCTCGTCCCACAGGCCCTGCAGTTCCACGACGAATACACCTGGCCCTGCTCCTTCTGTAAGTCCCGTTTGCTCCGGAGCACCGCTCCACAGCCCTGACAGGTATAGGTGGTTCGCGACATCGGCCGGTCGTCAGGAACAGGTTGCAGGCGGTGGACCGTGAGCGTGTCGCTCCCGACGGATCGAGCCCAATCGACTGTGGAATGACTGGGTCAGTCGCCTTTGGCGCCCGGGTTCGTGACGGCTCCGTTGGCGGCGGAGCCGAACGAGGCCCCGTACTTGGCCAGGACGCCCGACGTGTAGTTAGGGTTGGGCTGGGCCCAGTCGTCGAGTCTGGCCTCGAGTTCCTCGTCGGAAAGATCGACCGAAAGGGTCCGTTCGGGGATGTCGACCGTCACGATATCGCCCTCCTCGATGGCGGCGATCGGCCCGCCGACGTACGCCTCCGGGGCGACGTGACCGACCATCGGGCCCCGGGTAGCGCCGGAGAATCGACCGTCGGTGAGTAGGGCGACATCCTCCTCGTGGCCCTGGCCGACGACGGCCGCGGTGACGCCGAGCATCTCCCGCATGCCGGGCCCGCCTTGGGGCCCCTCGTTCCGGATCACGAGCACGTCACCGGAGGAGACGTGGCCATCCTGTACCCAGTCCATTGCGTCCTCCTCGCGCTCGAAGACCTTCGCCGGGCCCTCGTGGTGGAGCTTGTCGTCACCGGTCACCTTCAGGACGGCCCCGTCGGGGGCGAGATTTCCTTTGAGGATGGTGATTGCACCCTCCTGGTGGATGGGGTCGTCGATCGGCCGCACGACGTCGGGATCGATCGCGTCATCGGGCGGCAACTTGAGCGTGTCCAGCTCCTCGGCGATCGTCCGCCCGGTGACCGTCATCGCGTCACCGTGGAACAGGCCGGCGTTCAGGAGGCGCCGGATCACGACGGGGACGCCGCCCTGGTGGTGGAGGTCGGCCATGACGTGCGTCCCGCCGGGTTTGAGATCGCAGATGTGGGGCGTCCGGCGGCTGATCTCGTCGAAGTCATCGATCTCGAGGTAGATCCCCGCCTCCGCGGCCAGCGCCAGGAGGTGGAGGACTGCGTTGGTCGACCCACCGATCGCCACCTGGAGGCTGATGGCGTTCTCGAAGGATTTCCGCGACAGGATATCGGAGGGTCGGATCCCGTTCTCGATCGCCTCGAGGACCGTCTCGCCCGCATCCCGGGCGATGACCTTCCGCTCGCCCGTCACGGCCGGCGCCGACGCCGTCCCGAGGGGGGCCATCCCGAGTGCCTCCGAGATCGACGCCATGGTGTTCGCGGTGAACATGCCGGCACACGACCCGGCCCCGGGGCAGGCGGCGTGTTCGAGCTCCTCGAGCTCCTCGCGCGCCATGTCACCTTCGGCGACGGCTCCGACGGCCTCGTACACGTCCTGGATGTTGACGGCCTCGCCGTGGAACTGGCCGGGGAGGATCGTCCCACCGTAGAGGAAGACGGATGGGAGGTCCGTCCGGATGGCCGCCATCATCATCCCGGGGAGGTTCTTGTCACAGCCCGCGACCGTCACCAACCCATCCAGTCGCTCGCCGAAGGCCACCAGCTCGACGGAGTCGGCGATGACCTCGCGCGAGATCAACGAGGCCTTCATCCCCTTCGTCCCCATGGAGATGGCGTCGCTGATGGTGATCGTCCCGAATTCGATCGGCATCCCCGCCGACTCGTCGACCCCCTCGATCGCCGCCTCGGCCACCTCGTCGAGGTGGACGTTACACGGCGTAATGTCCGCCGCAGGATTGGCGATCCCGACCATTGGCGAGGCGAGGTCTTCGTCGTCGTAACCCATCGCCCGGAACATCGACCGGTGGGGGGCCCGCTCGACCCCTTCGGTCACGTCCGCACTCGGGAGGTCGTCGTCCTTCGATCGTCGTCTCTGCCGGGGCCGTTGACTCATAGCCCGCCCGTCGGCCTGCACGGCCTTAAACGTCCCTCGATCCGCCCGAAACGCGTAAGCACCGGGCCGCACGAGCACCGTCCATGGACCGGATCCCGTTCGGGATCGCACGACTCGACGCGATCATCAACGGTGGGGCACCTCCCGGCAGCGTCGTGATCCTCGCCGGCGACGCGGGGGCGGGGGCCCGCGAGTTCTTATACACAAGCGGGATCATGAACGCCCTCTATCACACCGACCCCGAGCTGTTCGACCTGAACTACGGCGAAATCGGCGATAATTCGCGGGTTCCCGACGAAATCCACTACGTCTCCTTCACCGAGAGCCAGCCCGAGCTCGAACGGGAACTGGACCTCGTCTTCGACGAGCAGCTCGTCGAGACGGCCACCGATTCGATCACGTTCAAGGACCTTTCGTCGTCGTATTTCCAGCTCAGTCCCGTGCCGCGGTCGTGGTATGCCGGCCACCACCAACGGCTGGACGAACTTGGCGGCCGGGCCGAGCGGACGGACACGCTCGAGGCTCTCGGTGACTACCTCGACGCCAACGCGGAGTCGAACCTCGTGCTCATCGACTCACTCTCAGATCTGGCCGCGGTCATCGGCGACCAGCTCGAGTGGAGCGACATCGCTCTCCTCGTCAAGGGGCTCAGACGGGCCTCACGGGCATGGGACGGTCTGATCATGCTCCTGGTGGACAAGGAGGCCATGACCGACAGCGAGTTCGGCCTCCTCATGTCGTCGGCCGACGGGACGCTCGTCTTCGAGTGGGCCGCCGGCGGCAACGAACTCGATCGAACGATGGTCGTCAAGGAGTTCCGAGGAGTCCTCCCCGAGATCGAAGAGGAGGACATCGTCCGCTTCGAGACGGAGATCGGCGACGCCGGGTTCGACATCACGGACATCCGCAAGATCCGCTGACGGGTGTCAGACAGCCCGACCCCGTGACGCCAAGCGTTTTAATAACTCACTAGCCTACGTACCCGACGATGGCACAGGATCCGGCCTCCGGCTCGATCCCATCCGAACTGCCAGAGTCCGTGCGCGAGTGGCTCGCCGACCTCGCCGAGGACACCGAGCTCTCGGAGGCTGAGCTGCTGGCCCAGCTCTCGGTCGGCTCGGCCGATGACTCCGGCGTGGACGTCGAGGCCGGCGATCTCCAGGACCAGGTCGACGAGCTGGAGACGATCATCGACGAGGTCGATTCCCTCCTCCGTGGCCGGATCTCCGAGGTGGAAGAGACGTTCGAGGAGAAGCTCGAGGACGTCCGGGACCGGGTGATTCAGGTCAAGCGGGAGACCGACTCGAAGGCCCATGCCAATCATTCCCATCGAGACCTCCGAACCGACATCGAATCGCTCGATGCGGATATCGAGCGGCTCGAACAGGCGATCGACGACCTCGACGATCGGTTTGAGGCAACGATCGAGTCGATCTCGGCCGAGCAGGACGACCTCGCCGATCGAGCGGACGAGATCGAGGACAAGCTCGACCTGCTGGCCAACACGATGCTCGACCTCCGGTCGCGGACGGCCGAGGTTTCGGAACTCGGGAACCAGCTGGCGGCCGTGACCAACCTGGCTGATGCGGCCAACCGGGCGGGCACGACCGATGCGAAGTGTGAGGGCTGTCGGGCGACGGTCGACATCTCGCTGTTGACGCGGCCACGCTGTCCCCACTGCCAGGAACCCTTCAACGACTTCGAGCCGAAGGGGTGGTTCCTGGGATCGAACACGCTTCGGACCGGCTCGAAACCAGCCCTCGAGGGCAAAGTCGCCGACGAGACCGATCTCTCGGAGATGGTCGAGGCGGCCCCCGAGGCCTCCACGGACCCCGTCTCCCGGTCGGATGCGATCGAGGCGACCACCGACGACGGCCAGCCCGAGGAGATCGACCTCCGGTCGATCGAGGGCATCGGGTCGAGCTACGCCGAGCGGCTCGACGAGGCGGGCATCGTGGGCGTGACCCAGCTGGCGACCGCCGACCCCGACGACCTGGCCGATGCGATCGACGTCTCGCCCAAGCTCACGGCCGACTGGGTCGAACAGGCCCGCGCCAGGGTCCGGGCGGACTGAGGAGCGTCACTCCAGTCCGACTCCGGAATCCGGCGAGAAATCGAGGCGCGGCGTCCGGTCGGCCGCGACGAACCCCTTTTTGAGCCCAGACTCGTGCAGGTCGGTCCCGCAGTCACCGGTCGCGATCCCCGCCGCGGCGGTGTCGATATCGGTCACTGCTACACCCGCGAGGACGTCGATCCCGGCCTCGAAGGCCGGTTCCGGGAGGAACGACGCGGTGGCCCCGACGAGGACGATCGTGGCCGGCGCCGGTGCCGCCCGGAGATAGCCGGAAAGGCCACCGTAGATCAGCGTCGAACCGGTCACGAAGACGACGTCGGCGTCCGCCAGGGCCGCCTCGCGCCGATCGGGCCCGAACAGGGTCAGGCGGACGCTGTCGGGGGCGTCGATCGATGCGGGATCGATCCCGTCCGGAACCCGCTCGATGACATTGACCGTGACGTCGTCGAACTTGCGGAGGGCGGGGCGGAAGAGGCCGACCGTGGCGATCCGGTCGACCGCGTCGGTCAGCGCCGCCATCGGGTCGCCCCAGTCCCACGCGAGGTGTGGGGCCGACAGCGCGTTGAGGGTCGCGATGCCGAGGGCGCGCTCGAGCGGGGCGGCCCGGTTCGATTCGATACCGTCGAGCAGCCGGTCGACCGAATCGAGGCCGTCCGGCGGCGTCCCATCGGGACGGTGGGCGACCCCGGCCTCGCGCTGGCCGTCCACTTCGAGCTCGACGATGAGCTGCCGGGGGCCGATGGTCGTCGCTTGGAAATGGGCGTCACTGACGGGGCCGAGCCGGTCGAGCACCGTCGTGAGAACCGGCTCGGTCGCTGGCTCGTCCTCACCGACCGCCATGGCGTATCCCGGTCCGTAGCTCGATTCGTCCCGTTCCAAGGGCGGCGCGAGTCATGCCTCCTGCAGATAGTCGGCCGGTGCGGCCTCAAACGTATCGGCACAGCCCTGACAGCAGAAGTAGTAGGTCGCCCCGTCGTGCTCGATGGTCGCCGCCGCCCCCTCGGGATCGATCGTCATTCCGCAGACCGGGTCGACGGCGTCGTCGGCGGTCGAGTCGTCGATCGCCGGCGCCTCGCCGATCGCCGTGTCCGTTCGACGCCGGCGTTCGACCAGCTCCGCGAGCACGCTGACGGCGATATCGTCGGGCGTCTTCGCGCCGATATCGATCCCGGCCGGGGCGGTGACTCGGTCGGTGATTGCCTCGACGTCGGCGTCGTCGCCGAGGTGGTCGGCCGCGCGCTCGAACACGGTCGCCGCCCGCTCGCCGCTCGCGATGAGGGCGATGTACGGGGCGTCGATCAGGACGCCGGCGGCCACGCCGCGAGCGTCATAGGCGCCCATCGAGGCGACGACGACGTACCGGGCGTCGGCCGCGGCCGCGGCGATGTCGGCGGGTTCGGTACTCGTAACGACGGCCGCGTTCCCGTGCCGATCGCCTTCGGGGTCGACGATCGTCACGCCCATGCCGACCGTCTCCGCCAAGCGGGCCAGTCGGCGAGCCGCCGGCGACCGCCCGATGATCAGGAGCCCGGGGGTGGGCACGACGGGTTCGACGAACACCTCGAGCGTCCCGCCGCTGTGACACGTCATCGGGTGGGCCTCCAGCCCCGGCCGGTCGACGTCGTCTGGGTCGGGCGCCAGGCCGATGAGCACCGGTTCGCCCGTCGAGAGCGCCCGCTGACCGGCCTCGATGACGGTATCCTGGGCACAGGCGGCCCCGCCGATCCACCCCTCGAGTTCGCCCTCGGGCGTCACCAGGGCCTGGTCGCCAACGGCCGCCGAGACCGGCGGTTCGCGGCGGACGACGGTCGCCCGGGCGAAGGGCGTGCCGTCGGCCCGCCACTCGGCCTCGAGGGCGGCCAGGCGGTCGTCCGCGGCATCGCCGGCCGCCCCGTCGATCGATCCCGAATCCTCGGTCATTGCCCGGGCTAGTCGGCCGAAGCGCCTTCACCTAGTCGGTCGGCGGGATCGATCGCGAGGCCGGCCTCGTCGAGCGCCTGCCAGACGCGGTCGGGCGTGTACGGCATCTCCACGTGGCGGACGCCGGCGTGCTTTATCGCGTCGACGACGGCGTTCGAGACGGCGGGCGTCGAGCCGACGGTCGGCGACTCCCCGACGCCCTTGGCGCCGATCGGGTGATGCGGCGACGGCGTGACGGTGTAGTCGGTCTCGAAGGCGGGCAGCTCCATCGCGGTCGGGAGCAGGTAGTTCATGAAGTCACCGCCGGTGCAGTTGCCGTTGTCGTCGTAGGTGACCTCCTCCATCATCGCGGTCCCGATACCCTGGGCGAGGCCGCCATGGACCTGACCCTCGATGACCATCGGGTTGATTCGGTTGCCACAGTCGTCCAGGGCGTAGAACCGCTCGACGGCGGTCTCGCCGGTCTCCCGGTCGATCTCGACGACGCAGACGTATGCGCCGAACGGGAAGGTCATGTTGGGGGGGTCGTAGTAGTCCACGGCCTCGAGACCGGGCTCCTCGTCGGCGGGCGAGTTCATGTAGGACGCCCCGGCGATCTCGGTGATCGTGATGGACCGATCGGGGGCCCCCTGGACGCGGAACTCGCCGGAGGAGCGGTCCCAGACGACGTCCTCCTCGGCCACCTCGAGTTCGTTGGCCGCGATGGATTTCGCCTTGGCCCGGACCTTCCGGGTCGCGACCGCGGTGGCCGCCCCACCCACGGGTGTGCTCCGTGAGGCGTAGGTCCCGAGCCCATAGGGTTCGGTGTCCGTGTCGCCGTGTTCGACCTCGATGTCGGCGACGTCGAGTCCGAGCTCCTCGGCCACGATCTGGGCGAACGTGGTCTCGTGGCCCTGGCCTTGGGTCTGGACGCCGATGCGGACGGTGGCCTTCCCGGTCGGATGGACGCGGATCTCGGCCGAGTCGAACATCTCGATGCCCGCGATATCGCACTGCTTGCCCGGGCCGGCACCGACGATCTCGGTGAAGGTGCACAGGCCGATCCCGAGGAGCTTCCGCTCGTCGTTCTCGAGACGCCGCTGCTGTTCTTCGCGCAGCTCCTCGTAGCCGACGCCTTCGAGCGCCTGGTCGAGGGCGGTCTCGTAATCGCCGGAGTCGTAGGTCCACCCGGTCGCGCTCTCGTAGGGGAACTGCTCCGGCTGGATGAAGTTCTTCCGCCGGAGTTCCGCCGGATCCATGTCGAGCTCGTCGGCCAGCACGTCGATCATGCGCTCGATGAGGTAGATGGCCTCGGTCACGCGGAACGAGCAGCGATAGGCGATCCCGCCCGGCGCCTTGTTCGTGTAGACGGCATCCATCGAGGCGTAGGCCGTCGGGATGTCGTAGGAGCCGGTGAAGATCTTGAACATGCCCGCCGGGAACTTCGATGGCTGGGCGGCCGCGTTGAAGGCGCCGTGGTTGGCGAGCACGTCGACCGCCGCCCCCGTGATCGTGCCATCCGACGTGGCGGCGAGCCGGCCCGTCATGTCGTAGTCGCGGGCGAAGTGGGTGGTCTGGAGGTTCTCCGAGCGCTCCTCGACCCACTTGACCGGCTGGCCCAGGACGTAGGAGGCGGCCGCGGCGACGACGTAGCCCGGATAGATCGGGACCTTGTTCCCGAAGCCACCGCCGACGTCGGGGCTGACGATCCGCACCTTGTGCTCGGGGATGCCCGACACCATCGAGAAGAGCGTCCGGTGGGCGTGGGGTGCCTGCGAGGTGAGGTGGACCGTCATCTGCTCGTTGGCGTCGTCCCAGTCGGCCACGCACCCGCAGGTCTCGATCGGGGCCGGGTGGATGCGGTGATAGGTCATGTCCTGCTCGACCGTCACGTCGGCCTCCTCGAACGCCTGGTCGGTCGCGGCCTCGTCGCCGGCCTCCCAGGTGAAGATGTGGTTGTCGTCCTGGCCCTCGATGTCGTCGCGCACGACGGGGGCGTCGTCGGCCAGGGCGGCCTCGCTATCGACGACGGGATCGACCACGTCGTACTCAACCTCGACCCGTTCGGCGCCGTCCTTGGCGACGTAGCGATCGGTGGCGATGACGCCGGCCACCTCCTGCGACTGGAACTTGACCTTGTCGCTCACGAGGACGTCCTGTGTATCGTCCATGAGGGTCGGCATCGTGGCGAGTTCGTAGGCGGCGAGCTCCTCGGCGGTCAGAACGGCGATGACGCCGTCCATCGCCTCGGCACGCGAGGTATCGATGTCGACGATCCGGGCGTGGGCGTGCGGGCTCCGGACCAGTTCGAGGTGGAGCATGCCGTCCTTCTTGATGTCGTCGACATAGTTGCCTTTCCCGGCGATGAATCGCCGATCCTCCTTCCGGCGGACGGACTCGCCCATGCCGCCCCGTCCGTGGCCGCAGTGTTCCTCCGGCTGGGGGCCGCCGTCCTCGGCGTGACGGTAGGGGGCGTCGGGTTTCTCGGTCTCCGAGCTCATTCCGCCTCACCTCCTGGGTCTCGGGGGCGACCGCCGTCGGTCGCCGCTTCGGCGTCACCGAGTTCGGCCGAGGCGTACTGGATGGCGTCGACGATGTTGTGATACCCGGTGCACCGACAGAGGTTGCCGCTGATGCCCTCGCGGATCTCCTCGTCCGTCGGGGCGGGATTCCGGTCGAGCAGGGCCTTGCCGGTCATGATCATGCCCGGCGTGCAGAACCCGCATTGGAGGCCGTGTTCCTCCTTGAACCCCTCTTGGATCGGGTGGAGGTCCTCGCCGGCATCGGGGAGGTCGGCCATGCCCTCGACCGTGGTGACTTCGCTCCCGTCCGCCTGGACGGCGAACTGCAGACACGACTTGATCGCTTCGCCGTCCTTGACGACCGTACACGCCCCGCAGTTCCCGGTGTCGCACCCGATGTGCGTCCCCGTGAGGTCGAGGTCCTCGCGGATCGCGTGGACGAGGAGTTTTCGCGGTTCGACGCTCAGTTCTCGCTCCGTGCCGTTGACCGTGATGGTGATGGCTTTCTCGGCTGGCATTGGTAGTCACGTCCCTCCCGCCCGCTCGAGGGCGTTCGACAGTGCGCGCTGGGACAGGACCCGCACCATGTTCCGTTTGTAGTCGGCGCTCCCGTGCTCGTCCGTTTCGGGGTTGGAGTGGTCGGCCGCGATCTCGCCCGCCTCCTTGAACCGCTCGGGTGTGGGGGTTTCGCCTTCGAGGGCCTCCTCCGCGGCCGCGACCCGCGTGTTCGTGATGTCGACCGCCGTCAGGGCCAAGCCAGCATCGGCGATGGTGCCGTTGTCGACCCGGAGTCGGGCCGCGGCACCGACCATGGCGTAGTCGCCGACCTTCCGCTTGAGCTTCTCGTAGGCACTGCCCTCGTTCTCGTCGGGGACGGGGACGCGAATCTCCGTCGCGAGCTCCGACTCCTCGAGGGCGTTGTCGTACGGGAGCAGAAAGAACTCCTCCGCCGGGATGGATCGCTCGCCATCCGGGCCCTGTGCGATGACCTCGCCATCGTGGGCCAGGACGACGGTTCCCCAGTCGCCCTTCGGATCTGACTGGGCGACCGAGCCGACGACCGTCCCCCGGTTCCGGATCTGGGGATCGGCGATCAGGGGGGCGGCATCGGCGAAGGCGCCGTATCGATCGGCGATGGTGTCCGACTCGAGGACGTCGACGTGCCGACAGAGCGCCCCGATCCGGAGGTGGCCGTCCTCCTCGCGGAGGTAGTCGAGCGCATCGATGCTGTTGAGGTCGACGATCGTGGACGGCCGGGCCAGCCGGAAGCGCATCATGGGCACGAGGCTCTGGCCACCCGCCAGGATCGTCGGTTCGTCGAGGCTGTCGAGAAGGCCCACCGCCTCGTCGACAGTCGTGGGTTCGTGGTGTTCGAATTGTGCGGCTTTCATGTGTTAGATCAGGTTCCGAAGTCGATCGGTGACGCTCGAGGCCGCCTCGTCGTCGACCGCGCTCATCTGCGACTGGATGTTGTTGAAGAAGTCGGAGACGACCTTGTTCGCGACCGGGTTGAGGACGCGACTGCCCATCTGGGCGATCCGGCCCGAAACGTCGGTCTCGACCCACCAGTCGACCTTCGAGCCGGTGTCGGTTTCGGAGATATCCATCCCGGACGTCATCGAAAAGGTCGAGCTGCTCGCCGAGCCCGAGCCGGAGGCGACCATCCGGGGGAACTCCCGCTCGTCGATGGTCACGTGGGTTTCGAAACGTGGTTTGACGCTCCCCACGCCGATCTGGACGAGGGCGGCGTACGTCTTCCCCGCCTCGAAGACCCTCTCGGCGACGACGTCGGGGTCGGCATCCGGGAGCGTCTCGACGTCCTCGTCCGGCTCGAACTCGTCGAAGTTGAACGATTCGTCCTCCTCGGTGATGTAGCGACAGCCCTTGAGGGCCTTGCTCACCGCGACCGGATCAGAGAGGACGATCCACGCGTCCTCTGGCGATACCCCGTCTAGTTCGAAGTCACCTGTGAATTCCATTTATATACCCCCTCCTATGCGGGAGCTATGACGTGGGGGACATTGGAACATGATAGCATAAACGTTGTCACTCCGTGGCAGGGGAACCACGTCTTGTCGTAGCAAACAGAAGAAGTTCGGTTCGTAGACCGGCCGGGCGGGTTTCGAGGTCGGGTTAGTCCTGGTCCGTTGCCTTCCGGACGACGATTTCCCCGTCCTCGACGTGCCACTCCAACCGGTCGCCCTCCCCGATCCCGAGGTAGTTGCGGACCGGTTTCGGAACGGTCGTGAGATGCTTTTCGGATATCTTCGTATCTGTCAGAATCCCCATAGACGCTCTCCCGTTCCGTTCGACGGAGTGATCGAATAAAACTTGCCGTCCCCGATTGGCCTAGTCACTGGGGACCCGTCCCCACCGGTGGACTGCCCGGGATGACGGGTTGACGCCGGCCGCCTGTTGTGGGGCGGATTTCAGGAGGACGGGCCCGACGAGGTATCGACCGGTGTCGTCGTGATCGGGCGCCGCCCGGATCAGGTCCCGGTCCGCCATGGTCGAGAGGATGTCTTCGACGGTCCGCTCCATCCCGTCGACGAGGTTCGCCTCCTCGATGACACGATCCACATCGACCTCCCCCTGGAGGACGGCGAGTCGGATCGCCGCGACCCAGGCGGGTTCTCGTCGCAACTCCCGACACATATGCCACCCCTCCGCGATGGACCCACTTGAATGTAACCAGGGGCCGGAGCGGGGTGAGGGGTGCGCTGGGTTTTTGCCGCGATCCACCCTAGCCCCGCCGTGTTGTAGCCCAAGAGGCAGTGAACACATATGCAATTCTGTGACGAATGCGGCTCGATGATGCGGGCCGACGGTGACGAGATGGTCTGTTCGAGCTGTGGCGCCACCGTGCCGAAGGACCCCGACCTCGCCGAGCAGTACACCAGCACGGAAAACCAGTCGACCGATGACGTGATCGAGACCGAGGAGGGGATGGCCTTCGAGGGGAAGCCGACGGCCAACGACGTGACCTGCGAGAAGTGCGGCCACGACGAGGCGTGGTACACGATCAAGCAGACGGCGTCGGCGGACGAGCCGCCCACGCGCTTTTTCAAATGTAAGGACTGCGGCTATCGCTGGCGCGAATACAGCTGATCGATCCGGGTCCCAGGACCCGGAGCGTTCCTCAAAGTTCGACTGCTATCAAATTAGATAATCTCGGCCTGTAGATTTAATGCTGCCCTGCGGAAATCAGGGACAACCTTGCCAACACATGTTCTGGCCGTCGCGGGGGCCAAGGGGGGCGTCGGCAAGACCACGACGAGTATCAACCTAAGCGCGTCGCTGGCCAAGCGAGGCGCGAACGTCGTCGTCGTGGAGACGGATCTTGCCATGGCGAACGCGGTGGATTTTCTCAAGCTCGACTTCAACGAGGAGACGGACCCGACCCTTCACGAGGTTTTGGCCGGACAGGCCGCCGTGGAGTCCGCGATCTATCGAGCCCCGGGCGATATCGATATCCTCCCCAGCGGGGTCGACCTCGAGACCTATTCGGCGGCTGACCCGAACGCACTCGGGCCTGTAGTAGACAAGCTGAAACAGCGCTACGACGTGATCGTTCTCGATACCGGGGCAGGGCTCAGCCGGGAAACGCTGATCCCGCTGGGCCTGGCCGATTCGTCCGTCATCATCTCGACCCCCCGCGTGGCGTCGGTCCGGGACGCCGAGAAGACGATCGAACTCGCCAGTCGGGTCGGTGGGGACGTCGCCGGGATCATGTTCACGATGTCCGGGACGGGCCGAGCACCCGCGCCGGAGCGTATCGCGCAGTACCTCACGGTGGAATACCTGGGCCACGTTCCCGAGGACGATGCGGTGCCGTCATCCCAGGACTCGGGTCGACCGGTCGTCGTCCATGCTTCCCAGAGTCCGGCGGGGAAGGCCTACACCGGGATCGCCGACAAACTGATCGGGATCCTCACCGGCCGCCAGCCCAAGCCGACGCAGGCGACGGCGACCGCCCAGAGTGATGGTGGCGACGAGAAAGAGGAGTTCACCCGGAGTGGGAGTTCAGACCAGGGTGGATCAGACGGGAGCGGGATCATCCCGACGGTTTCCGATCGGCCACCCCACGGCAGTCGGGACTAAGGAGGCTGTTTTCGGGCCAGTACCAGTCCGCGGTCAGGAGTGTCGATAGCGGTAACGGGCCTGGAGGAGGCTCAGGATCCCGGGAATGCCAAAGAGGAGCGCGAACGGGATCCGGTCCGAGGGGGCGAAGGGTCCCGGCCAGAAGAGGATCAACAGCATCAGGACGACGCCCACGGCCCCGACGAGCGCCAATCCCACCGTCCGTAGATCGAGGCCCGACGCGACGTCGCTCATACTCTCCGGGCCACACCCGACCCTAAAAGGTCGTTCGATACCGGCCGGGACGGCTTACGCCGGCTGCAGCCGGGCGGCCAGCGTGTCGAGCGCTGCCGCGCCGTCCGAGGTGAGGGGTTGGCCGTGGGCCATGCACGCCAGTTCGAAGGCCGGGGCACTGTCGGCGAACCGCCTGACGCTCGAGCGCATCTCGGCCATATCGTAGGAATCGTACCACTCGGGCGTCGTCAGTTCGCCACCCTCCTCCCAGACGAGATCGCCGAGCAGAGCCGCCTCCAGGGTATCGTGGACGTAGACGACGTGGCCCGGGTTGTGCCCGGGCGTGTGATAGGCCGTGAAGCCGCCGATCCGGTCGCCATCGTGGACCGGCCGGAGATCCATCGACTCGGGGAGCCGGAAGACGCGACGGGCGCCGCGATGGAAGAGGCCCTTGTGGTGGAGAACCGGAGGATCCCACGAGCCGGAAAGCAGCCGCAGGTCGACCTCACCGATGTAGACCGGAGCGTCGAGGAACGGGTGGAGCTGGGGGAGGCCGCCGACGTGATCGAGGTCGTAGTGGGTGACGAGGACGCGATCGATCTCGGAAAGGGTGTGGCCGGTGGCGACGATCTCACGCCGAAGGCGACGCCCGGTAAACGGCAGTCCAACGTCCACGAGCGTGAGGCCGCCGTCCTCGACGAGGAACGCGTTCGCCCCGAGGGGGGCCGGGACGCCCAACTCGAGGAGATAGATTCCCGGGGCGAGCTGTTCGGCCATTACTCGCTGATAGGATCTCAGGGCCAATAACGGATCCGCTCGGCGAACCGTTTTGGCGATTCAGCCCCTTGGCGCACGGCATGGCCGAGACGGCAACCGACGACGGCTTCGAACCCGTCGCCATGGCAGCCGACGTCCGAAACAAGGGCCCGCTCGTCGTCCAGGCGGGCGGACGGTCCATCGCCCTGTTTCACCACGAGGGCGAGTTCTACGCGACGGACAACCGGTGTCCGCATATGGGGTTTCCCCTGACCGAGGGAACCGTCGAGGACGGCATCCTGACCTGCCACTGGCATCACGCCCGGTTCGAGCTCTCGTGTGGCGATACGTTCGACCCCTGGGCCGATGACGTCCCGACCTTTCCGCTCGACATCAGAGACGGCGAGATTTTCGTGAATCCGTCACCCGTCAGTGACGAATCCCCGGCCGAACACTGGCAGGAGCGGCTCGAGGACGGCCTCCAGGAGAGCCTCTCGTTGGTCATCGCGAAGGCCGTGATCGGGCTGGATGCCGCCGATGTCCCCGATGATGTCCCCGTCCGCATTGGCGTCGAGTTCGGGACCCTGTACCGGGAAGACGGGTGGGGACGCGGGCTCACGACGCTCGGTGTCATGACCAACCTCCTCGAACACGCCGATCCCGAGGACCGACGGCGGGCGCTTTACACCGGCCTTCGTGACGTCGCGGCCGACGCGTCTGGCGAGCCGCCGTTTTTCGTCCAACAGCCGTTCGCGGCGCGCGACCTCTCGCCGGATCGGCTTTCGGATTGGTTCCGCGAAAACATCGAGGTGCGGGATTCGGACGGCGCGGAGCGGGTCCTCCGGACGGCCATTCAGGCCGACCTCCCCGAGTCGGCGATCGTCGCGATGGTCCTCCGGGCGACGACCGATCACCGCTACCTGGATACCGGGCACCGGCTGGATTTCACCAACAAGGCCTTCGAGATGCTCGATCGGCTGGGCTGGGACCACGCCGACCTCGTCCTCCCGAGCCTGGTGCCGGGCCTCGCCTCGGCCGCGCGGGCCGAGGAGACCTCGTCCTGGCGGCAGCCCATCGACATCGCCGCGCTGCTCGAGGAGACGTTCGATGACCTCCCGGCCCTGGCGAGAAAGGCAGCCGGCGACTGGACCGAACCCGAGGGGTTCGTCGACGAGCTTCTCGCTGCCGATCCGCACCGAATCGTCGAGACCGTCGCTTCGGCGATCGACGCCGGGGCGAGCGCGACCCAGTTGGCGAACGCGGTGACGTACGCCGCCACGAGGCGGGTCGCCCAGTTCGGCACGTCAAACGAGTTCTCCGACTGGAACACGGTCCATCACACGTTCACGTATGCGAACGCGGTTCACGGGCTCGCCCGACGCACGGACGCCTGGGAGGCCTACCGTGGAGTGTTCGACGCGGCCATGAACGTCTACCTCGACCGATTTCTCAACATGCCGCCGACGCCCATTCCCGAGCCGTCGGACTCGAAACGGGCACCTGAGGAGGTCCTCGACGCGCTCATGGAGACGTTCGAGATCGAGGCCAGTGAAGAGGTAGACCGGACCGGTCGATTGGTCGCCGAATACCTGGATGTCGGTGGGGACATCGACCGGCTCAAGCGCTCGCTCACCCACGCCCTGGTCCGCGAGGATGCGGGATTCCATCCCAACCAGCACCTCGAGGCGTCGTTCGCTCGCTTGCCGTACCTCGATGACCCGGAGCGACGCCGGGTGACGTTGATCGCGGCCGGGCGATACCTCTCGGCCCATACCCCGACGCGGCGGGAGGCCGAGCAGACCTTCCGGATCGCCGACCGACTCCATCGGGGGGAGGCCCTCCACGAGGGTGCCGGGAACTAGTCCGTCAACGCGGCCTGTAGTCGGTCACGAGTGTCGGAATCCGCCGCCGAGAGTGCCTCCTCCGTAAACGGGCTCTCGGCAAGCGTCACGATCGCGCGGTGGGTTTTCACCTCGATGCGGTCGATCGCCTGCTCGACCGATGATTCGTCGACGCCGCGCGCCTCGGCGATGTCGGTCGGCGTCGCGCCCGGGTGTTCCCTGAGATAGCCGGCCACATCCTGTTCGCCATGGCTCAGAATCGAGCGGGTATCGCGTCGTGCGGTCATGCGGACGGGTACCGCCCGACTCCGTAACGGTCTGTCGATGGCCAACACGGACGTGGTTTCGGCAGACTACGCTGTGATCGGCGAGTGCCGCGGGGGGCGAAAGATATACGGACACTGTTTCCTTGATAGGACGTAGCACATGGCATCCCTTCTTGCGCGGCTGCGTGGTACCGTCGGGGAGGAGCGATGGGAAACCCTCCGGGCGGTCCTCAACTGGGCCCTTCGCTCGTACGTCGTTCTCTTGATCCTCGGGGTGATCGTCGGCCTCCAGGTCGCCCCGGTCGTCGCCGACTACACCACCCAGCCCGTCCGGGGGACGGTCGCCGTCGTCCCGGTCGAGGGCGGCATCAACGGCGCGAACGCCGCCTCCCTGACCGAGCGGCTGACACGGGCGCGGCAGGACCCCGAGATCAAGGCCGTCGTCCTCCAGGTGAACAGCCCGGGTGGCGGGGCCCCGTCGAGCGAGGAGATGTACCTGCAGGTCAAACGGACCGCTAACCGGATGCCGGTCGTTACGTCGGTGGGCTCGATGGCCGCCTCGGGGGGCTACTACGCCATCGCCCCCAGCGATACGATCTTCGTCGTCCCATCGACCCTCATAGGGAGCGTCGGCGTGTTCTTCACCGTCCCCCAGGAGCTCGGCCCCCTCGATGGCCTCATCACCAGCGGGCCGAACAAGCTCTCCGGTGCCGACCTCCGGGAGTGGTATTACAAGACCGAATCGATCCGCCGGGCGTTTTCGAGCGCCGTCCTGACCCATCGCGGCGACCGGATGACGTTCGGGGAGGACGAGCTCAGCTACGCCAAGCTCTACACGGGTGCTGAAGCCGTCGAGAACGGGATGGCCGACCGCCACGGCGGCCTCCAGGACGCCATCCAACACGCCGCCAACCGGGCGGGCCTGACCTCCTACAACGTCAAGGTCCTGGATTACTCGGGGACGCGGACCTTCATCGTCCGATCGAACTACCTCCGGTCGGACGCCGAGCAGAAGGAGCTGGTTTCGCCGTCGGTCTACGTGAGTGCACCCGAATCGATGGCGGCACCGTCGGTCCTGATGCTCCCTCCGTCGGTAATCCGGCAAGGGATCGAAGAGTCCGGCGGGAACGTAACGGGGGTGAAGGCCAATGGCTCGGCCGTCGCAGGATAGCATTCGCCGGTTGGCCGTCTTCCTGGCGACCGTGGTGGTCGTCGTCGCCGGATCGACTGCCGCGCCATTGCTAACCGATCGGGGGCCCCAGGAACAGCAGATCTCCGCCTATGAGGAGATCGTGCCCGAGCGGGCACCGGCCGAGGGGCAGCCCGAGCTCGAACGGGTCGAGGAGGGCGGATTGATCGCCATCGACGCGGGCCACGTCAACCGGTTCGACCAGGACGAGATCCAGCCGCTAGTCGAGGCGATCACGTCTGCCGGGTACCGGGTCGAGTTCATCTCGTCGGCGACCGGCGTGACGTCAGCGGTCAAGCGGGCCGACGGCCTGGTCGTCATCGATCCTGGGCTGGAGTATTCGCAGTCCGAGGTGGCTGCCGTCGAACGATTCGTCGACAATGGCGGCCGGCTGGTCCTGGTGGGCGAGCCGCCCCAGTCCCGGCTCGTCGGCGGCCTGTTCGCCATCTCCGTCCGGACGATCAGAAGCCAAATGGACTCCCTGTCGAAGGCCTTCGGGATCGAGTTCGGCGAGGCCTATTTATTCAACACCGAGGAGAACGACGGGAACCACCGCAACATCTTCGCCGCAACGCGGGGGCAGTCGCCGTTGATCCGCGGCGTCGACCGGACGGCCTTCTACACCGCGACATCGGTGACGGCCCAGGACGGCCAGCCGTTCCTCTGGGCCACGCCGGGGACGCGAATGGTCCGCGGCGACACGCCCGGCCGGTATCCGGTTGCCGTCCGGTCCGGGAACGTGGTTGCCCTCGGCGACAAGACGTTCATGTTCGAGGACAATTTCAACGTCGTCGACAACGAGCAGTTGACCGAGAACCTCGCTCGATTCCTGATCGCCGGCAATGTTCGGAAGACGCTGGCGGACTATCCCGACCTGGTGGGTGAGGAGCCGACCGTCCGCTACACGAAGGTGACGTTCACCGATGCCGCCCAGACGGTCGCGAACAACCTCCGGGACAACGGACAGGACCCCACGATCTCGCTCCGGCGAGGGGCCCGCGCACCCGAGAACGCGGACGTCCTGCTCACCACATACGAGTACCTTGAGGAGCACGACATCGGGGCCGATGGCCTGACGGTGGCTAACGGGCGGGTCGCGGTCTCGGGCTACGAATCCGATTCAACCGGCGTGATCACGTTCCACGCCCCGCGGTCGGGGATCGATCTGGTGGTCGTGGTCGATGGGCCGACCCGGGTCCGGACGGCGGCCAACCTGCTCGAAACGGGCGAGTTCACCCAGTACCTCATCTCCGACCGGTCGGCCGTCTATCGAACGGCCCAGGCCGGGCCACCGACGGGAGACGAGACGGGCCTCAACGTCACCGACGGTTGAGTTCCGTCGGTTGCGGGGAATGGGAAGCCCTATTCGAGTGCGATGTCAGCCTCGGCCATGAAGCTGGCCCGGGTCGAGACGCCTGACGGCATCCACAGCGGCGAGTATCACGATGGGGTAGTAGAGGCTGACGGGACAACCTATGACGTCGGCGAGGTGGCGACGCTCCGCGCTCCGTGTGAACCCTCGGCCATCTACTGCGTCGGGCGGAACTACGCTGAAACGATCGAGATGCGTGGCTATGAGAAGCCCGAGCAGCCGACCATCTTCATCAAACCCCCGGTCTCGATCGTCGACCCGGGCGCGCCGATCCCGTATCCGACCTTTTCCGAGGAGGTTACCTATGCCGGAGAGCTGGCCGCGGTGATCGACGAGCGATGCAAGCACATCGACCGCGAGGAGGCCCCGGACTACGTCCGCGGGTACACCATCCTGAACGACGTTGACGCCCTCGACCAGCCGGGGCTCACCTCGCGGAAGGCGTTCGACGGGTCCGGGCCGCTCGGGCCGTGGATCGAGACCGAGCTCGATCCGACCGACCTCTCGATGCGGACCGTGATCGACGGCGAAGTCCGCCAGGAGGCGTCGACGGAACGGATGCTGTACACCCCTGACGAACTCATCGCCTTCCTCGCCGAGCGGTTCACGCTCCTGCCCGGCGACGTCGTGTCGTTCGGGAGCCCCCCGAATCCCGGGCTGATCGAGCCAGGGAACGAAATCGAAATCACCTACGAGGGAGTCGGGACGCTCAGGAACCACGTGGTCGCCGCCTCGGCCTGACCTGTCACCGAACTATTATGGGACCTGATAATTAGCGGAATAGGTTTAATTGACGCTATCGGGACCGTCCAGACATGGCCAAGGCTGAATCCGGTGGCGATGCCGAAGAGTCGGCCGACGCGGGGGCCCCCCTTCCCGTCGGTGTGAAGTTGGGTAGTACTCGAACCGTCATTACGTCCGGCGAGGGCAACGGGATCGATACCAAGCAATCGTTGACCTGTCTGGCGACCTACGAGGACGCCCTGTCCGGCGAGGACCGCGTCCTGTACGGCGAGGAAGCCGCGACCGAATACCCGGATCGGGTCGAGTACATGCTCCGGTCGGGGCTGCCCGAGGACGCCGACCGGGCGGACCTCGCCGCGACGTATTTCAATGAGTTCACCCAGGGAAGCGGCATCCCCACGAACAGTGCCGTCGTGTATGCGATTCCGACGATCGATAACGAGGAGGGGCTCGCGAACCTTGAAGAGGTGATCGAGGACAGCCGGGTCGGCGAGGCGCTCGTCCGAAGTTATCCGGAATCGCTCTGTGGCTCGATCCCCGCGATGGGTGCGGGCCTCGACGCGCTTGACGAGATCTTTATCGCGGTCAACATGGGCTCGACCAACCTCGAGGCCTGTGCCTACCGCCGTGGCGAGCAGCTCTCCCCGTATGCGACCGGGGCCGTTACCGGCAACGAGGTCGACCGGCGGATCGCCGCCTACGTCGAGGAGGAGACCCAAGGTCGGGTCAACATCGACACGCAGACCGCCCGGGAGTACAAAGAGGACCACGCCGACTTCACCGGATTCGAACCGTTTACGGACATCATCCAGCAGCCCGGCGGTGGCTCCCACGAATTCACGATCGAACGCTCGGTGATGGACGCCTGCAATGAATACCTCGACGAGGTCGTCGACGAGTTTGCCAACAGCTTCCTCCCGGAGCTGGCGAACGACCACATGAAGGTCTACGGGCTGGCGCTCTCCAAGCCGATCGTCCTCACCGGCGGCATGGCGTGCATCCCGGGGATCGTCGAGGAGTTCCAGGACCGCCTCAGCGACGAACTGCAGCGAGACGTCGAATCCGTCGCGCCGGATCGACCGGATCGAGCCGCCGCTGAGGGTGCCCATCGCATCGCCTTCCGACTCGTCGAGCGCGGCGCCTACTAGGGATTCTTACCCCCCGGCCCCCTCGGCCCGGGCATGACCGGCGGTGACGATCTCTATCGCGTTCTCGATACCGACGGGTCCGTCGTCGACGACGTCGATTTTCCCGAACTCGACGACGAGACACTCCTCGAGATGTACCGTGAGATGCGGCTGTCTAGACACTTCGACGAACGGATGGTGAGCCTCCAGCGACAGGGACGGATCGGGACCTATTCCCCCCTCGCCGGGCAGGAAGGGGCCCAGATCGGCTCGACCCATGCCCTTCGTGACGACGACTGGATCCTCTATCAGTACCGCGAACACGGTACCCTCGCCACCCGGGGGCTCGACCCGGAGTACATCCGGTACTGGATGGGTCACGAAGAGGGCAATGCCTGGATCGCCGACCGGCACGTCTTCCCGCTCAATATCTGCATCGGCGCCCACATCCCGCACGCGACGGGGATGGCCTGGGCTTCGAAGCTCAAGGGTGACGATACGGTGTTCCTGTGTCACTTCGGCGACGGGGCGACGTCCGAGGGTGACTTCCACGAGGGATTGAACTTCGCGGGCGTGTTCGACGTGCCGGCGGTCTTCTTCTGTAATAACAATCAGTGGGCCATCTCGGTCCCGGCCGACGACCAGACGGCGAGCGAAACCATCGCCCAGAAGGCCGCCGCCTACGGCATGGAGGGCGTCCGGGTCGACGGGATGGACCCGATCGCCGTCTACGCGGTGACGCGGCAGGCGGTCCAGCAGGCCAGAAAGGGGACGGGTTCGCCCCGGCCCACCCTCATCGAAGCCGTCGAATACCGCTACGGTGCCCACACCACCGCCGACGACCCGACTGCCTACCGGGACGATGCGGAGGTCGAAGCCTGGCGCGAGCGCGATCCGATCGCTCGGCTCGGGGCCTACCTTCGAGACCGCGGTGTCCTGAACGACGACGTCGATGAGTTGATCGAGGAGGAGATCACCGAGACGGTGGCCGACCTGATCGATGGTGCGGAATCGATGCCCGATTCGGACCCAGAGACGATGTTCGATTACGTCTTCGAGGAGCCAACGGCGGAGATCAGTGCCCAGCGACAGCGGCTGACGGAGCTCAGGGAGAAATACGGCGACGAAGCGCTACTCGAGGAGGACTAGAAGTCCTCGTCTTCGCGGTCGAAATCGATCGCGGGCTCGGATTCCTCGTCGGGGTCCGACTCGAACCCGACCGCCGACTCCTCGTTCGGTTCGGACTCGGGGTCGGCCATCGGTTCGACGTCAGGTTCGGGTTCCTCCGCCTCGCCATCGACGACGTGGGCCATGGCGAAGTTCGGGAAGATGTTCTCGATCTCCACTTCGACCACGTCGCCGACGTCCGTGTCCGGGACGATGACGACGTAGCCACGGTCGACCTTTGCAATGCCGTCGCCCTGGTCGCCGATCCCCTCGATCTCGACCGTCCGGCGGTCGCCCTCGGAAACCGGTGGCTCGCGGGCGGGTTGTTCTCGGGGCCGGTCCCGGCCCTCGGTCCCGACGCCCTCGGCCCCTGACAGGATCGCGATCCGATAGACAGTACCCACATCGATATCGCCGTGGTCGAGCTCTTCGGACGGGACTTCGACGACCACCGACCCGTCGCGTCGCTCGACCCGGCCGGAAAACAGACAAAGCAGCTCATCTGGAATTTCCATGCCCCCGGTGAGGGGGGTCTATGCCTTGATTCTTGCCGTTCCGGCTATCAAATTCGATTAATCCAAAGGACTACGCTCATGAGGGTGACCCCACAACGAGCAGGTATGAGGCGGGTCATGGCCCAGGGGACCTTCGATATCATTCACCCGGGGCATCTCCATTACCTCCGCGAAAGCGCCGCCCTCGGCGACGAATTGATCGTGATCATCGCCCGCGACGACCGGGTTCGCGAGCGGAAGGACCTCCTGATGGACGAAGAAAGCCGTCGGGCGGTCGTCGACGCCCTCGAGATGGTCGACCAGGCCGTCCTCGGGTCCGACGAGAGTATCTTCGACAGCGTCGAGCGGTTCGACCCCGACATCATCACCCTGGGGCACGACCAGAAGTTCGATATCGACGAGCTCGAGGCCGACCTCGCCGAGGCCGGCTTTCCGGACATCGGAGTCGTGCGGATCGGCCCCTACGGCGGGCAGGGCGTCGACTCCTCGAGCGATGTGAAGGCCAAACTCAAGGACAGTGCCGGGGCTGAGGCGTTCGAATCGGTCACGGATTCAGACGACTAATGTTATCGGTGGACGATCCCGTCCAGCCAGAGCGATTCCTTCCAAATGCGGCGGGCGCCGTCGTTCGTGGGCTCTTCCTCGAACTCGTCGAGGATCCCGTCCTCGATCGCTTCCTGGGCAGCGTCCGTCAGCGAGACGACTGGCTCGATCCCGTGCTGGGTGACGGTCCGGCGCTGGTTGAGCAGGACCATGGTTTCGAGGTCAGTGAAGAGATGGTAGAGTTCGCCCCGAGAGAGCTCCGTCTCGCCCGAAACGGTCGGCATCGTGGCCTCGCCGCCGTGGCGGTGGACCGCCCTGAGGACCGCCGCGCTCCGGCGGTTCAGGAGATAGGTCAGCTCGTCAAAGCTCCACTCGGGGTCCTCCATCGAGGGTAGCGTAGGTCTGGGTAACCTTGAGTGTGTCCCTGCCGGGAATCACTAAGGGCCTGGCTGTCCACCGGGCGGCATGGACCTCGTAACCCCCGATGACCGTGAGACAGTCGAGGCGATGGACGGCGTGTTCCTAACCCAGCTCGCCGTCGGCGAGCGGATGAGCATCCAGCACCTCCGGATGGAGCCCGGGGCGAGAGTGCCGATGCACGACCACCACCACGAGCAATTGGGCTTCGTGTATCAGGGAACGCAGACCTTCATCCTCGAGGACGGGGAGGCGGTCGACGTCGAGCCGGGCGGCTCGTACTTCCTCGAGAGCGGCGAGCCACACGCGGCGGAAAACCGGGGCGACGGCATCATGGAGGCCATCGACATCTTTAGCCCGCCGCGGCCGAACCCCAGCTGGTTGGACTAGCCGGGGATTAAGCGGGTGACGGGCCATGGGCGGGCATGGACGTCACCGTCGATCGCGACCCCGTCCGCGAGCACGTCGGCCACCTCACCATCGGGTTCGACGAGCTGAACCTGCTGTCGCCCGATCGCATCGACCGCATCCGCGATGCCGTGGCGGACGTGCCGGACGAGGTCGTGGTCCTGACCATCAGGCCGGGCCAGAAGGCGCTGTCGGCGGGATTGGACCTGGAGTGGGCGGTCGACCGCTCGTCAGAGGAGGGGTGGGCCATGTTGACGGAGCTGTACGAGATGATCCAGGCGGTCCGGGACCTCGAGGCCGTGACGGTCTGTGGGTGTGGCCAGGCGGCGCTGGGCGCCGGGTTCGAGCTGGCGCTCGCGTGTGATTTCCGGGTGGCGGCGGCCGATGCGGCCCTCGGACTCCCGGAGGTCCGGGTAGGGCTGCCGACGGTGATCCAGGGCGGCCTACTGGTCCGGCACCTGGGGCTGGCGCAAGCGAAACGGCTCATCTACCTCGGCGAGACGATTAACGGGACACAGGCCGCCGACCTCGGTCTGGTGGAATCGGCACCCAGCGCGGACCATCACGCCGCCGCCGTCGGCGACCTGGTCGAGGAGTTGGCCGCCAAGAGCCCGACCGCACTTCGGTGGCAGACGCAGGCGTTCCGGCACTGGCGATCGACCGGCCTCGAAGCCGGCATGGAGCGGAGTATCGGCGACGGCGCGATGTGTTTCGGCACGCCCGATCAGCGGGAGGCGATGCGAGCGTTTCTCGACGGCCGGGAGCCGGCGTTCGGCGGGGGATCAGAACCTAAATAACTCGACAGGGTCCTACCCGGTGGCGTGCATCGAATATCGTTGGGGAATACCGAATTCGAGGGGCGGAACAACGCCTATCTCTTGCTGGGCGAGGACTCGACCGCGATCGTCGACACCGGGGTGGCAACGCCGACCACCCGCGAGCAGCTCGAGGACGGCCTCGCCGAGCACGGCGTCACCTTCTCCGATATCGATGCTGTCGTCCTCACCCACTGGCACGCCGACCACGTCGGGCTTGCGGGCGCGATTCAGGACGCCGGCGGTGCCACGGTTTACATTCACGAGGCCGACGCACCGATCGTCCGGCAGGATCCAGCCGCGTTAGAGGAGCTTCGCGACATCCAGGAACGACGCTTCGACGAGTGGGACATGCCCGAGGACAAGCGGGCCGAGTTGCTCAACCGGCTTGACATGGGATTCGCCATCGCGGGCGACCCCGTCGAGGTCGATACCGTGACCGAGGGCGACCGGCTCGAGGTCGGTGATCGGCAACTCGAGGTCGTCCACGCGCCCGGCCATACGAGCGGGCTCAGCCTGTTCGCCTTCGACGGCGAGGCCGGACGTGAAGCCTTCGTGGGCGACGCGGTGCTGCCCGTCTATACCCCGAACGTCGGCGGGGCTGACCTCCGGGTGGAGCAGCCGCTCGCGACCTATCTGGAAACGCTCCATCGGCTGGAATCGGCCGACTACGACCGTTTCTGGCCCGGGCATCGCGACGTCATCGACGAGCCGACCGAGCGGGTGCGCACCATCATCGACCACCATCGCGATCGGACCGAACGGGTCATCGAGGTGCTCGCGGAGCACGGACCGGCGAACGCCTGGACCGTGAGCGATCACCTCTTTGGCGAATTGAACGGCATCCACATCCTCCACGGCCCGGGCGAGTCCTTCGCCCATATCGACCACCTCATCACTCACGGTATCGTCGAGTCGACGCCCGAGGGCTTCAGGCTGGTCGAGGACGCCGACGCCCGGATCGCCGACCTCGTGTAATGTTAGAGGCCGCGTTCGCCTGCGACATCGAGCGCCGCGGCCCATACAGGCAGTCCGGGGAGGACGGTCTCGACCGGCCCGTATCGGAAGGTCTCGAACAGGTCGGCGAGCGCCTCGACCCGATCGTCAGCCAGTCCCATGGATCGGAGGTCGTCGGGGGCCAACCGGGGAGTGTAGGCGAGGTCGTCGACGTAGCGGCCGACGACACCGTCTGCCCCGGCACAGGCCCGGTCGAACGCGTCGGATGTGAGAATAGGGTCGGCATCGGCCCACAGGTGTTCGAGGAGGTCAGGCCACTGGGCCAGCGTCCGGTAGATGCTCGGGAGGCCGTCGTCGAATCCATGAAAGGCCTGGATCGCGTCGACCGTCGAGCGGAGTTGCGGTGCGATATCGTCGATATCCAGGAGCGTCGGCGAGCGGCCCCGGTCGGCGTCCAGCCAGTCCGGGAAAGGGGCGGTGGCGGCCCGGTCGTCGCCGGGATCCTGGCCGAGTGCGTCTCCTGAGAGGCCCCGATGGACGACGTCGAACAGGACGGCCAACCGGGGGGCCACGATGTCGTAGGTGGCGAGCTGGCCTCGCAGCTCCCGAAACTCGGCCGGGGTGGCCCCGATCTCGTCCCGTCGATAGGAAGGGAGGTCGAACTCGTCCTCGATCGGCGAGAGGACGGCGTCGCGATACCGGATCGTACACCGCGCGAAGGCCCGGGTGTCGAAGACGGGTTTCACCTGCCCCCAGAGATAGCGCGTGAAGTCCGGATCGTTCGCCATGAGCGTCCGCCAGATCCAGTTGACGATCGGCGCCCGGAAGGTCGAGCGGATGTCGTCGTAGATCCCCCGCTGCCACCCGATTGCCTCTCCTTCGAACAGCTGTCGGGACGTATCCATGTCGCCGAGATCACGCTGAGGGCTGATAGGCGCTTTCCCGGGCCCGATGACTGGTCATCGGGACTGCCAAACCGAATCAGGGATGAAAATCGATCGACGAATCGACCGCTCAGACCTTCCGGGCGAACGCGAGGTCGCCGCTGATGTTCTCGATGAGGACCGTTACCACGTCGCCTTCACGGGCGCCGGGGACGAAGATCGTGTACTTGCCCTTCTCGGCGACGCCGTCGCCCTTGCGCCCAGTCCCCGTGATCTCTACCTCGTAGGACTGGCCCTCATTGAGCGTCGGACGCTGTGACCGCCCGGCGGAACCCGAACGTTTGGCGACCGGCCGGAATGCGCCACACGCCTCACAGCGGAGCATCTGGGTGCCGTCCTCATTCACGAGGCGGGTATCGGGCAGGCCGCACTCCGAGCAGGTGACGTACTCCTCGACGTAATCCGCGATGGCTGCCTCGAAATCCGCGACTCGAAACGACCCGTTGTAGCGTGCCCGCCCCTCCTCGAGCTGCCCATTGGTGCCGAGTTCCCGCTGGATGTGGCGGTGGAGGTCCGCCGGTTCCCGGGAGAGGGCGTCGGCGATCTCATCGAGGTTCGTGAGTCGGGTGAACGCCCCGTCCGTCTCGCCCGCCGGGTCCGGGATCTCCAGCCGGTCGTGGTCCTGGGCGAATTCGGGCATCTCGTCCATCGCGTTGTCGAGAAGGTCGTCGTACTCCATATAGTGAGAAACCGGTCACGCCGGAAAGCGCTTCCGTGGGTCGTGGTACCACTCACGTTACTGATCGTCGACCTGCTGGGTGATACGGTCGAATTCGTCACGGAGGCGGGTGATTTCGTTCTCGACGTCCTGGGTCCGGTTTTCGGCGTTACGAACGTGAGTGCGCAGTTTGTCCCATTTGTCGGTTAAGTTGCCGAACTGGCGATCGAGCCCGGCCAGATCGTCGCGGATCCGTTCGGCCTGTTCGGAGAGCTGCTGGGTCCGGATATCGGCCGAGATGAGCTCGAGTTTGTGCCCGAGCGTCAGCGGCGAGACGACCTGCACTCCGGCCTGAGTCGCCTCCTGGAGGAGGTCGTATTCCTCGGTGATGAGGTGGTGATAGACCGACTCCGAGGGGATGAACCCGAAGGCGAAGGAGGCCGTGCCCGACTCCGGTCTGACGTATTTCGAGCTGATCTCCGTTAACCGGTCGCTGACGTCATTTCTGAATGCGGTTCGGAACTGTTTCTGGGCGGCCTCGTCGTCGGCATCCAGAAACTTACGGTAGTTATCGAGAGGGAATTTCGAGTCGATACAGACCACGCCTGCGGAGGTCTGGATGTGGGCATCCGGGCGTTTTCCCTCGACGACCGCCTCGTCGATCCCGAACCGGTCCGGGGGGAGGTGATCCTCGAGCAGAAGCTCCAGCTGCTGTTCGCCGAAGCGGCCCCGCTGTTGAGGGTTTTGCAGCATCTGGGAGAGATCCGTGTGCAGCTGAGTGATCTGCTGGGCGTGGTTCTCGATGAGAGTCAGGTTGCGCTTGAAGTCGACCTCGTCGAGCGATTGATTGATCGCGTTGGTGAGCTGGGCGCCGTCGACGGCCTCCCGACCGCTCCGGCGGTCGACCACCAGCCACCCCACGAGGATCAGGAGCAACAACGAGGTGACGACGAGGACGCCGAGGAGGACGTCGGGGAGGGCCATGCCCGGTGATATCCACCCCGTTCATAAAGGCTCACCCCTCGGGTGACGGTCCCACAAGAGGCGAGTCACCACATCGCGCCTAGATTCATTCACCGGGCGGTCCAGTGCCCGGCATGGTGGACGATGAGGACGACGGCCGGCGGCTGGGGTTCACGATCCCGCCGATCCGGTTCCCCGAGGTGCTCTTCCCGGAGGGGCTCCGGTTCTGGGTGCCGGGGTGGATCTCCAGCGAGGGAAACCGTGTCCTGGCCGCCCTCGCACTCGACTCCATCGACGCCCTCCTCATCCTCGCCGTGGGCGACTCCCTGGTCAGGTCGTTCGTCGGCACGGCGGTCATGGCGCTGCTTCACGGGCCGTTCGGGCTGCTCTACGCCGTCGAGGTCATCCCGACCGTGCTCGACCTCTCGTTCCTCGCCGTCGTCCCGACCGCGACGATCCTCACGCTGCTCAAGAAACGTAACGCCGAGTAGAATCAGTCGGCGTCAGTGTCGGTCTCGGTCCCGCAGTTCGGACAGGTAGTTTGGTCCTCGGCGAGCGGCTGGCCGCACTCCGGGCATTCGTCGCCGGATTGCTCCTCCGCGGCCGACTCGACGTCCTGCTTGAACCGTTCGACCCGTCGGCCGATCTCGCGGAAGAGGCTCATTGACTTACTGCTCCTCGATCTCGAGGATCTCGATGTCGAACTCGATGGTCTGGCCGGCCAGTTCGTGATTGAAATCCACGGTGACAATGCCGTCCTCGATCTCGAGCACCTCCCCGATCATGCCCTGCTGGGTCTGGACATGCATTCCTTCCTCTGGCTCATCGCGCTGGAGCGCATCGCCGAACACCTCGAGGTCGAACTCCGCGATGTTGTCAGCCCGATGCTCGCCGTAGCCCTTTTCCGGGGGAACCGTGACCGTTTTCGACTCGCCCTCTGTCATGCCGACCATGGCCTCGTCGAGTCCCTCGACGAGCCGCTCAGAGCCAACTTCGACGGTAAGCGCGTCGTAATCACGATCGGGAAAGTCCTCAGCGAGGCCCGACTCCTCGGCGACCGATTCTCGAGAGGTATCGAAGACGGTTCCATCCGTCAACCGGCCGGTATACTCGAACCGGACGCGATCGCCCGTCTGAATGGTCATGCGGCCCCCTCCGGGGAGCGGACGGATAAACGCACGGGCGGAGAGTCACTGCCGGGAGTCGTATTCCTGGTAGATGACGGCCCCGCAGGCCTTGCAGTGGACGGCATCGGGATCGTGATACTCGAGCCCACACTGCGGGCAGGTGACGTTGACCTTTTCCCGATAGGTCCACTCCCGGATGATCCGGCTGGCCTGCCAGGGGATGAGGATGATCGCCGCGATGATGGAGGCGACGGTCACCCACCGGCCGGCGCGGGTCACGGGCAGGATGTCGCCGAAGCCGACGGTGCTCAGCGTCACCACCACGTAGTAGAACGCGTCGCCGAAGTTCGTCACCCGGGGGTTCGCCATGTGTTCGAAGGAATAGAACAGACCGGCCGAGGCGAACAGCAGGACCAGGACCGTCAGCAGCAGCTTCATGATCCGGAGGCTCTCGAGTGAGACGGTACCGAAGAAGAACTCCTCGTCGCGGGTAAACCGATAGAACCGAAGGACCCGGACGATGCGGACGACCCGGAGAAAGCCGATGTCGATGGCCGCCACCGGTACCGGGGCCACGAGGACGACCAGCGTCGGAAGGATCGCGATCAGGTCCACCATCGTGTAGCCGTTGAACGCCTCGGCAACCCGGTTCGGGGCGCCGTAGAGCCGCAGCGTGTACTCGACGAGGAAGACGAGGGCGATGACGACCTCGGCCGACCAGAGGGTCTGTTCGAACGACCGCGCGACCGGATAGGTGTCGAGCACGAAGATCCCGACGAATACCAGGTTAAGCGCGAGAAGGGCGATGTCGATGGCCTTGCCCAGGTAGGTCCGGTGGTCCAGGAGGTAGAATTCGACGAGTTCCCTGGTCGACGCGCCCTCAGGTGCCCCCATATGGATCGATCTGTCGGGCGGGTTCGTGAAAAAGGAAGCCGATTATTCGTCGTGGTCACGCCCCCATGGGGGAGGCTGGCGATTCCGACGAGGTTTGTAGCCGGTGCTCGAGGGCCTCCTTGGGGGTCACGCGCTCATTCTTCAGCTGGCGGGCCATCAGCCACCGCACCGCCGGGCGGCGTACGGTGAACCGGCTGTCGGTGCCCGCATCGAGGAGATTGGTGGGTGGACCGTGAACCGCGGTAACACGCGTCTCCGTTAACTTATCAGTAGCATCCCCTAAATGAGGGTGTGAGCGAAGAAGAATCCGAACGCCGGAACCTCCGAATGCCCCACGGTGACGAACTGTTCGCCGTCGTGACACAGCACAATGGCGGCAATCACGTCCGCGTCCAGTGCGAGGACGGGGAGAACCGGATGGGACGGATCCCCGGCCGAATGAAGTACCGCACCTGGATCGAAGAGGGCGACGTCGTGCTCGTCGAACCCTGGGACTGGCAGGACGAGAAGGCGAACATCGAATGGCGTTACTCGGGG
>Ga0207797_1000312_pt1 | contig 37287 bp, 36 predicted proteins | sample PRCRCaboRojoPR_6_FD_187275 | JGI IMG/M metagenome (GOLD analysis project Ga0207797, IMG submission 187275) | Marine sediment microbial community from Cabo Rojo, Puerto Rico - PR CR 10% Liquid 1 (SPAdes) | ecosystem: Environmental > Aquatic > Marine > Coastal > Sediment | place: Cabo Rojo, Puerto... | reverse complement strand
GCGGGGCTTTGAACCGCTAGGAGCCCTTCCTTTTATTCGAGCTCAGGATCCTTCAAGGATCGCATACTCAGCCGTTGGCTGTCTCTATGGTCTGTGTCGTGATGGAACCTGCGCTCGGCGCCCCGGCCGAAACGTGATTTTTTCATGCTTGGTTGTGCCCACCCAGGCATGACAGTTGTATGAAAAAAGCTTCGAGCTATTCATTTTTTGGGCTTTGACACCCGGCCGAGCTCGCTGGGCTCCGCTTCAGCAAATCATTGGCTAGTGTCGCGTTCCTTAAATACGTTTATTTAACATTCCCTTTTCGTAACGCGACACATGGCCGGACGAAGGTCAGGCCCGCCCCTGCACTCACTTTCCCCCTCAATGGGTGCATTCTCTCTGTGCAAGAGGAAGATCCCGCATCTGAATAGGGTTCACTCAGAGCAACGGGAAAGTGACTGCAGGGGCGTAAGCGAGGCGGAAACCACATTTTCCGGCGACGCGATCCTTCCAGAAAGACTATGTATTTCTGGAACATTCCATTAGATGGGGTGGCACCCTGGACGGCGATTGGGAAGCTGCTGCTCCCGGCCTTGCGGGCGAGGCTCCTTTTGGCTCAGCATCAATCAGGAGCTCGGTACAGGGAGGGGATGATTGCCCGGCCTGCCAGCTAAACCAAACGGCTTAGGCCTTCGGATTGCCGATGCTCGGCAGTCTCGGATTGGACAGCGCTTTTCGCGTACCGGCTGATTCGACTCTCTCTGCCCGAGTGCTCCTTCTGGATGGTCCCTTCTTCAGCCTGCTCCGCCCTGAGCTCCGTCCGGGCCTTCATTTCTTTCACGGAAGCCTCGGCGGCTACAGCCCTGTCGGTGGCCGAAGGCTGGGCCGGCGCCAGGGCCGCCCGCTTGACCCTGGCCATCTTTTGTAGCGTCTCCTCCGGGCTGCCTTCCGAGGAAGTATCAATAGACACCTCTCCGCTCACGGCGTAACGATCGCCGTTCGGACCTCTCTCGAACTGGTATCGGATCCCGCCGAGAACAAGGTTCCCTCCGGCGGCGACATGGGCCCGCTCATGACTTCTGACCTGCCTGTCGCGACGCTCAAGATCACGGACCTCGCGCAGCTCCGAGTCCGTCAGCGGCTTGCCGTCGACCCCTTTGTGCAAAGCTGCCCCGCTGCTCTGCCGGCTCTTTTCTGAGCCCTGGCGGCTCAAGCTGACCGAATCCCCCTCAGCCCGAGGAGACTCAGGCTGTCTCCGGCCATCCGCCTGGCTTGGCGACTGCGCATCCGAGCTCGACGGCAAGCCCTTTCCCACCGAATGGCTCCAGCTGACCGAATCGACCATCTTCAGGCCCTTTTCCTGGCTTGGATATTCTTGTCCTTTTTCTGCACTCTATCGGCAAAAGATACAAAAGCTTTAGGCCCTGATGGCACTTTTGTTTCGATCAACGACAGGACCACACAACTTGTCGATAAAAATCAGGATCGGTATCGCCTTCTGTCGAGATCAACAGGACCTTTGCACTGCCATCAAGCTGGACCCTTCGCCTGGCCTCGTCCGAAGCCTGTCCTGACACCATGGCCTTGAGGAGCCCCAGGGTGACAGCCCCGGACTCTCCGGAAACGATTCGAGGATCATGGCCGGCCGGATTTCCGTAGATGCGCATGCCCTGCTTGGCCACGTCGTCGGAGCAGGCCGCAAAGGCGTCGGCTCCAGCCGAAAGGGCCCGCCAGGCCAACAGGCTCGGCTGGCCGCAGGCCAGGCCGGCCATTATCGTCGGCAGGTCGCCCTCAATCCCATGGGGCTGCCCATCGCCCATTTCCACAGAATGCTGCAGGCAGGCCGCCTCAGTCGGCTCGACCACCACAAAGACCGGTCTGGGGCTCCCTCCAGAGCAGTTGCAGACAAAGCCCAACATGGCCGCGGCAAACGATCCCACCCCGGCCTGGACGAAGATATGGCTCGGCCATTCCTCAGGCGCCTGCTGCCGGAGCTCGGACAGGATGGTCAAATAGCCCTGCATGATGCGCCGAGGGATAACCTCATACCCCGGCCAGGCAGTATCCTGAAGCAGAACCCCGCCTTTCTCCCGGGCCATGCGTTCGGCATGCCGAACGGCCAGGTCGTAGTTCGTCTCCAGGATGGATGCTTCAGCTCCGTGACTGCGGATCGCTTCCAGTCGGGTCTCCGAGGAGCCGGCCGGCATATAGACCTCGGATCGACAGCCGAAGAGCTGGGCTGACCAGGCCACGGCCCGCCCATGATTGCCATCCGTTGCGGTGACAAAGGTTTGGGGCTCGAGTCCATCGATGGCCGCGAGCAGCGAATCATAGGTCAACTGCGACCGCTCCAACCCCACGCGCTCCGCCAAAGAGCGGGCCATGGCGTAGCTGGCTCCAAGGGGCTTGAAGGCATTCAAACCGAAACGCCGGCTCTCGTCCTTGATCAGCAGGCTCCCAATGCCCAGCCTGTCGGCCAGAGCCGGCAGGCTGACCAGCGGCGAGGGTTCATAGCCGGGAACGCTTTGATGGAAACGCAGCACCTCGGCAGCCACCGCAGGCCGGGCAAAGGATATAACTTCTGGAGGGATGTCTTGATTCGAGTCATTGAATGACAAGGTCAACGGCATGGTCCTGGCTCCTGTTCAATCAACTCAGAGTGCATTCAAAGCGCTGCTCGCGGACTGTGGTTCCCCAGCCGCGTCCGGTCTGCTCTCGGGTCAGCTCGAAGCCGAAGGCTTCATAGAGATGCCTGGCCGCATGGAGGCCTTCGAAGGTCCACAAAAAGATCCTCCGGTAGCCGACCTGTCTGCAAAAGTCCACCGCTGAGGCCAAAAGCCGCCTTCCCCATCCTTGACCCTGAAGTGGTTCGGACACTATGAACCAGCGCAGCTGTGCCGTTTCCTCGCCCCCGGCGCCCTGAATGGCAATGCACCCTTCGAGCCGCTTGTCCCGGCTGAGCCTCCAAAAACGATCCCGCGCCGGCTCTGACTGTTCAAAAAACAAGGCCAGCTCCTTGGCCACCTTGGCTTCAAAAAAGAGCCCAAAGCCCCAATGGGCATGGTAGTAAGATCCGTGAAGCTCGACCGCCCGCCCGATGGAACCCGGTGCATATCCGCTTGTAATCAGGACTTCTGACATTTTCGCTCCCGCTATGGGTCCACTCAATGGGTATCGTTCATCCACTCATGCCTTCACAGCCACAAGCATACCGAATCATGGGAAAAGCATTGGACTGCCGAGGCATGGAATGGCGGTTCCGCCGCAACAACCCGTCATGCTTACGGCGCAGGCACAATCAAGCCTGAAAAAAGCGCTGGGCGGCCGGGGGGCGAGCGCAGTTCCATTGCGGCACAGGCCATAGAAACAGCCTAAGGATCCCTCGTGCAGCAGGAGTGAACTTGCTCCCGGCAGGGAAGCTCTCTATACTTCCAGGCCTGGTGGCGACGCTCGTCTCTGGTCATTTGACCTACCACTGCTGCACGACCACGACAAGACCGCATCAGGAGAACACATCATGAGTCAGACCACTATCACCGTCCTGTGTGAAAATACTGCGGCCGGGCCTATGGGGCTTCTCGGGGAGCACGGCTTTGCCGCACTGGTTCAGACCAGTGACAGAACCCTGCTCTTCGACACCGGGCAATCCATCTCGCTGGCCAATAATGCGCGGGTTCTGGGCATCGACCTGCAAAGCATCGACACGGTCGTCCTCAGCCACGGCCATTACGACCACACCGGAGGGCTGCCCTCTGTCCTCTATCCTCCTCGGGGTGTTGAGGTCATCGGCCATCCGGACATCTTCACCTCGAAGTACGCGGAGCTGGATGGGCCTCAGGGTACGGTCCGGCCTTTTATCGGAATCAAGTATCGCCAGGAGTATCTGGAAGGCACCCTGGCCGCACGCTTTACATTCATCCGCGAGATGACCGAGATCAGGCCTGGGGTGTTCTTTTCCGGGGAGGTGCCCAGAATGACCGACTTCGAGCAGGGCGACTCCAGACTTAAGGTTCACAAGGATGGCCTTCTGGTCGAGGATCCCCTCCTGGACGATGCCAGCCTGCTCATAGAAACCGAAGCCGGTCCTGTCATTCTTTTGGGATGCGCCCATGCCGGAGTGGTCAACGTCATGAACCACTTCGCCGAGCAGACCGGTCACACCAGCTTCCACGCGGTCATCGGCGGCACGCATCTCGGCTTCATGGGCGGCCCCGGACCGCAGCTGAACAAGGCCATGGACGCCTTCGATCACTACGGGGTCGATCTGATCGGCGTGGCCCATTGCACCGGCCAGGAAGCGGCCGCCATCTGCCATCAGCGCTTCGGCCGGCGTTTTGCCTTTGCCAGCGCTGGATGGTCCCGGACCTTTCAAGCAGAGTGACCCCTCAAACGGCGTTGAAAAGCTCACAATCAGACCCTCATAGAACCGTCTCCCGGGCGGCCCCGGGCACAACCAAGCATGAAAAAAGCACATTTCGGCCGGAGCGCCGAGCGCAGGTTCCATGGCGACACAGACCAGAGAAACAGCCAGCGGCTGAGTATTCGATCCTTGAAGGATCCTGAGCTCGAATGAAAGGAAGGGCTCCTGGAGGTTCGAAGCCCCGCACCATATGGAACCAAGCGAGGCGACCCGGCCGAAACGTACAAAAAATCAACAGCTTGGAGCATTTTTTTATACAAAAGGCCAAGCCCGGGGCATTCCTCAAGGATACCCCGGGCCGAAGCCCAAGCCGGCTGTCTCATCTTCAGTACAGGGCGCAGCGCATGTCGAAGTGTCGGTTGATGCTCATGGTGGGACACATGGCATTGAGGGCGACCTTGGCGACCGTCGAGCCGAGATAGGCAGCTTCTGGCTCCTGCTCCCGGGAATGGTGCGCCATGAGGATCACATCGGCTCGAACCTTGCGGGCCCATTTGAGGATCTCCAGGGCAGGGTCCCCCTCACTGGTATGGATGGAGCAGCCCGGCAGGCCTTGCATACGGTCGGAGTACATGGCTTGTATCTTGTCTTCGCAAAGCTGGAGCGTCTTCTCGATCTCCCTTTGCGGAGGGAGCTCCTGATCAGGGTTCAGCTCGAGGACATGCACGATATGGAGATGGGCATTGTACTGCCTGGCCATTTGTGAAGCGTACCCGACGCTGCACTCGGCTTCCCTGCTGAGATCTGTAGCCACGAGGATGTTGAAGAAGGACTGCTCTCCGTATGGGCTTTCCTGGGCCACGATCATGACCGGGCAGCGGGCCTTTCGACTGACCCGTTCCAGGCAGCTGCCGGTCATGCCCCAGGTTCTCGCCCGGGTGTCTTCATGATCCTTGGTGTGCGGCCCCATGACGATGAGGTCGGAGTTGACCTTTCGGGCCAGCCTGAGGATCTCGACATGAGGCACGCCGGGAATAACTCTGATCTGATAATGCTCTACGCCTTTGAGCTTTTCCCGGTAATAGGCCTCCAGCTGCTCAGCGAGCCTGTCCGTCTCACCTGAAGGAATCAGCTGCCTCATGACGCTCCAGCCCTGCTCCATGCCGCAGACATGCACCATGTAGAGGTTGGCCTCGAACCGCTGGGCAAAAGACATGGCTTTGTCCGCCGCGCACTCGCAGATCTTTGAGGGAGTAACCGCCAAAACGATGTCTTTGAACATATCCCCCCTCCTTCAAGCGGCACCGCCCGCTCATGCTTGTGCGTTCCGGGCCGGTTCCCTGGAGCCATTGAGCTGTCAATGCAGGCGCGTCGTGACTGGAGACCGCTAAACGAGCAGAGCGAACAGAGCCCGCGAGCTCCGCAATCAATCCGCGTCCGCGGAGAGCTCTCCATCAATGGAGCTCTCCCCAAGCCAAGCTTTCAGAGTCCGGCTCTTCCAAATAAGGCATAAAGGAGACGACACCATTGTCAGTATCTGTTATATACCTTATCCAGCCAGACTGTTCAAGCATTCTGCAAAGGGCTTGGCATTCCCCTCAGGCCTAGCGAGTTGAGATCACCTGAAGCTCGCGGCGCTGCGCTTCTCAAAATGGGCAGACTGCCAGGAGATTGAAGGACTTGTAGTCATTGGACGGGTTCTCGGCGTATCGACAACCCAGAAGCCGGTTGGCCTCCCCTTTGTTCTCGATATCTTCTGCAGAGTCCCGATAAAACGGACAGTCATTGTTGAAGCAGACCAGGATTTCACCCCACATGGTGTCTGGCGGGGCGACCCAGGCTGTCAACTCCTGATGACAATGGGGGCAGTACCTCTTCTCTTGGGACATGGCACCTCCACCTCAGCTGGGCGATGCCATCGCCCCGCTGAGGTACTTTTCGTAAACACTATGAAACCATCTCTGAGCACTTTGCCCATAGGCTGAAGCAGGCCCATGTTCTCTGTTCGTGGTATCACTGCTGTATATCTGCTGTCAGCTCCTGCCTCTCGCAGGAGTCGAGCGGCAGCTTCGTGAATCGCCCACCGTGGATAATCGGATCTCCTTTATAGCCGAGCTTCTTAAAGTCGATGTAATCGGTTACTCCGACAAGATCGCCTACTGAGCACCCCTGCTCGGCGAGCCTCTCGAAGTCCATGCCTTTTCTGGCCAGCTCCCTGAACTCAACTTTCCGCGTATCCCTGTGGCATCGATTGCAGCTCTTGTCTCCGCCCAGGCTCTCGTGGCAGTTGACGCAGGACAGGGCGAACTCCTTGGGCATGACCTCGTGCTGCAGCCCCCGATACATATCGGTCCTGATCCACTCGTACTCACCGCTGTAGTCCAGGCCGGCCTCGCGCATGCCCACCTCAAAGGCCTTCTCCCAGTCAAGCCCCTTCCAGAAAGCCGAAGTATCGTCTTTGTCCCAGGGGAAGAGATGGGGTACCAGCAGCCTGTGGTTCTGGGCGTCAGCACCCTGGATGCCCTTCATGATCTGAAAGGGGTATATCTTGGAGTTCGGGTCCTTATAGCAGCCGACCGGCTCGTTCAGATTGAGGACCTCGACCGAGGGCTCAAAGGTGTCCCCGACCAGATAGCGCTGCATGTAGCCGTTATACCAGGCGTAGTCAGGCCGGGCCGCCTTGGCCCACTTCTGCTCGCCCTTTTTCCAATGGTAGTCGGTCATGCCGTACTCGACCTTTTTTGGCTTGCGTTCCTTGTTGCCGGCTGTGGACCAGTCCCACCAGACCTTGGTTGGCTTCTTTTTGGCGAATATAGGGGTATGGCAGGTGTTGCAGGCGATGTGTCGGCAATGCTTGTTCAAATGGGGATCCAGGAGATCGTTTTGGTAGTGGGGCGAGCTGCCATGACACTTCTCGCAGCTCAAGGGCTCCTCGGTGACCGGGCAGGAGGTGCTCCGTCCGCTGATCTCGTGGGCGGTTGCCGTGTGGCAGTCTGTGCAGGAGAAGTCATAGCCGCCCATATGCACATCGCAGAAGCGATCCGGATAGCGCAGACAGCTGTTCATGGTCGGGTTCTTGACCGCGTCCCCGCCACCGCCGAAGAAGTGGCAGCTCCCGCAGGTGCTTCTGCTGGTGTAGCCGACACTCTCGGCCACATACTGCAGATCGACGTCAGGTGTAGGCAGCCCCCCGTTCTTCATAGCCTTTTTATAGGTTCCCGTGGTATCGTGGCAGACCAGGCAGTCCATGTTGCTCTTGTCCGAGAAATCAAAGGTGCCGTCGGTCCAGCCGTATCCAGCGTGACATTGCATGCAACGAGCCTCGTTGCTGATCGTGGATACTCAGAAGTTGTTGATGGCTTTCGTTCCTTTGCCGATGCCCACCTCCCTTTCGTGTCTGGCGATATAGGTTGACGGCCCGCGCCAGAGCCAATGGGCGCTGGAGAGCATCTCCTGACCTTCTTCCTGGTGACACCTGAGACATTCCCTGGTGACCTGCTGGGGCGTAGGCTCCGCTGGCAGGGCCACCAGCTCGGAATGATCGGCCGACCGCTCCCTGTGGCAGCTCTCGCAGCCCACTGGACCCTTGCCTCTCTGTTGGTGACATCCCATGCACTGCAGATGGTAGGCCGCCTTGAGCCCCACCCTGTCCAGGGCCTTCTCCTTGAAGGGCTCCTGATGGCAGGCTGCGCATCGGACAGTCTCTGAAGCGCCTTCTCCCGCAGGGCGGTAATGATGGCATTCAGCGCAGCTGTCCACGTAGTTGACCGCATGTTGGGTGTGCATGAACCGGACCGGCCTGTACTGGTCCTCGTAAGTGTTGACATAGGGGCTCTTCAGGAGGAAGTAATCGTGCTCAATGTCCTCGACCCCAAGGCCGAGCTGGCAGAGGCGCTGCTTACGGACGCTCGGGGACTCTTCCAGGACATCCTTAATGAACTCCACTTTCTGCATGGCCCGCTGTCTGGCTTCCTTCTGATCCGGGGCCACCCAGCCTTCCGGCTGAGGATGCCTGCTGGAATAGATCTTTTCAGGCTGTTCTTGAGCAGCCAGAGCAGCACCGGCCTGCAGCACCCCCCAGCCCCAAACCAGAACCAGGAGCAGGACAAGCCACGCCAGGAACGCGTTTCCATAGCCTTTTGGGCATTTCATACAATGGCCTCCTTTTCCACAGGCATAACAGGCAGATAGGTCACGGCTAGCCGGTAGAGAAAGATCAGGGTGGCTGTCAGTCCGGCTGTTAAGGCGAACTCGCCGACTGCCGGCCAGTAGGCCTGCTGGCTGGTCTGTGGCGCATAGGCGATCAGAAAGACGTTGACTCGATTGATGACCACACCGGCGACGATCATGGTCGAAGCGATGAACAACCAGCGCGGCGAACGCCGAACCTGATCGAAAAGCAGGAGGACAAAGGGAACGATTACACCCAAGACCATCTCCAGGAGAAAGGCGTTGCTTTGAGCCGAGCCGGTGAACAGGTAGCCCGTCGTCCCCCTGATAAACATGTCTGCAAGCTTGAGGACCAAGTATAGGCCCAGAACCACAGTGGTGATCCTGACCAATGGGGCCAGGACATGCATCTCGGGCTTGAGCTTGAGGGATTTCGTGCTCAGGCTGGACTCAAAGACGACCATGGGATAGCCCACGGTTATGGCCGAGAGCAAGAAGAAGAGCGGCAGAACAGGGGTGTACCATAAGGGGTGGACCTTGGTCGGCGCGATGACCATCAAGGTCCCCAGGCTGGACTGGTGCATGCAGGACAGCACCACACCGAGGATAATGAACACCCAGAGAATCCTGTCCATCTGGTTATACAGCGTTCCCAGGGCCGGGAACCTGTCCTTGAATCGTTCGCAGATGACAGGAATGAACTCGATGTACAGGACGATCAGGTAGCTGAACACGCACATGGCTACTTCGAAAAGGGCCGAGTTGTAGTTGTGATACACAAGGGGTTTCCAAAAAGCCCAGCTTCGGCCGATATCGAAGAGCAGGCCCAAAGCAACGAAGGTGTATCCCAGGGCAGCGGTCAAGAGCGCTGGTCTGGTAATGGATTCGTAGAACCGGCGTCCGAAGATGTGGGCCAGAGCAGAGGTGGTAAAGCCTCCGGCAGCCAAAGCCACCCCGGTCACGACATCGATGCTGATCCACAGCCCCCAGGGGTGGGCCTGATCCAGATTGGTCACATAGCCGAGCCCCCCGGCCAGCCTGGCGATGATTGCGGCCAGCCCAGCCAGCATGAAGGCCGCAAGCACGATAACGCCCGGAGTCCAGAACTTCTTGGCCACTGGTTGAAAAGAATGACTCATGTCTGCCTCCTTGGCCTTCCATCCCGGCTGTCAGCGGATTCTTTATTCTTCTGTTTGTTCATGTACATGACGCCGCCCAGTATTCCGAACAGGACAATGGGAGACCACAGATAATTGAACAAGGTGTGCTGGATGCTCTCGGTCAGTTGAGGCAAGGGCCGATCAGGAACATTTGGGAATCCGAGCTTTGAGAAGGGCACACCGGAGATATACATCCAGTTGGTCCCTCCGGCCTCGTGCTCACCGAAGATGTGCTCGACATAGCGGTCCGGATCCTTGGACAGCCTGTCCCTGGCCAAGCTGAGGAGATCTCTGCGTCGTCCAAAGGTGATGGCCTCAACCGGGCAGACGCCGACGCAGGCCGGCAGCTCGCCCTGTTTCGTGACCCGGTCGAAGCAGAAGGTACACTTCATGACCCGTGGGCTCAGGGCCTTGTCATACTCGTACCCCGGGATCTCAAAGGGACAGGCCACCATGCAGTAGCGGCACCCGATACACTTGCTCACATCGTAAACCACCGCCCCATTCTCGGCTTTATACATGGCCCCGGTCATGCAAGCGGAGGCGCAGGCCGGATCCTGGCAATGCATGCACTGCATTTTGACAAAGGTCGGAGCCAGCCCGCTATCCTTCCCCTGCTCGAAGAAGTGCCTGTTGACTACGGTGTAGGCCTTCTCTCCAGGCCTTCTTTGCTCATTGAAGACCGTGGCGTCCTCAAAATCCGTTTTCGGCTCGGGGAGTCCGTTGACCGCATTGCAGGCCTCCTCGCACTTCCGGCAGCCGATGCAGCGGGTAAGATCCACCAGGCAGCCGAAAGCATCCGGCTTGGCCTTTGACTCCCAGGCCTCGGCCTGACTTTTGGGAACTGCTGCAGCCAGCCCGGCTGCTCCAAGCATGCCCATAAACGTCCGACGGTTTATCTCCATGATCTGCTCCTTCTGCCTATCCGCCGTTCCGAGGAGGGTCCGGGCGGACCCAGCCCGAGCCGAAAAGAGAATCCGAAGCTTAGCCGCCGAAATCCCCCAAGCTCATGACCTCCATGACCTGTCCATACTTGCCTCTGAGGGTATCGACCTTCTCATCGACCTCCTCTTTGATCGGGCTCCACTCCGTGGGACACTCGGCTTTCAGCTTGGAGATCCTGTCGTCCAGCTCTGTAATGATCATCTTCAGCTCACCCACCTGCGGGAAGATCTTCTCTTTCGAGCCGGTGGGCAGCTTATCAATCTTGTTCATGGTATCGAACATCTTGGCCTTCCAGGCGGTTAGCTCAATTTCCATATTCTTACAGTAGTCCATGACGTCCATTGCTCTTCTCCTTTGTGTGGTTTTGCAGTAACACAGGCAGAGACAAAAACCTGACCGCTATGAATGAACGTCGGGAGTACGAAGGGAGAGCTGGAGCTGACATGAGAGAGCTCCTCAGGCACGAGGAGCTCTCTCATCGATCCACCAGTGGTCAGGGGGTATTTCCACAAACATGTCTGCGTCGATCTCCTCAACGTACAAAACGATCACCAGAACTCCCGAAGGCTCCATCCAGAAGTACTCTTGGTCCAGCTTTTCAAGCAGAGTCTCCTCATGAATTTGGCAGTACTCGGCTACTTTAGTCATAGCGGCCCGCATGGTCATTTGGGCATTATCTGAGAGGACGACTTCCTCGGATAGAATGGGATGATAAACTTGCTGTTGATTATCTACATACTGGGAGCTCGGGCTGTACTCACAATAATCTATGACGTGCATATTGCACCTCCTCAATATTTTGTCCGCAAAGCACGTCAACGGACATTTGCTCGATTCGCAAGCCCTAGGATCCCGACCCTGCTCCCTTGCTTACTCCTTTTGTTAAAACAAGAAAGCTCATTAAAAATACATATCTTTGTTGAATATTTTTATCCCCTTAAGTAAGATTACTGGAGTATGCCGCCATGAGCATATATTGGACCAACATGCCAAGCTCTGTTCTGCTTCCAGATTTTTTTCAAGGACGGCATACTCCCTATTCTGAAGCCACTGGCATCAACGAACCCTGAAACATTGATTGCCAATGGGTTTCAGCTTGCCACTGCGCTACGTTCCAAGTGCAGTAAAGAACTCCAGGCTCTTGTCCGGGATGATTTTAATCAAGGGGCGCTTGAACATGGTCAGCTTCCCGGTTTCGACATCGTACTTGCCGTTGGTGAAGACCCGCCACTTGGTGTCGTCAATGCCCATGTGGTCGCTGCGATAGTAGAAGCCGGGGTACCTGGTCTCCTCGCGGAAGAGGATGTTGAGCATGTGCATCCGCACCGTCCACAGCCTGTTCTGCTGCTCCCAGCAGCGCATGAGCTCGTGGAGGTCTCGTGCGGCGAGCTTCTGCGAGTCCTGCTCCAGGAGGTCCATGTAGCGGATGCCCTCTTCGAGCATCTCCTTATTCGTGGTATAGTAGGTTGAGGTGCCTCCGCCATACTCATCCGAGACCTTCATGATGCGCTTCATGAAGTTGGCCGGGGTGATGTAGTGGGGGTTGACCTCCGGGTCAGTGGAGACGTTGGCGTACTCCTTGTACGTGTACCAGGGCTGGTAGAGCTCGTTCTTGATATCCTCGTTGCTTTGCTTGAATGTGGGCTTGAATCCCTTGTGGTCCAAACACCAGCGGACTGCGGCCTTGGCGGCGATGCGCCCCTCGGCGAAGGAGCCCGAGGAGTACTTGTGCCCCGAGGCTCCGACCCCGTCACCGCAGGTGAACAGGCCGTTGACCGTCGTCATCCGGTTGTAGACCTTGCCGTTGTCCGCCCGAATCTTATACTCCTCGGGCACCCAGTCCTCGTCCGGCCCGGAAACCCAGAGGCCGCAGCAGCCGGAATGCGACCCGAGCAGGTAGGGCTCGGTGGGCATGATCTCGGAACGGTCTTTCTCCGGGGCGATGTTGTTGCAGGCCCAGACGTTGGCCTGGGACACAGTCATGTCCAGAAAGTCCTCCCAGGCCTCGGACTCGAGGTGCTTGCGCTCCTTCTCGCTCAGGGTCTCGCTCAGGTTGGCCAGGGCCTTAGGGGTGTCCATGAAGATCGGCCCATTCCCGTTGCGCATCTCCCGAATCATCATATGGTTGCGCAGACAGGTGGGCATGACCTTGCCCATGGCGTAGCCGCGCTTCTCGTAGGGCTCGATCATCTTGATGTTCTTGTCCAGGTAGACCTCGCCCTGTCCATTGGTGGCCTTGGCCTTGAACAGGAGGAACCAGGCGCCCACAGGGCCGTAGCCGTCCTTGAACCGAGTCGGCACGAAGCGGTTCTCCATCATGGTCGTCTCTGCACCCGCCTGGACGGCCAGGGCATAGGTCGTTCCGGCGTTCCAGACCGGATACCAGGCCCGCCCCTCACCCTCGCCCTGGGAGCGGGTCCTGTAAACGTTCACGCAGCCCCCGGAAGCCAGGACCACTGCGTTGGCCTTGATGATGACCACCTCGTTCTCCCGAACGTTGATGCCGGCCACACCCGCAACCCTGTTCGGCTCATTGGCGTCCATGAGGATCTTGCAGATGAATATCCGTTCCATGTAGCGGTTTTCACCCAGGACGTTCTTGGCGGCCTCGGCCATAATCCGCTTGTAGGACTCGCCGTTGATCATGCACTGCCAGGAGCCCGTCCGGACCGGCTCGGCGCCTTCCCGGACCTGCAGGCCCATCTCTTTGGCCTTGGCTCCGTCGAGGTTCTTGCCCTCGTGCTTGACCCAGATGGGCAAGCCCCACTCCTCGAAGAGGTGCACCGAGTCATCCACATGGCGGCCGACGTCGAAGACGAGATCATCCCGGGTCAGGTGCATCAGGTCCATGTGGACCATGCGGGCGTAGTCGTCCACGGTGTTGTGGCCTTGCTTCAGGCCAATATAGGTGTTGATGGCCGAGAGCCCTTGGGCCAGGGCCCCGGACCGCTCCAGGGCGGCCTTCTCCACCAAGAGGACATCCACTCCGTGCTTGTCAGCCCAGACAACGGCCTCCACGGCCGATCCGCAGCCCGCAGCCCCGCCGCCGACAATGAGGCACTCGGTCTCAATCTCTTTTATGGCGGGCTCGGCCAGCTCCAAGCCCTTTCTCTTGGCTTTGGTCGGTACTTGAGGCATAGCTCCCTCCTTCCTTCCTTGCAGAAGGCGCGTCGGTTAGGTGGCAGCCCGAACGTTGGGGTTCTGCCAAACGTAGGTGTGATCCATCTCCTCCTGCTCCACGAGCTGTCTGATGGTCTTCTCCGGAACGAGCAGCTCGGTTTCCGTGTACTGCCGCTCGTCCTCGATGTCTGCCGGCTCTGGATGGCCTTTGTAGGGATCGATGGAGCCCTCGGGCGTGGTTCGGTTGGGGAACTTGAAACGCTTGATCGAGCCGTCCCTGAACTGAATGGTCCACATGATGTCTTCCGCGCTGAGCAGTGGGATGCTCGTCCCGCCGAGGGGGGCGAAGTCGGCGTAGGGCCTGACCGAGATGGCGCCTTGCGGGCAGATCTTGACGCAGGAGTAACATTCCCAGCAAGCCTGCGGCTCCTGATTGTACGCCTTCATCTCCTGCTCATCCAAAACCATGAGGTCGTTTGGGCAGACATACATGCAGGCGGTTATCTCTCCGCCCTTGCAGCCATCACACTTTTCCACGTCAACATAGCTAGGCATATTCCTCACCTCCTGACATTTGATGGTGATCGCCGCCAACATGGCCACTGCAGATGCCGCACCGTTGCCCTGGAGCATGCGCATCAGCGGCACCGGCCGCTGACAAACGTTTGTGGCCTCTGCTTCAGTGCTTACAATCCCCGTGCCAGGCTCGGCAGCGAGGCCCTCTCGACGTACCTTGCCGGTATTATTTATTTCTTTTAGGCAAAGCCAAGGGGCCTGCCTGGCCTGTTGCAAGCACTGTTGAAAATCTGCAACATTGGTCGCAACAGAACCGATTTGAGCAACACAAACCCTTTCATTTTCCTTTCTGGTCTGCTATTGCTTGTAAAAAACCGTAACCGCGGAAGAGGCTTTCGAGCCCAGCCGCGCACGGTGTCCGCTCGAAGAGAACGCCATGGAATCCTTTGCCAACGACGACAAGACCTACGAATGGATTCTCGACAGCTTGGCCACGGGGATCTTCACGGTTAATCATGATTTTGTGATCACCTACTTCAATGCCCAGGCCGAGAACCTCACCGGCTACTCCAAAGATGAGGCCCTGGGCAGAAAATGCTGGGAGGTGTTCCGGACGGATCATTGTCACAACCATTGCAATCTGAAGCGGGCCATGGAGACCGACTCCAAGATCGTGAACATCAGGCTCGTCATGCGGAACCGGAGAAAGCAGGAGGTCCCTGTGGCCATCACCGCCGCCGTGCTGCACGATCGCCATGGCAAAATTCTTGGAGGGGTTGAGTCCTTTCAAGACGACCGGGCCAGACAGGCCCTGGAGAAGGAGGTCAGGGGCTCTTACACCCTCGAGGACTTCATCAGCAGGGACGAGGCGGTTCAGGCCCAGTTGAGCCGCCTTCCGGTCATGGCCAAGTCGGCCAAGCCGATGCTCATTCTTGGGGAAACTGGCGTGGGCAAGGACATCCTGGCTCGGATCATCCACAACATGAGCAACCGTAAGCAAGGACCTTTCATCAAGGTCAACTGCGCAGCCATCCCTTCAACCATGCTCGAGTCCGAGCTCCTCGGCTACAAAAAGGGCGCCTTCACCGACGCTAAAACCGATAAGCCCGGCAAGTTCCTGCTGGCTCAGAACGGGACCATTCTCCTGGATGAGATCGGGGAGCTCGGCTTCGACATGCAGGCCAAGATCCTCCAGGTCATCGAGGACAAGGAGTACTACCCCCTCGGGGCCACCGAGATGGAATGGGTCAATGCCCGGATACTCGCCTCGACCAACTGCGATCTGGATCGCATGATCAGCGAGAACCGGTTCAGAAAGGATCTGTACTACCGCTTGAAGATGTTCGAGTTCTTTATCCCCCCGCTGCGGGACAGAGCCAGGGACATCCCCCTGTTAATCGATCACTTCCTCTCCGAGGCTGCGGCTATCCAGAATAGAGAGAAGCCGGACATCGAGCCGGGAGCTTGGAAGGTCCTGTTGAACTATGACTACCCGGGCAATATCCGGGAATGCAAAAACATCATCGAGTATGCCCTCATGGTCTGCCAGCAGAGCGTCACCCGCAGCGACCTCCCGCATTACCTCCTGCAGAATGCCCTCGGCCGCTCAGAGGACCTGGCCGAGCCGCCCACCGGGGAAATCAGCCTGGAGCACAGCGAGTGCCTCGCCCTGCAACGCTGCCTGCGGGAGCACGATTGGAACATTCAAAAGACGGCTTCCAGCCTCGGCATCAACCGGACCACCCTCTGGAGGAAGATGAAGAAGCACGGCTTGGCCAAAAAGAGACGGAAACCAGACTAGCGCGCCAGGCTCCCTTTTGCTCTCCGTTATGCTTGCCTGGGCACAACGCAACATGAAAAAAGCGCTTGGAGATCGTCATGCCATGCCTCAAAGCTGCTAGGCTGTATACCGGATGGGAGGTCCTTTCAGGAGCCTGCCTAACCTTCGATAAGGGACGCATCCAGGCTATCAGCCAGGAGGAGGGGCAGGAGACGGCCCAAGAGTTCCAGGTCATCACCCCCGCCTTCATCGACCCCCACAGCCACATCGGGCTGGTCCGGGCAGGCGAGCCTGAGACAGAAGCCGAGGCCAACGATCGGCAGGACTCGTTCATCATTGCAGCCGACGCTCTCGACTCCCTGCAAATGGACGATGTGGCGCTTCAGGAGGCCGTAGAGTCCGGAGTGCTCTACTCCTGCATCCTGCCCGGCAGCGGCAACATCATTGGCGGGCGCGCGGCTGTCATCCGCAACTATGCGGCTGACAGCAACCAGGCCTTCATCGCTCGCGCCGGACTGAAAGCAGCCTTCGGCTACAATCCCATGTCCACAGGCTCTTGGGAGGGGACCCGCCCCACCACGAGAATGGGCGCCCTGGCCCTCTTGCGCAGAAAGCTCGACGAGGTGGCCCGCAAGGAGAAGCGCCGCCAGGAGGCTGACCAAGAGAAGCAAAAAGAGATTGTCTTTTCGGCTGAGGAGGACATGCTCCGGGACGTCCTGGCCGGAGCAACACGATTGCGGGTGCATGTGCACAAGATCGACGATATCGCCGCCTTGCTTCGTCTCGTCGACGAGTTCGGCCTGCGGGTCTGCGTGGAGCACGCCATGGACGTGAACCGACCGGATATCTTCCGAGAGCTCAAGCACAGGGATATACCCGTCACCTACGGCCCCATGGACGCTTTTGCCTACAAGGTCGAGCTGAAGCACGAGAGCTGGCGCAATGTCAGACACCTCATCGAGTCAGGCGTCGACTTCGGCCTCATGACCGATCATCCGGTGACACCAGCCTGTCAGCTCCTCCTGCAGAGCCGCTGGCTGCTCCGCTGCGGCTACTCCAAGCAGCAGGCCCTGGAGCTTGTAACCAGGAGGAATGCCGATATCCTCGAGGTGCCCGAGATCCTCGGCACTCTGGAAAAAGGCAAGTGGGCCTCCTTTATCTGCTGGAACGGCGACCCCTTCGACCTGGCCAGCCACCCGGTGGCTGTCTACGGCGAGGGACAGCTCTTGTATTCCGAAGCGGCGCCGGCTGGATGATCCATCAAGCCGGCTCGATTCCCTCCTTTAATGCATCCCAATTCGACAACGCGGGTTGGCGGAGGTAAGGTCACCCGAACTGGAGAGGCCGAGGCGCTCTGTGCAGAAGAATGCGGCCCGTGTGGACCCCAGAGCTGAATGCCTGCTTATTCCCGGAGTCCCCGTGGGCGCCTCCGGCCCTCAGGCGCCAAGGGAGGATTCCGGCTGAGCTCCCGGCCTTCGGGATTCAGCCGCCAACAGGAGCTTCCCCATCCAGCATACAGGAGGCCTGAATCGTCATGGATACTGAAAGCCGCAAGCAGGAGCTCATCCTCAGCGATCTGTTCATTCACATCTTTCGCCTGGCCGTCCAGCAAGCTGGGCATCTGGCTCTGCGTCTCCAGGGGGAGGTCCGCCTGGAGCACAAAACCGGCGCGAACAGCCCCGAGAGTGCCGCATTGACCTCCGTCGATCTGGCTATTCAGGATGTCGTGCTGCACCTGCTGCTGCACCGTCTGGGCGGAGCAGCCCTTGATGCCGAGGAGGAGACCGAGCTGACCGGCCTGTTCCCTGCACCTGCGCCAGGCAGGCCCCTCATCGTTCTCGATCCTGTGGACGGGACCTTGAACTACGCCGAGAACAGCCAAGATTACGCCATCATGGGCGCCTTGCTGCTCGACGGGCTGTATCTGGCCTCGGTAATTCATTTTCCTGCCTGGGGCCGAACCTACTGGGCTCAGAGGGACGTCGGAGCCTGGCTGCAGACTCACCGCGAAGCGCCACGCCAGATCGGAATCGAGGAGGCGCCGGCAACGGTTCTCATCCCTCCCAAGTCCTTCCAGCCGGCCCAAGACAGCCTCCAGGGCTCGGGGTATAGCGTGGTTCAATCCCGGTGCTCGGCCGTGGATGCCACGGCGCCGGTCTCCGGCCGAGGCTGCGGATCGCTTTCCCTGGTCCCGCTGGACAGACGCAGGGCCATCGGTTTCTTGATCACCGCCGAAGCCGGCGGCAGCGTGCTCCTGGCTGGACAGCCCTGGGCTGGAGATGATCCCGAGACGCTTTCCAAGTCCTCGGCCCCAGCCGTCGTGGCTGACTCCCATGAGACAGCCGCCCGATTGAGCAGCCTGCTTGACTGCGCGACCTAGCATCGGGCTGCAGAACCTGGCTCCTGTCGAGCCGGCGATCCAAGGCAGGAGGGTGCCTTCTCCAGGAGGGCTTTTCGGCGAAAAGCGCCCTCGGCTGTCTGCCCGCCAGGACTAGAAGCGGAGGCCTTTGCCGCCTCCTTTCCCCGATAGCGCCCAGTCGGTCAAGGAATCAGGCCCAGGGGCATGACGATGAGCGGCTCCTCCGTATCCTTGGCCTGAACTATCCGGGCCACGCCCGAGTCGCTGAAGGCGCCGACAACCGTCGAGCCGACCCCCAGGCTGTAGCCCGCAAGGCTGACATTCTGGGCGGCACAGCCGGCTTCGATGAGCACGTAGCGCTGCCCACGACGGCCGTACTTTCCGGTTACACGCTCAAACACGGCGCAAATGACCATGACCGCCTGGGCCTCGGCGATCCACATCTGTCCATAGGACTGGCTGGCCAAGGCCTCGCGGCGGTCCCCAGAAGCCACTCGGACGAGCTCGTGTCCATGGGGCCGGTACTTGTAGACGCCTGACTCCAGCCCCTGGACATCTCCGGCGGCCACGAAGACCTCCAATGGATAGAGGGCTCCAGCTGAAGGCACGGTCCGGAACCGCTCCCGGCGGGTGATGCCCTGGGCGGCGAAGAGGAGCCTGGAGAGGCTCTCCAGCTCCAGCGCCCCTTCGGCATAGCCGCGAATCGAGCGCCGCTTGTACATCAGATCGGTCAAGGAGCCTGGGTCTCCGCGCTCGACCTGGGGAAGAGCGATGGCTCCTTTCGAGCTTTGTCCAAACAGGTGCTGGGGCATAAGAGTCTCCTGCAGAATCAGGCTGAAGATCAACCCGGCAATGCCTACAATGAGATGCCTTCCGCTCATGGTCTTCCCTCCTGCAGGCCCAGCCCTTTCCATCCGATCACCCCGGAGCTGGCCTATTTCCGTTTAAACGTTTCAACACATTGTGTTGACCTCGAGCCTTTCTCGTGTTTAGTTCAGTTTCAAAGCTTTGAGCGGCACCGCCTTCCCATTCTACTCGAGTATGACAGAAAAAGATTTACTGTTTAAGACCCTGACGCAGATCGCGGATGCCCTGGTCAAGACCTTTCCGCGCTCCTTTGAGGTCGTGATCCATGACCTGTCCAATCCGCAGGCTTCCATAAAGCATATTGCCGGAGACGTCACCCGTCGCAAGCCCGGCGGGCCAGTAACCGATCTGGTCGTCAAGGCTCTCCATCAAGAGAAGCACCAAATCCAGGACCGCTCCAACTATAAGACCACGACCAGAGACGGGCGCACCCTCAAGTCGACCACCTCCTTCATCCGCGACAGCCAGGGCGAGGTCGTGGCCGCCTTTTGCCTGAACTTCGACATGACCGACTACCTGAACGCCTCCCATGCCCTGGAGATGTTCACCACAACAGCCAATGCCTTCAACAGCTCGGAGGCCAAGGTGGAGACCTTCACCACCTCCATTACGGAAACCATCGAGGTCCTTTTTCAGCAGGCCGTGGCCAAAATCGGCAAGGAGAGCGCTTCCATGTGCATGGAGGAGCGCATCGATCTGGTCAGGGAGCTCGAGTCGAGCGGCGTCTTCCAGATCAAGGGCGGGGTTGAGCAGATCGCCATGCTCATGGGTGTAACCAAGTACACCATCTACAACTACTTGAAGAAGAGCCGTCTGCAGCAGGACTTTAACAGGCTCTGACTCTCACCGATCAGTGATCACCCAGGCTCCACCATCCCCGGAACGGGTCGACCCCTTTTGGGGCCTTCGGCTCGATCGCCTGCGCCCGGGCGCTTCAGCAGCGCTTTAGGCAGGTGTTGGGCAGCGATTATCTCATTGTGGTCTCAGGCGGCACATGAAACGATTGCAGATTGATAAACGCCCTCCAAGGCTCTTGCTGCTCTGCCGACTCTGGCAAGCTTCCGGAGCTGCCAAGCGACTGGGCAAGGCTGTGCTCACAGCGACCACCCTGCACACGCCGCATGGGAGCCTATCAGCGATAAGCCCATCGGCATCATGGTCGGCATGGGGTCTGAAGCCGCCGTCGACCTGATGCCCCGAATGATTCGGTCCACTCCAGCCACCACAGATCAGTAGTGCCCTGCATATTGAAATGGTCCGGAAAAGAAGATTATGATACACTCACGAAAGGCAGTGTTCGCCGTGTCGAACTCAAACCACGAGGAGGTTGTTATGAAAAGGATTCTCAGCAGCGTCGCCATTGTCATGGCTTTAGCCCTCTTCCTGGCTGGTCCGGCCCAGGCCAAGAAGACTTCTGACACCATGGACCGCATTGAGAAGACGGGTAAGCTCCGGGTCGGCCTTCGGGAAGGCTCAGTGCCCTTCTCCTATATGGACCCGAAGGCCGGAAAGAAGGTGGGCTTCTCTGTGGACATGGCCCATGTCTTCGCCGAGTATCTCAGCAAGCATTTCGGCAAAGAGATCACCGTCGAACCCTTCACCGTCTCCCCGAAGACCCGAATCCCCATGACCTCAACAGGCACCGTGGACATTGTCTGCGGCTCCTCCACGCACACGGCTGAACGGGACAAGGTCGTCGACTTCACCATGCCCTTCTTCTTCTCGGACCAAACCTTCCTGGTGGCCAAGGATATGGAGGTCACCAACCTGCAGGACCTCAACGGCAAGGTCGTCGGCGCAGCCCGGGGCACGACGAACATCAAGAACCTGAGAAAGCTCGTTGAAAAAGGCGAGTTCAAGCCAGCCGACATCCTGGTAACCAAGGACCATCCAGCCGGCATGCTGGCTCTGCGCACAGGCAAGATCGACGCTTACAGCACAGAGCGGACCCTCCTGGAAGGCATCCGAATGAAGGCCAGGAACCCGGAAAACTGGAAGACGATCGGTCTGTCCCTGACCTACGAGCCCTATGCCTATATTGTTCGCGAGAACGACTCCACCTTCCGGAACTTCATCAACAACGCCATGGTTTGGAGCATCAAGACCGGAAAGTTTTACGAGCTCTACGACAAATGGATGGGTCCCGACGGCGAGCTGCCCATGAAGATGTCCGCCGATTACAAAACCTATCTCAAGATGAGCGTCTATCCCATTGACGAAGGCTGGTGGGAGAAGTAGCCGACCCAAGTCAAGGGACCGGACGGGATGGGCCTCGGCCGCTTCCGGCAAGGGGCTGGGGCCATCCCGGACCACCCCGTTGACACGGCGAGCCTGAACGTGCCTGGAGGCTTGCAGCGGCCAGACCTCTGCCGCTGCAGACCAGCAGAAGACCTGTTCGACCGCATGCTTACGCAACGAGGAGCTCATGGCATTCGACTATAACTTCAAATGGTCCATCCTCTGGCAGGAGCCCTATGGGATGTGGATCCTCCAGGGGATCGGCTACACCCTGCTCATCGGTGCCTGTGCCTGGGTGATCGCCTTCATCCTCGGGGTCTTCATCGGAACGCTGCGCATTACCAATCTGCGCATCCTTCGAGGTATCGGGACCCTCTACACCGAGGTCTTCCGAAACATCCCCTTCATCGTCCAGATATTCTTCTGGTTTTACGCCGGACCAATGATCTTCGGCCCCATACTGGGCCCGGCCATCAACAAGATCCCCAAGCTGAACCTCTATGTGGCCATCATCGGCCTCGGCCTGTATACGGCCTCAAGGGTGGCTGAGCACGTCCGGGCAGGCTACGCCTCCATCAGCCGTGACCAGTACCAAGCCGCCCTGTCCACCGGCATGAGCCAGATACAGATGTATCGCTACGTGATCATCCCTTACTGTCTTCGGCTGATCATTCCGCCGATCACAACGGAGTTTCTGACCATCTTCAAAAACACCTCCATCGCCATGGTTATCAGCGTTCCGGAAACGACCTTCATGACCTATCAGATCGATGCTGAAACCTTTCACGGCTTCGAGGCGACCACGGCCGCCATGGTCATCTACTTCTTCATCGGCATGGGGGTGGTCAAGATCATGGATCTGGTCGAAGGCAAGTTCAAGATTCCGGGGATGACCGGGAGAGGGTAAAGGCTATGTCTTTTGATTATCAGGTCATTGTCGAGTATCTGCCCTTCCTGCTGGGCGGTCTTGTGGTCACCTTCAAGCTGGCCGGGCTGGCCCTGGCCGGGGGAATCTCTCTAGGCATGCTGGTCGGGCTCGGCCGAATATCCGATAAAAACTGGATCTACTACCCAGTCAGCGCCTATGTAAATTTTCTCAGGAACATCCCCCTAATCATCATCATCTTCTGGGTCTACTTCATACTGCCCATTATCGTCGGCAGAAACCTCAACCCATTCACCTCCGCGGTCATCGCCTTCATCATCTTCGAGGCCACCTACTTCGGGGAAATCTTCAGGGCAGGCTACCAGTCCATCAGCAAGGATATGGTCGGCTCGGCCTACGCCACCGGATTGACCTACTGGCAGGTGGCCAGGTACGTGACCATTCCCATTGCTTTCCGGAGGATGCTCCCCAGCCTGATCACCCAGTCGATCATTACCTTCCAGGATACCAGCCTGGCTTTCGTTATCGGCCTCCACGAGTTCGTCACCCGCGGCAACATCGTCAACAACCTGGAGTACCGCTCCATTGAGATCTACAGCTTCGTGGCCGTGGTCTTCCTGGTTCTGTGCTACGTCGGATCCCGCATCAGCCTCCACTTTGAAACCAAGTACCGAAGGGCGAATGTCTTATGAGCGAAGTCATGATCGAGATTGACAATCTGAGCAAATGGTTCGGGGACTTCAAGGCCCTGTCCAACATCAACGAAACGGTCAGGAAAGGACAGACCATCGTCCTTTGCGGCCCGAGCGGCTCGGGCAAGAGCACTCTGCTTCGCTGCATTAACGGACTGGAGCCCTTTCAGGAAGGGGACGTCATCGTCGACGGAACCTCGCTCACGGCCAGGAAGACGAATCTGAACACGCTCCGGCAGAAGATCGGCATGGTCTTTCAGCGCTTCGAGCTCTACCCCCACATGACCGCCTTGGAGAACATCACTCTGGCCCCGCGAAAGGTGCGCAACCTCCCCCGCAAGGAAGCCGATGAAAAAGCCAAGCAGCTCCTGGAAAGGGTCGGCATTCCGGAGAAGGCCCACAACTACCCGGCCAGCCTCTCCGGCGGCCAGCAGCAGCGGGTGGCCATTGCCAGGGCTCTGGCCATGGAGCCCAAGGCCATGCTCTTTGACGAACCCACCTCGGCCCTGGACCCGGAGATGATCAAGGAGGTCCTCGAGGTCATGATCAATCTGGCCAAGGAAGGCATGACCATGGTCTGCGTGACGCACGAGATGGGCTTCGCTCGCGAGGTGGCCGACGAGATCATTTTCATGGACGAGGGCAAGATCGTTGAGCGGGGGTCGTACGAGGAGTTCTTCAACAATCCCCAGTCGGACAGGGCCAGGGACTTTCTCGAGCACATCCTCTAATCCAGATTTGGCCGGGCTGCCCGGCCAAATCTGGATTCTTAGGGTTCAATAGTGAACAATGCCATCGGTTACGATGGAGATGAATTCCAGGCTCACGGTTTCCTCCAGGCATATGTTTATGCTTCCAGGCCCCTGGAAAAACGCCTGAAAGCAGCCTGTCAACTTACCCTGAAGCTCGATTTGTGAGATCCCCTTCGGCCAGCATGGCCTGCATGACCTCCTTCTCCGGCTCTCCGGGCAGAATTCCGCTCAAAACGCACTCCATAACCGTGAGGCCGGAGCCGTTGGTCAGGATCGCCTCGGCCCTGGCCCGCCCATTTCCGTCGATATCCGCGATGGTCAGCTCACAGGTAACGGTTTCGCCGAGATAAACCGGCCGCTTAAAGTCAAAGCGCATTCCAGAGGCCAGCCAGCCGATCTGGCCGCCGATCTCTGTGACCAGGCTGGCCACCAGGAGCCCATGGCAAATAGGCCCTTGAAAGCGCTTCACGCCGGTGAACCGTTTGTCAAAGTGCACCGGGTTATAGTCCCTGGAGATCTCGGCAAATCGAAGGACATCGTCCTCGGTGAAGGTCCGCGAGACCGAGAAGCTGTCCCCGATCTGCAGCCCTTCGACAGCTTTCTGTCGAATATGGCTCATGCTGCTGCATCCTGCCTCTGAATCCGCGTTTCTGTTCTCCTGTCTGCAGGGCGGCCAGCTCGATTCGCTTCCAGAACCGTGCCGGCATCGAGCCTCTCTTCGAGCGGGAGCCTGCCATGAGAGAATGCTGCCACCGGGCCTTCCGCCAAAGCGAGGAGATTGCTGCCCACTGACAATCAAATAGAACGGCTGTCCAGCCCGAGCCCCTTCCGCTTCGACTCGATCCGCCTGAGAATGAGCTTGGCCGCCTCCTCAGGATCCGGCTCCACGGCAAAGCTCGCCCCGAGAACATCCTCAAGCCCCTCGGTCAGCAGGCCGGTGACCTGCATGCTTCCGGTCACTGGCGGCGTCGGCCCCAGGACAGTGTATATCCCGGAGGCCACGCAGTAGGCCCCGATGGACACGGCCTTTTCCGAGTACCACTCCGGAGCGGCCCCGGCCAAGGGCAAGGCGCTGATATCCTGGTTCAGGGCCTTGGCCAGCTCGGCGGCCAGCACCAGAATTCGCACATTATCCACGCAGCTGCCGAAGTGCAGGACCGGGGGGATGCCCAGCGAAGAGCAAATCTGGCGCAGCCCCGGTCCGGCCTGCTCCGAGGCCTTGGCCTGCTCCAGGCCGGCCTTGGCGTTGGCCACAGCCGCGCAGCCGGTGTCCAGGACCAGGACATCGTTTTCAATCAAACGCCGGGTCACAACCGTATGCCCATAGTCGTGCCTGATCTTGGGGTTGTTGCAGCCGACCACGCCCACAGCCCCCCTGATGTTGCCGGCTTTGAGGGCTTCAAGCAGTGGATCCAGGCTGCCGCCCAGGGCCTCGACCACGGCCTCCACAGAGAACCCGCCGATCAAATCCACTGGCTCCACCGGAATGGTCACCTTGTCCGCATCTCGCTGTCCGAAGTTGTCCACGGCCCGCTCTACAAGCTTTCTGGCCAGCTCCTCGGCATTGTCCGGATGGAACTCATGGTGCTCCATGCCCGGAAACTTGGCCTTATCGCTCGTGGAGATCATCTCGGTGTGATAGCAGGAAGCCACATGGCCCAAAGAAGGCATAATGCACTGGTAGTCCACGAGCATCATCTCCATGGCGCCTGTGACCAGGGCCAGCTCGGTCATGAGGTGATTGCCGGCCACAGGCACCCCGTGGCGCATGAGCAGCTCGTTCCCAGTACAACAGAGCCCGACCAGATTGATCCCAGCCGCACCCTTGTCGCGGGCCTTTTGGAGCATGGCCTCGTCCTGGCAGGCCCGCCTGATCATCTCCGAGACAATCGGGTTGTGTCCGTGTACGCTGATGTTGACCTGATCCTCCCGCAAAACCCCAAGATTGACCCGTGATGGGACCGGCCGGGGTGTACCAAAGAGAATGTCCGAAACCTCGGTGGCGATCATGGAGCCCCCCCAGCCGTCGGAGAGGGCGTTTCGAAGAGCCTGCAGCAGGAGGTTCTGCCAATCGTTGTCCACGCCCATGTGGGTGCGGTGCATCATCTCCGAGGTCTCCCGGTCAATCCCTCTGGGCGTCAGCCCGAGCTTCTTCCAGACGGACCTGCGTTGCTCCGGCACCCGGTTGAGCAAACGGAGCTCGGGCTGGCGGGTGCCGTAGTCCTCCTGCATGGCCCAGGCCAGCTCCTTGGCTATCTGCTCAGTGGATTTGCCTTCAACCTGAAGGCCATACTCTCCGGACAACCGAGCCAGCTTGTCCTCGTCCCCGATAGCATACCCTGGTGCCTTGCCTTCGGCCACCTGGGCCAGGACCTCAACCAGATCGCGGCCGTGATCAGAGTGCGCTGCCGCACCCGAAGCGACCATCCGGCCGAGATTGCGGGCTACGATGATATCGGCGTCCGCTCCACAAACCCCCAGCTGCGGGCCCTCTCCAAAGGGGTCGATCCGGCATGGTCCCATGGAGCAGTTGCGGCAGCTCAAGCCCAGCTCGCAGTAACCGCAATGGGGAAGCTGGGCCTCATATCGGTCCCAGACAGTCTCCACGCCGTCCTGCAGGGCCTTGGACAACATCAGCCGGCCGTCGTCGGTTATAGTCAGACGGGAAAATGTCTTCTGGCTCATAGGGCCCTCCTCCTGAGTCCATGGATTTTTTCTATGGAAAAATGCTCCAAGCTGTTGATTGTGTGCCAAGTGGGCTGGGCGCTGCACTTGGCGCTTTTGTACATCCTTCATTGTACCGGAGCAGGCAGGACAGTGTGCTTTCCAAGCGATCGCACACCTCGAGCAAACCTGACCCCCTGCGAGGCGCAACCGGATCAACCGCAAGCGCTGGCTGACCCAATAATCTGCCGCCGGCAGTCCTTAGCCTCTGTGCGCGGAAGAATGAGCGGCCTTCTCCTTGAGCTGGTGCAGCAAGACGAAGCCTGGAGCCTTTTCACCAAGCCGCTCCTCTTGGACATACCCGGCGGTTCGCCTGGCCATCTCGTCGGTCTTGCGCTTCAAGGCCCGATCCTCAGGCTCGAAGGTCAAAGCTCCTGTCTTGCAGACCTCGACGCAGGCCGGGAGCAGCCCTTGGGCCTGGCGGTGCAGGCAGTTGTCGCACTTGACGGCTACGGGCCGGTCCGGACTGACCCATGGGTCAGCATGGTAACGGATCACCCCGAAGGGGCAGGCCATGGCGCAGGAGGCGCAGTTGATGCACCGGTTCGGATCGATGAGCACGGTCTCTTGATTCCGATCGCGGTAAATGGCCCCGGGCAAACAGGCCAGCATGCATGGAGCAGGATCGCAATGCCGGCAGCGGTTGGGAAAACCTTCCTCAAGCCTGCCGCTGCCCACATGGACCCTCGGCTTGGGCACTGGCCTCTCGCGTATGGCCTCAGCCAGGCTGCCGCTTTTCGAATGTGCCGCAGCGCAGGCGGCCATGCATTGCATGCAACCTACACAACGTTCCGGATGAACAATTACCTTTTTTCTGGTCATGGATAGAATACTCCAGTCATTCCAATGTTATGGAACAATCGACCCACCCTCCTCCAAAAACCGGAGGAGAAAAAGTCTTGCTGCCCAAAAAGGATTTCCGGCATACTTGAACCAGGTAGCCCCGACATGCTTGGAGGGGCATTCTGGAAATCTTTCTGCAGGCCAGGTCTGATCATGCGGCCTTTGAGCCCTGCCTGAGACCATCAAAAAAGGAGCTGCATATGTCTTGGCTACAAAAGAAAAGTGTCCTTGTGCCGATAGACTTTTCTGAAGACAGCTTTACTGCCGTGGACATTGCCCTTGATTTTGCTGAAGAGCCGACTGGAATCCATATCATCCACGTCACTCACCCTTGGAGCGAGCACGAAATAGGCGGCACCTGGGGTCAGGAGACAGAGGAAGAACGGCTCGAGTCCATAAAAAGAACCATGCAAAGCAAGCTGAGTGATACGCGATACGCCAATGCCACCATCGTTGTGCGTATTGGCAGCCCGCCGGTGGAGATAGCCAGATATGCCGAAGAGGCTTCTGCTGAGCTGATCATCATGCCTTCTCATGGCAGGACCGGCCTGCAGCACTTCGCCCTGGGTTCGGTTGCCGAAAGGGTTATCCGAATGGCCCACTGCCCGGTGCTGGTGCTGAAAAAATCGGATCAGAAGAAGCACCAGGGCAAAAAAATTATCGACTATGATTAATCGAGACCCTCAAAAGCCGGGTCTCAAGTCTAAGAATGGAACCCGCCCCAGGGAGGCAGCGGAGAGCTGGATGCAGCCATAGCTTGCCAACGGACCAGCCCCAGCCGGCCTGGATGAAAGCCGGGCTGAAGCAGCTCCTCCTTCGGAGCGGGAACCGGCCGGCCGGACTTGATCAGGTACAGAAGCAGGCCGCCATGCTCGATGCGGTTGAGGCAGACCGCCCCGACCAGGCGGTCATCGGAAAAGACCAGCCGCCGATATGTCTTCGTGCGGGAATCCTGGTCCTGCAGAACCTCATAACCCTCTTCACTGCCTGGATCGACCAGGCCGCAGGTCAGGATGTCCAGGTCAAAGATGCGGATGGTGTTCCGGCTCACGCTTCCCGGGTAGCGGACCTGTCGGCCGGCCATGTTCAGGCCGGCTATCCGGCCCTGCTCAGCCGCCTCAGGCCAAATGGCGTTAACCCAGCGCCGTCCTCTGGCCAGATCGAAATGCTCGGCCACGTCTCCGGCAGCGAAGACGTCCGGGGCCGAGGTCCGCAAAAAGTCGTCCACCAGAATGCCCAGATCGGTCACAATGCCTGAATGATCCAAAAAACCGGTGCTCGGGAGCACCCCCTTGCCGACAACCACGAGGTCGCAGTCGATTCGGGAGCCGTCTGAGAGCTCAGCCCCGACGACTCGGCCGTTGTGTCCCAAGAACTCCGCGACCTCCAAGCCCACGGAAACCCGCAGGCCGTTTTCCTGGAGCTTTTCAAGGATCCGCCCGCCGGCCGTGGGATCGACCTGCTGCGACAGGGGGTGTTCGGAACGGATGAGCATGGACACGTCGAGACCTTGCCGCAGAAAGGCATACGCGGCCTTGAAGCCGACCAGACCGCCGCCAAGCACGAGCGCTTTGCGGCAGCGGGGCATCTCAGCCAGCATTTCCTCCACCTGGGCTCTCGTACGCATGAAGTGGATGTTTTGGAGATCAGCTTTTCCGGCTGCAATGGGCCTCGGATCGGCTCCGCTGGCCACAAGCAGCCGGTCATAGGGAAAGTGCCGGCTCCGGCTGGTTTTCACCACTTTTTGGTGTGTATCGATGCTCACGGCCGACTCGCCGGCGATCAGCTCGACCTTTGGAGGCAGGCCGAGATCGAGCTGATTCGTCTGCACAGATCCTTCCAGGAGCTGACTGATCATGGGGCGGGAGTATGGATTGCCCTGCTCTCGGCCGAGCATGGTCACTTCGGCCTCGGGCTGAACAGCGCGAAGGGTCCTGGCTGCCTGGAGCCCGGCTATGCCGCTGCCGATGATGAGATGGCGCATGGGCTTCTCCTGGTTGGAGGGCCTTGTGGGCACGGATGTACCGCACAGTATCTGCGCCCCGGCTAAACGAAGGGTCGAAATGAACGACACGGAAGGGATTCAACACCCTTTCAGTAACTGTATCCTAAAAAAAGCTGCCCATGTCAATACTCACTCTTTTCCTGGTCATGGCCATCTGCCTGTTCTCCGGCAGCCTCTCCATCCTGGTTCTGAGCAAGACGGCCTGGCTCCTGGGCAGTCAGGCCCTGGGGTGGGACCTGGTTCCCTGGCCGCATGGGCCCTGAGCGCTGTCAGATTGGCAAGGCTCGAACGGCCATGGTCCGGACATCGCATTGATCTCAAGCATAGGGGGTGTCGGAACGGGCTCATGGGCCCGGACTTCAGCGCATCCTCCCTCATTTATCCCGAATTTCTCCCCTGGACCGGATCGAGCCCCATGCCGAGAATGCACTCAATCAGGCCGGTCGCTTCCTATGTCAGGCCTCGACCGGTCGAAGCTATCTGGAATCGAATCATCCCGCCACTGCGGAGAAGGAGGTTGACATGAGCGAGCGGCAAGGACTGGTAACCATGCAGGGAAATCCCTTGACCCTGACCGGCTCGCCTGTTGGGCAAGGGGACCGGGCCCCGGACTTCACGCTCCTGAATAACGATCTGCAGCCCGTCACCCTTCATGATTCCGCAGGCCGGGTGCGCATCCTGGCCAGCGTCCCCTCTCTGGACACCTCGGTCTGCTCTGAGGAAACCAAGCGCTTCAACGCCGAAGCGGAGCACCTCGATCCGAACATTGCGGTTCTGACCATCAGCATGGATCTCCCCTTCGCCCAAAAACGCTGGGTGGATCAGCACCAGGCCACCAATGTAACCACCCTGTCCGATCACAGGGAGGCGTCCTTCGGCTTGGCCTATGGGGTTCTCATCAAGGAGCTGCGCCTCTTGGCCCGGGCCGTCTTCGTCATCGATCGAGAAGGCACTGTGGCTTACTCCCAGCTGGTCCCGGAGGTCACCGACCCACCGGACTATGATACCGCCTTGAGCGCGGCCCGATCCTGCCTCTGACGCACGATCTCCATGTGTGTATGCAATGAGCAGGATGGCCCCCTGGCTCAGTCCGTCCGCAGCAGGCGGAGCAGGCGTCCTTTCAGGCGAATGGCGTCAGCCGGACACATCTCCTGGCAGCAGTAGCAATGAATGCAGGCATCTTTGTCCAAACGCGGGATATTCCGGTTATCCAAGCGCATGGCCCCGCTCGGGCAGTGCTCGGCGCAGAGCCCGCAACCCAGGCAGCGCTCCTGAACGATCTCGGGAAGACACGTGATCCACCTGGAAAGATAGCGGTTCAGCACCACTCCGGCCAGGCCGGGCACGAAGGTTCCGGGGAAACGAAAGCCCTGGATCGGCTCGAGATCGCCGATGACCTCGAGGCTGTCGGAATGGGTCACGCCGAAACCCCTTTTGCCGGCCAGGTCGACATGGGGTACGGCGGACGGCTGCCGTCCTAGAAATCGTACGGCCGCGGCGTCCAGAGCTACGGCATTGTCCGAAGCCAGGACCTTGCCCAGGGCTGCCGGGCTGCCGTTGGCCGGTCCGTTGCCCTGCATTCCGACCACGGCGTCCAGAATGGTCAGGCTCGGCGGCCGAAGGGCGAAAACGTCCAGCAAGGCCTCGGCAAACTGGGTCGGCCTGTGGCACAAGGAGTGGATGCGCATCTTGTCGCCGCCGACCACATAGCCAAAGGTATTCTTGATCGAGGCTGTCAGAAAGGTCAGGGAATGGGTCTTCAGCTTAGGCAGATTAACGACCGCATCCGCTTCCAGAACCTCCCTGGAAACGGCCAGGCTTGAAAAGTATTTGGAGCTCACCTGACAGCGGACCGGATTGCGGCCGAGGTTCCGGAAGCACCCCTGGCTGGCATCCTGAATCCCGCTCTTTCTGGCAGCACTCTCTGAGCGTCCGTACCCGCCAACTCCGGGGTTGTCGCCGACCATGACCTCCGCTCCCCGTCGCAGGAGCGCATCGACCACCTGACGGACCAGCTCCGGATGAGTGGTCACAGCCCGCTCGGGCCGGTGCGGAGCGAGGATGTTCGGCTTGACCAGCACGCGCTGGCCCTGCCAATCCCTGGGAAAGGTCTCGAGAACGCTCTCGACTGTCCGGGCCATGGAGCGGCGACCGTAATCGGCCGGAACGGCCAGCACGCGCCCCCTATCCTCTTGTCTGCTCCTTGTGGCTCTGTTGCTGCTCACACCAGACATCTCCCAGTCGATCTGCCTGCCCGGCCCTCCCTAAGCTGCGTCAAACCGGTGAGGCTTCACCCCTTGGGACCGCCGGCCAAAGTAGAAGAATACACTCTGCCTCCAGGCCGTTCAAGGCAGTGCCCGCCGTACTGGGCATGGTCCTCATCGTGGCCGGACTCGCTGTAATCCACGTCTTCTCCAAGACCTTCTGACCGACCGCCGGCAATCAGCTTGCCGGCAGACGCCAGGCGTGCTAGGAGTCCGTGAGGACATCGGCCAACGTCTCCAGTGGGTTTGCGCCTTTCCTGGATTCCGGACCAGCTCCGCCGAGCCGGGAAAGTCTCGCATACTTGAGCGAAATCATCCGGAGACGAGCCCTTCAGAGAAAGACAGCCGGTCCGGCAAAACCTGTCAGGAAGAGTCCATGCCCAGTGAAGAAACACAATCCAATAACATGCTGGCCGTGCTCATCGATGCGGACAACGCCCAGCCGTCCATAACCGAAGGGCTTCTGACCGAGATAGCCAAGTACGGCGTGGCCAGCGTCAAGCGCATCTACGGAGACTGGACCACCCCGCATCTGGGCGGTTGGAAGAGCGTGCTTCTGGAGCACTCCATCCAGCCCATCCAGCAGTTCCGCTACACAACCGGCAAGAACGCCACGGACAGTGCCATGATCATCGATGCCATGGACCTCCTGTACACCGATCGCTTCGACGGCTTCTGCCTGGTATCCAGCGACAGCGACTTCACCCGCCTGGCCTCCCGCATCCGGGAAGAGGGGCTCCTGGTCTACGGTTTCGGGGAAAAAAAGACGCCCAAGGCCTTCGTTTCAGCCTGCGACAAGTTCATCTTCACCGAGGTTCTCGCTCCCCAGGAAGACGGTGAAGGGATCGGCCGCAGGCAAACCGCGCGAGAGCTTAAGGGGAACACCAAGCTGGTCAACCTCTTCCGCAACGCCATTGAGGCCGCCTCCGATGAAACCGGCTGGGCCCAGCTCGGAGCGGTTGGCAGCAACATCGTCAAGCAGGCCCCGGAGTTCGATCCACGCAACTATGGCTATAAGAAGCTGGGCGAGCTGATCTCGGCCGTCAAGCTCTTCGAGATCGACGAGCGAGCCCAAAATGACGGACATTCACGGGTCATCTACATCCGTGACCGCCGCAAAAAGACCGAGAAGGAACCCTGAGCCCCGGACAGCTTCGCTCCTTTATCCGGCTGGTTCCCGGCAAGGGCATCGCTCAGCCTCACGATCCCTCGGGCAGCTGGTCCGGCTCTCCTTCCGGGCTCGGCTCGGCCTGTCCCTGACCTTCCGAACCCGTTCCCTCCTCCTGAAAGAGCTTCCCAGCCAAGTCCTCCTCGCAGCCGAACTCCTGACCGAACATCTCCCAGACGGTCAGGAAGAGGGCTGCCAGAACCGGTCCAATGACGAAGCCGGAGATCCCGAAGAGTGTCAGACCGCCGAGGGTGGCCAGCAGGACCAGAAAGTCCGGCAGCCTGGTTTCCCTCCCGACCAGCCTGGGACGCAGCAGATTGTCGGCTAGGCTGATGATCCCTGTTCCCGCGGCCAGCAGGAAGAGGCCTTTGAACGGGCTTCCAGTAACCAGGAGGATGAGGCCCGCCGGAGCCCAGATAATGGATGACCCCAGAACAGGGAGAAAGGACAGCAGAACCATGATGACGCCCCAGAAGATGGCCGCCTCGATGCCCAGCAGCCAGAAGAGCAAGCCGCCCAGGGATCCCTGAACCAGGCCGACCACGAAGGTTCCTTTCATGGTGGCCCGGGACACCTCGGCAAACCTGATGAACAGGTTGCGCTCCCGCTCGTCGCCCAGGGGGATGGCCCGGCCGACTGCGGAAATGAGCCGCTCCCCGTCCTTAAAGAAGAAGTAGAGCAGGTAAAGCATGATCAAAGTCAGGACGGCGAAGCGCAGGGCGTTCTGGCCAAAGCTCATCAAATGGCTGGCCGCCAGCTGGCTGGTGTTTACCGCTGCCGAGGACAGCCACTGCTTGATCTTCTGCAGCTCCAGACCGAGCTTCTCCAGATACTCTGCCGCGAGGGGCAGGGAGCTCTCCAAGAGCCGAATCGGCTTCTGGACGTCGATCTGCCCGCTGGCGATCTTCTGATAGAGACCCATCGATTCCTGGACAACGGCCAGGCCGACCAGCAAGAGGGGAATGAGCACCACAAGGACAATGGAGGATATGCTCATCAGGCTGGAGACGGCCTCGCGGCCCCGCGTCAGCCGAAGGCTGGCCTGGTAGACCGGCTGGAACAGCACGGCCAGCAGGGCGGCCCAGAAGACCGGCTGCAGAAAGTCCCTGACGAGCCAAACAAAGGCCAGGGTTATGAGTACCACCAGGAGAAAAAAGAACACGTTCTGGATGCGCCCAAGCTGCCTGGCCCGCTGGGCGAGGTCCGCCGGACCCTCCTCCCCGGACCTGCCGGGGAGCAGGGTCCGGCTTGGAGCAGCGTTTGAAGCGCTGTCCTCACCATGTGACGCTGCCCGGCCTGATCCGCCAAGCCGATCCAGGAGCCCTTTCAACCTGGCTTTCAACCGGCCTTGCCAGGCCAAAGCATCTTCAGCCGCTCTCCGGTCTGGTGCGTCCTTTTGCTTCATGCCTCGAGTGCCTCTATCACAAGAACATTTTGCTCTGCGAAGCCGATCATGGCCGGACCGTTCTCCCCGGCGCTGTGCCCATAGGCGTTCATTTTCCGGGCTCTTCTCCTTTTTGGAGGGTCATGCGCAGCAAGGTCAGCATGACGTCTTTGACCACGGCATGGCTCCCCTGGACCTGGCTTTCGCGGGGCCCGGTCACGTTCAGGGTGGAGATCTTTCTCCGGCGTCCCCATTCCCAGACGGCATCCAAGCCGGAGTTGGAGGGGTCCTCCTGCAAATCGAACAGGAAAAGCGGCTTCTTGCGCTTCCGGGCGCTCTTGATGGTCAGATCGGTTCCCCCGGCCTGATCTCCGAAGGCGAAGACCATGGTTCCGTCCGAGTCCTTGACATTGGCGTCGATCCTGGCGATATAGCTGCTGGAGTCCTTCTCCTGGAGGGGATATATCTCGGGTATGGCCCCTTCCTCGGAGATGCGCCCTTTGGGGCACCAGCCGCCGCAGGCCAGGCCGAGCTCCAGGGCCGCGTCCAGAGCGGCTCGTTCCGCGCCGGTCTGCCCGCCGGAGACGATCTTCCCGAAAACCGGTTTCTTCCGGCCAAAGAGCCTGAGCAGGGGGAAGCGCATAGCTGATCCTCGTGAAAAAAGTCTTGGAGAAAGTCAACGGGAGCCGATCCACTCAGAGCCGTCGGTCCTGTGGTTGCCGACGGCAATTCAGACTGCTGGCCCTGGACCCTTTTGTCAATTGTGAAGAGGCGAAAACCTCGCAGTGCTTTGTTCAATCAATCGAAGGAGAAAGTGCCATGCCCCGAGTCCTCATCGAACCAGCCGGCTATGATAGCTGCCGCCCGGCAGTGGAGAAGGTCCTCGAGCAGTTTCCCCTGGACCTGTCCGGCAAGCGGATCCTCATCAAGCCGAACGTCCTGCGCTCCTCCAAGCCGGATGAAGGCATCGTCACCCACCCGGCTGTTGTGCGGGCCGTGGTCGAGGCTGTCGAGGACCGGCAGCCGGCCTCGATTATCGTTGGGGACAACCCGGGCCTGTTCAACTACGGCGACAACGAGCGCTGCTTCGAGCAGACCGGCCTCATGGATGCGGCCAAAGGATACTATCACAATATCGGCAACGACTCCGAGCAGGTCGACTTCGATCCCTCCTTTCTGCCCTGGGTCAGCGTCTCCCGGGCCTTTTTCGAGGCCGACATCATCATCAGCCTGCCCAAGCTCAAGACCCACGGCTTAACCATCATAACCGGAGCGATCAAGAACAGCTACGGCATGTTGCCTGGCGGGCTCAAAGCCAAGCTGCACAAGGCGGCCGGCAGCCCAGAGCGCTTCCACGAGGCCATCGTGGAGGTCTTCAGGCTTCGGGTTCCTGACCTGTTCATCATGGACGGGGTGGTGGGCATGGAAGGCAACGGACCGGCCTCGCCGGATCTGCGGACCATCGGACGGATCCTGGCTTCGGACAATGCCGTGGCTTTGGACGCTGTCGTCGCCAAAATGATGGGGCTTGACCCGAGCCGGCTGCGCTTCCTGCACAAAGCCAGAGAGATCGGGCTGGGGGACTTTTCCCGGGAGAGCATCGAGGTCATCGGCGAGCTCCAGGAGCTGCCCGAGTTCAAGCTGCCGCCAATGGGCGGCGAAGCCATGCTGCACAACGAGGCCATCCAGGAGATGATCCACAGCAAATCCCAGCTCAAGCCCCAGGCCGACCCGAGCCTGTGCACCGCCTGCGGGGAGTGCATCGAGCACTGCCCAGTCTCGGCCCTGTCCATGGACGGCAGTCAACTGCCCGAGGTCGATGCAGACACCTGCATCACCTGCTTCTGCTGCCAGGAGATCTGCCCGGAGAAGGCCATGACCCTTCGCTAGCCTTGTGCATCCCGGCCGGGATGCACAAGGCGAGCGGCATTTTCCCCCTACTCTTTTCAAAATCCATCCACGCCTGAAGGTCAGCTTCCGTATAAGCCCTCATGCCTGGGGCGGCACAACCAAGCATGAAAAAAGGGCCAGTTGGGCGGAACGCCGAAGCCAGGTTCCATCGAGGCACAGGCCAGAGAGACAACCAACGGCTCAGTATGCGATCCTTCCGGCTTTTTATGAAGAAGACAGCCCGTTGCCCTTGGCCGAGACCATTTTGAAATTGTACTGTAATAGTGCCGCTTCCAAACGATATTCTTGCCTGGATGTGTCACATTTTCTTGTCAGTCATCCCGCCAGAGTCAGACTCAGAGCACGCCCTGGTCAAACAATGCACTGAAATACATAACGATACTCTCTATGACAAGCACGGCCATCGGCCAGCTTTGTATAGAGATCGTTACAGGACTGTCATTATCAGGTAAAAGCAGGAGATTAGTACTGCCTTCGTCCCGGGACATGGTGATCCAATGACCTGAAGAACACATTCAAGGAGGAAGGCAGCATGGCAAGCAAAAGAGGCTTCATGTGGACGGTCTTATCTGCCGCGATTCTTATCAGTCTTGTTTTGTCCGGACAGGCCCGAGCCGCAAACGCAGCCGACAGGTTGGACAGACTGGAGCGGGAAATCGAAGAGATGAAGACCCACGATGAGACCATCCGGAAAATGGCCGAGCTCGTTGACCGGCTGAACCCGTCCATAAAGATCGCCATCTGGGGCGAGCATGTCAGCCCCTACGACAGCTCAGCAGGCGATGAGAGCGACATCCTGGTCGATACCGTGGAGGTTTACTTTAAGCCGGAAATCAACGAGTGGGCCAGCGGCTATCTCGAGCTGGAGTATGATGACAGCGATCAGGATATCGAGGCCGAAGAGGCCCGAATCATCATCAAAAACACGGATGCCTTCCCGCTGTATACCGAGCTGGGCAAGTTCGAGGCCATTCATTTCGGGAGCTTCGAGACCTTCATGCTCGAGGGCTCCATCACTGAAGGTCTCGGCGAGCTCAAGGAGATCGGAGGCATGCTCGGCTTTGAGAAGGCCGGCTTCTACGCCAACGCCGTGGTCTACAACGGCGGATTCAATGAGGCAGGCGAGCAAGACAATCATATCGAGAACTTTGCCGGCCTGGC
>Ga0207797_1000311_pt1 | contig 37393 bp, 32 predicted proteins | sample PRCRCaboRojoPR_6_FD_187275 | JGI IMG/M metagenome (GOLD analysis project Ga0207797, IMG submission 187275) | Marine sediment microbial community from Cabo Rojo, Puerto Rico - PR CR 10% Liquid 1 (SPAdes) | ecosystem: Environmental > Aquatic > Marine > Coastal > Sediment | place: Cabo Rojo, Puerto... | reverse complement strand
ATCGCCGCGATGTTTTCCGTTCCTCCCCGCCGCTCGCGCTCCTGCGATCCTCCCTCCACGAGCGGGCCCAGCTCTACGCCGCCCCGAACGTAGAGCACCCCCACGCCTTTCGGGCCGTAAAACTTGTGCCCCGACACCGAGAGCAGATCGACGCCCAACGCTTTCACGTCGAGATCGAGCAGCCCGGCCGTTTGGACGGCGTCGCAGTGGAACCACACATCGTGCTGCCGGCATACCTCGGCGATGGCCGGCACATCGGTCATGACCCCCGTCTCGTTGTTGGCGTGCATCAGCGAGACGAGCGCGGTGTTGGAATCCACGGCACTGGCAACCTGGTCGACGGTCACGGCGCCGCGGCGTGCCGGGTCGAGAATGGTAACATCGTCGTTCTGTTCGGCCAGCCGCTCGGCAGGACGCAGGACCGCTTCGTGCTCCGCCGCCGAGGTAACGAGCCCGGTACGCCCTTCTCCCTTCCGGGCCTGGAGCGTTCCCTTCACGGCCATGTTGTCGGATTCGGTGCCGCCGCTTGTGAAGACGATCTCGCTGGGTTCGGCGCCGAGACATCCGGCCACACGCTCTCGCGCTTCTTCGAGCGCCACGCGGGCCTGCCGCCCAAGCTGATGCACGGACGAGGCATTCCCGAAGTGATCGCGCAGATACGGCTCCATGGCGTCGAACACGGCCGGATCGAGGGGGGTCGTCGCGGCATGGTCGAGGTACACCTGCGGCATGATCGATCAAGACCCTTTGGGAAAACGCGGATGGGACAATGACGAACGAACCCCACCGGCTTCAGATTCACGCACGCCGGCTTTTCCCGGGGACTGCACGGATGCCAATTTCTCACGAGCCAGGAATCCTCAGCGATTGCCCGTCGTGTACCGAGTCCTTCCGTGTCGATGAATGTTCCTGCTGCTCATGTCCGTTCACGTTTCACTTGACGAGCGAAGCTACGACGTCCACTTTCAATCGCTCTCGACGCTTCCGGAACTCCTTTCCGACGTTGGCCTGAGGGCAGGCCCGTGCGTGGTCGTGACCGACGAAAACGTGGCGGCTCATTACCGCACGCCGCTGCATACGACGTTGGAAGACGCCGGGTGGGCGCCGCAGGTTTACGTGGTGCCGCCCGGCGAATCCACGAAGTCAGCCACGCACTTGCACCATCTATACGACGCCATTCTTGACGCGGGCATCGATCGCGAAACGCCCCTGCTGGCGCTGGGCGGCGGGGTGGTGGGAGACCTGGCCGGGTTTGCCGCAGCCACGCTGCTTCGGGGCCTGCCGCTGGTGCACCTGCCGACCTCGCTGATCGCTCAGGTGGATAGCTCGATCGGCGGCAAGACGGCCATCAATCATCCAACCGGCAAAAATCTGATCGGCGCATTCTACCAACCCGATGTCGTTTGCACGGACGTGCAAACCCTCGACACGTTGCCCCAGCGGGAGTGGACCAGCGGCATGGCCGAAGTGATCAAGCACGCCTGCATCGCCGATCCGTCCCTGTTCGAGACCCTGGACGCGCACCTCGTCCCCGTCATGAATCGTCAGGACCGCGGCGTGATGCAGGGCGTCATCCGCAACGCCGTGCAGGTGAAGGCCGAGGTCGTCAGCGACGATGAGCGAGAGGCCGGGCGGCGAGCCATCCTTAACTTCGGCCACACGTTTGGGCACGCCGTGGAGTCCGTTGCAGGATACGGAACGTTTACGCACGGCGAGGCTGTGGCCCTGGGGATGCGGGCCGGCCTCTACCTCTCCCACCGCGCCCATCCGGAGTCCCTCGACCGCGAGCGGATCGACCACGTCATCAACGCCGTGCCCTGGCCCGGGACTCCGTCGGAGCTTCCGTTTGCCGCTCTCTACGAAGCCATGCAGCACGACAAAAAGAACCGAGGCGGTGAGGTCCGCTTCGTACTGCTGCGCGAACTTGGGCACGCCTACGTCACCGGTGGATTCTCCCGCGACACGCTACGGCGTGCTTGGGACTTTGCCTGCACCTGAAACGAGTGTCTGTCTCCGCCGTCTGACTGACGGCCACGATGGACGCTGTCCTTTTCTCGTGATGCATGGCGGTTTGTCCACGTCCATGCGTCACGACCTTTGCACGACCAACCAACCGCTGTGTCCCGAACGCGACGCCGCATAACCCGGGTTTTCCTGCGTACGGTGCAGGTGCTGGTGTATGCGTTCGTCATCAGCGCCGCCGTCTTTTTCGGCCTCACGCGCACCGACGTCGGCCGCGCCGGCTTGCGGGATCAGATCGAATCCCGGTTTGCTGAGCGATTCGACGGCTCTCTGCACATCGCCGAGCTTCGGGGCGACCTCATCAACACGCTGCACGCCAGCGACGTTCAGCTTCTCGCTCCCGACGGTCGCCTTGTGGCCCACATCGACTCGGTGGTGGCTCGTCCCCAATGGTGGAACCTCCTGGGCGGCACCGTGAACGTCCGCAGCCTGTCGATTCTTCGCCCGACCGTCCGCCTCCATCGTGATACGACGGGAACCTGGAACGTGCAGCACGCCCTCCGCCGGTCGGGTGCGCAGTCGGGGTCGGGATGGCTGGACTGGGTGCTGCTCGACATCACCCTTCGCGACGGGCGTCTTACGACCCAGAACGACGGCCCCGCCCTGCGCGCAGTGCAGCAGCGGTGGCTGTTCAACTACGGGGAAACGCGGGCCCGCAACCTGAACCTGCAGGCCTCCGTGGAGTGGACGAGCGCCACTCGTCAGATCGGCGTGCAGAACGCTTCGTTTGTGCTCCCCGGGCCCGGCGTTCGTCTCACCCAGGCGTCTGGCCAGCTCTTGAAAGACGACGGGCAGTGGACGCTTCCCGGCGTGACGGTGCAAACCGAGCGATCGCAGCTGCAGCTTTCCGGGGAGCTCCTCCCCGACACGGCCGACGGCACGCCGGAAATCGACGTCCGCCTGTCGGAAAGCCGCCTCGACTTCGACGAACTTCGCGCCCTCTCTCCCCGCCTTCCCCTTGCCGACGCGGCCCTCCTTTCGGGGCACGTGTACGGCGAAACCTCGGAGCTCGTCGTGGAGGAACTCGCCGCCGAGCGAGGCCGGTCGCGGCTTGTCCTTACCGGCACCGCGTTCGGCCTCCCCGACTCCCTGGATTTCGAGACCAACCTCCAAGATTCGCGGCTCACGGCGACCGACGTGCGCGCAGTCTGGCCCGCGGCCCCGCCGGAGCTGGCGCAGGCCCTGGGCACCCTCACGGCCGACGGTGTGGCGCGGGGGGTGATCCAGTGGAGAGACGTCCCCACGACGACCTTTTCGGTGGAAGGATCGCTGACAGCCGCCAGCGATGCCGGCGCCGTCGACGCGGCGATCAAGGCCGACCGATCGGTCGAACGCCCGCTCGAGTACGACGTTCTTCTGCAGGCCGACAGCCTGGATCTCGGTGCCCTCGTGCGCCGCTCGGGGCTGCGTAGCCGTCTGCAGGGACAGGTGCGGCTCACGGGACGCGGCCTGTCGCTGGCAACGGCTCAGACCGAAGCCAGCGTACGACTTGGGCCGTCCCGCATCGCCGAGCAGTCGATCGACAGTCTGCGAGCAGCACTCACCGTGGCCGACCGGAGCTTAACGGGCATGGCGGTCCTACGGCAGCGGGGTGGCGGCCGGCTCGAGGCTTCGGGCCGCTTCGACGCTGCCTCCGCCCCGGCGCGGTACGCCCTCGCACTCAACGGCACGGCCTTCGACCTGGGTCCGCTGCCCGGACCGCTCCCCGCTACGCGCCTGAACGCCCGCATGCGTCTGGATGGACGCGGCCGAACCTGGGACGCCCTCGCCGGATCGCTGCGCATCACCGCCGACGACTCGCAGGTTCTCCACCCGGACTCGGCGCGGACGCTGCCTGCCTTTGCCGCCACCATCGACGTAGCTCCACGCGGTGCCGCGCGACCGCGCCTTTCCGTCGATGGAGATGCCCTGCAGTTGCGAATGGACGGCGACGTGGCGGCCGAGCCGCTGCTGGCCCTTGGCCGGCTCTGGGGCACCGCACTGCAGGATGCTGTCGCGCGGGCGCTGAACAAACCCGTGCCCGATTCGCTGCGCCTGCGTGCCGGGTCGCGAGCAACCTCCGCCCCCGGTTCGCCCTCTTCCACCGACCTCGCCCCGCTGCGCGGAGCTGCCCGCACGGCGCTGTCCGAGGCCGGCTACCGCGATACGCTGCGCGTTCGCACCTCCCTGCGTGTTCGGCGGAGCGACGTCATCCGGGCGTGGTGGCCGGCGTTTCCCGTGCTGTCCGATTCGCTCGCTGCCGACGTCAACCTCACCGTCGGGCCCGACACGATGAGCGCGCAAAGTGCCCTGGCGACGGACGCGGCCGACCTGGGGGGCGCAACGGTGGAACGCACGCGCCTGGTTGCACGCCTCGCCGGATCGCTCGACGCGCCTCTCGTCCAAACGCTGTCCAGCGAGATTGACCTCTATGCCGACACGCTCCGTGCGCCGTCTGCCACCCTGGCCGAGGTGGGCATGAACGCTCGGTTCGCCAACCGCCGCGGGCAGGTCCGCCTCGACGGCACCGGCACCGGAACGCTCGGCGAGCTGCTGCTGGAGGCTGGCCTGTCCGTGCAGCCCACGCGCAACACGATCACGCTCGATACCGTGCGAGCCGCGGTTGGCGACCAGTCGTGGACCAACGCCGGAACCGGGCGCATCGACCTGTACCGCGACGCGCTGGTCGTCTCCTCCTTCCAGGTCGAGAGCCCGCGCCTCTTCAGCCCCTCGATGCAGCGCCTGCGCCTCCGGGGAACGGTATCGGCCGCGCCCTCCGACACGCTGTACGTGGAGAGCCACGACGTGAGCCTCTACCCCCTGTCGCAGATTTTGGGGCTGCGACCGATCGGCGGCCTCCTCAACGGCGACGTGGCGCTCACGGGCCGCGGCGACGCCTTCCGGGCGCTCGGCACCCTTTCGGTGTCGCGGTTCTCGTTCGACCGCCGCCTGCTGGGTGCCCTCGACCTGCAGATGGCCTACGTTCCCACGGCCCCCGCGCTCGACATACAGGCCGAACTGTCTCCCGAGTCGCTTCCCTTCGACAGCCTGCAGGCCACCCGCCCCTCCCTCGTCCCCGACGGCGCCCGCCGCGCAGAGCGCAACCAGCTTCGCCTCGGCGGCCGAATCCACCTGCCCGGATCGGCGCAGGCGGCCCGGGGCGACGCCCTCGATCTCCGCCTCGACGTCGATCGCGCCGATCTCTTTTTCTTCGAGTACATCTTCGAACAAGAGATCGCCCGGGTTCGGGGGTTTACGGCCGGAACGGCCCGCATCGGCGGCTCCTTCACCGACCCCGTGTTCGACGCCGACATGCGAGTCGAAGACGGACGCTTTGCGCTCCCCCGGTTTGGTCTGCAGTATCAAATCGAGGGAGGCGTGCGCGTTGATCGCGAGGGATTCAAGCTCAGCGACGTCACCGTGGCCGACGACGACGGCTCTGCCACACTCGAGGGCGCCATCCTCTTCAACGACTATCGCTTCTTTTCCTTCGACCTGCGCGGCCAGCTCGACGCCATCAAGATCATCGACGTGAGTCGGTCGCAGGACCTCCCGTTCTACGGCGACATTCGCGTGTCGGGCCCGGCGACGCTCACCGGCCCGATCTCCAACGCCCAACTGCAGTCGGACGACATCCGCGCAACGCCCGAGAGCGAACTCTTTATCCCGGTGTCGGAAACCGAACTGGAGGACGACACCGGCTTCATCCTCTTCGCCGACTCGACCGGCCGCCTGCCGAACCTCGACGACCTGACGCGGCGGGACAACATTCTCGCGGATCGTCCCGAGGGCGAGCCGACGTTCGTGGAGGGACTGGAGTTCGACATCAACATCTTCGCGCCGGAAGGGTCGACCGTCCATCTCGTGTTCGACCCCTTGGTGGGGGACGTCGTAACGGCGGAGGGCTCCGGCCGCATTCAGCTTCAGCGGCAGGAGGGCGAGTTTTTCGTCTATGGCACCTACACCGTGTCGGGCGGCAACTATCAATTTACGGCCGGCGAGGTGTTCGTGCGCCGGTTCAACATTGAAGACGGAACGATCACGTGGGAGGGCGACCCCATCAACGCCGCGTTGGACCTGAACGCCTCCTACCGCACACGGGCGTCTCCTGCGGGGCTGCCCGGGTTCGAGGATCGGGGCGGTCGTATCCCGCTCATCGTGCGCTTGGACATCACCGGCGACGTCGAGGCCCCCGAGGTGGGCCTTAGCCTTTCGCGGGCTCGCGACGAGCGGACGGAACTCGTCGGGTCGCAAACGCTGGATGCGATCCTCAACCAGCCGGAGCTGGCCACCGAGTACGCCACCAGCGTGCTGCTCACCAACACGTTTCTGCTGACGACCTCTACACTGACGCAGCGCAACGCGTCGGGCGACGAGAGCCGCATTGCGGAAGCCGGCAACCAGCTTGCGTTCAACAGTGTGTCGCAGCTGGTGGCAAGCCAACTCAACCGGTACCTGAACGAGGCCCTGCCCAACCTCAACGTGAACCTCGGCATTCAGGGCGAAGACCCGCAGGACCTCGACGTGATCTACGGGGTGGCCCTGCGCCTGCTGGACGAACGGCTCATCATCCGCGGCGAGGGGGTGTACACCGGCGACGACCCCGAAGAGCGCGAGGCCCGCGGCCCCGAGGGCGAGTTCACCGTGGAGGTCCGACTCAGCTCGCAGGTCAGCGTAGAGGCCTTCGTTCGGCGGCGCAGCGACGACCTCACTCAGGGGCAAACGCTGACGCGCTCCGCCGGCGCCGGGCTCTCCTACCGCACCGAGTTTACCACCTGGAAGCGGCTTTTTTACCGCCTCTTTGGCTGGCTGCTGCCCGATCCGTCGGCGCCGCCCCCCGACGAGCCCGAGGACGTGCCGGCAGCGAGCGACATGGTCATTCGGCCCGCCGAAGAGGCCGAAGCGCAGGGCCCGTCGCAGCGCTCCGGGTCCGATCCCCCGGCTCAATGACCTCGTCGGACTGTTTTGTCGGACGGTTTTGAAGGTCCTCAGGCGGGCCGGAACGACGATTCCCAACTTCTTCGTGGGGCTATGGGTGAACGCCACCGGCACATTCCCCGTTGTAAAGTGATGTCCAAATTGATTCTATGCACAACCCCTTTCTTCTGTGAGTCCATCCACCGACCAAGCGAGCACCCGCAAGGAGCTCCGCAAACGCATTCTGGAGTTTCTTCGCAACCACCCCGATGACGAATTTCGGTCCCACGACATTGCAAAGGAGCTCGGCATTGAGGACAACGAGCGCTACCTTCGCTTCTGCGACGCCATCGCAGAACTGAGCGCCCACCGCGCCGTTCAGCGCGACGGCCGCAAGTACCGGCACAAGCCGCAGACCGACCGCAACGTCGGCATTCTATCGGTGAACCCTCAGGGCTACGGCTTCGTCAAGTCCGTTGACACCGACGAGGAGTTTTTCATCCGGGAGCCCAACATGGCGGAAGCGCTGCACGGTGACCTCGTGCGCGTGGGCATCGGCGCGCAGCCGGGCCACCACAAAAATGCCGAGCACAAGAAGCGCGAGTGCGAGGTGCTCGAGGTGCTGGAGCGCCGGCGCGAGCAGATCGTGGGTACCTTCCGCAAGAAGGGACACTTCGCGTTTGTGGAGCCCGACGATCAGCGCGTGCTTCAGGACGTGTTCGTCCCCGAAGATGCTTTCAGCGGTGCGAAGGACGGGCAGAAGGTGGTCGTGAGCATCGACCGGTTCGACGACCGGCGGGCCTCCCCCGAAGGCCGCATCCTGCGCGTGTTGGGCGACGCCGAAGACCCGAACGTCCGCGTCCTCTCGCTCGCGATGAGCATGGACGTGAAGGCCGATTTTCCGCCCGAGGTTGACGCGGAAGCCGAGGCCATTCCGGAGACCATCCCGCAGTCCGAAATCGACCGGCGTCTCGACCTGCGCGACAAAACCATCTTCACCATCGATCCGGTCGACGCCAAGGATTTCGACGACGCCATCCACATCGAGAGGACGTCGGACGGAACGTACAAGGTGGGCGTCCACATTGCCGACGTGAGCCACTACGTCAAGCCCGACACGGCGATTGACCGCGAGGCGCTGGAGCGCGCCACCAGCGTCTACCTGGTGGACCGCACCATCCCGATGCTTCCCGAGAAGCTCTCCAACAAGGTCTGTTCGCTGCGGCCAAAGGAGGACAAGCTGGCGTTCTCCATCCTGATGACCGTGAACCCGCACGGCGAGGTCGAGGACTACGACATTCGCGAAACGGTCATCCACTCAAAGCAGCGCCTGACCTACGACCAGGCGCAGACGTACATTGACGGAGGACACCCCGACGACCCTGTGGCGTCGGACGTGGTTATGGCCAACCGCCTTGCCAAGACGCTCACCAAAAAGCGCATGCGAGAAGGCGGCATCAACTTCCACACCGACGAGGTGAAGGTCCTTCTCGATGACGACGGGCACCCGCAGGACATCGTGCGGAAGGAGACCATGCCGGCGAACCGGCTGATCGAGGAGCTGATGCTGCTGGCCAATCGCACCGTGGCGAGTCACATCGGCGCGCCGGGGCACGCAAAGCGCGTCAGTTCCAATGGAGAATACCATCATCGCGACGAACCGCTGCCCTTCGTGTACCGCATTCACGACAAGCCGGACGGAGAGGGCATCCGCCAGCTCGCCGAGTACGTGCAGATCTTCGGCTACGATCTTGCGCTCACCAACGGCAACGCCACCTCCGAGGACCTCGGAGCGCTCGTGGATGACATTCACGGCGAGCCGGAGGAGCCGGTCATCACCCGTGCTGCACTGCGCGCCATGTCGAAAGCCAAGTACGGCGTCAGTAACATCGGGCACTACGGGCTGGGCTTCGACTACTACACGCACTTTACGAGTCCCATCCGGCGGTATCCCGACCTGATTGTCCACCGCCTGCTGAAGCGCTACGCCGAGGGCGGCTCCCCGATCGAGATCGACGAGATCGCGTGGCGCTGCGAGCACTGCTCGGAGCAGGAACGCAACGCGCAGGAGGCCGAGCGCGAATCCGTCAAGCTGAAGCAGGTGGAATACGCCCAGGACCACGTGGGCGACACCTTCGAGGGCGTCGTGAGCGGCGTAACCAAGTTTGGCGTGTTCGTGGAGCTCTCTGAGCTTCTGGTGGAGGGCCTGGTGCACGTCCGCGACATGGACGACGATTACTACGTGTACGACGAATCGACCTACACCATGCGCGGCCGCAACACGGGCAAATCCTACCGCCCCGGCGACACCGTGGAAGTGACCATCGTGAGCGCCTCCGTGGAGAAGCGCGAGATTGACCTGCTGTTTGCCGAGTAAGACGGTCGCGGCGAAGCGGCCAGGCCGCTTCGCCGCCGCAGGTCGGCCCCATCCCCGCCCTTACAGTTCGACGAACGACACGGCCAAGACGTCCTCGCGCGCACGGATGCGCTCCAGGGCGTCTTCGTCCATGGGCCCGTCGAACCGGATGCTGGCCACGGCCGCCTTCGCCCCCTCGAAGATGCGATTGCTCATTTCCTGGATGTTCCACCCGGCGCGCCGCATATCGTCGAGCACACCGGCCAGCACGCCCACCTGATCGAGGTGGCGCACGGTAATCTGATGCTTCGCGGGGGTTTGGGTGGCGAGATTGACGCAGTTGGGCACGTCGCCGGTATCGGCAAACGTGCTGACGACCCGCGCCGCTTCAGCCGCGGTGGCGTTCTGGGCCTGCTGGGTGGACGCTCCGATATGGTGCGTCATGTACAGGTTGTTGTGATCGGCCAGTGGATGCTCAAAGTCGGCCTCCTTCTGGGCCGGCTCCCCGTGCATCACGTCGAGGGCCGCACGGATGTTTTTGGCCTCGAGGGCCCAGGCGAGCGCCTCCTCGTCCACGACCGCCGCCCGCGTCGTATTGATGAAGAAGGCCCCGTGGTTCATCGCCTCGAAGAAGGCCCGATCGGCCAGGTGCTCCGTCTCGGGAGTCGAGGCGACATGCAGGGTCACCGCATCGGCCCTCTCGGCGACCTCGTGGGGCGTCTCGCCGAAGCCAATGCCCGTCGCTTCGGCGTCGGCTCGGGAGAGCGAGCGGCTCCAGGCGACCACGTCCATGTCGAAGGCCTGTGCACGGCGCATCACCTCCATCCCGATGTTGCCAAGCCCGATGATGCCGAGCGTGCGTCCCTTCAGGCCCTGGGCGTTAGCATACAGGGCCTTGTTCCAGTGCCCAGCGCGGGCGTCCTGCACGTTGTCGGGGATGCGCCGGTCGAGCGCCAGCAGAAGGCCCAGTGTCAGCTCGGCAACGGCCACGGAGTTTTTGCCCGGACAGTTGGCAACAAAGATCCCGCGCTCCGAGGCGCCCTCCACGTCGATGGTGTCGTAGCCGGCACCGGCTCGCACGATCAGCGAGAGGATCGGACTGGCGTCGAGCGCCTCGGGGGGTACCTTCGTCGACCGAACGACCAACACCTGGGGTTCCACCTCGGCGAGGGCAGTGACGAGGGCCTCGCCCGAGAGGGCGGGCTGGTTCACGACCTGATGGCCCGCATCCCGAAGCGTGTCGATGCCGATGTCAGCGATGCTGTCCGCAACAAGAACCGTCATGGGCTCGGAAAACTTTCGTGAGGGGAGAACGATGAACGCAGGCAATGTGCAGAGGGCAGAGCGGCGTCTTCGAACGTTCTGCCGGACGGTGTGCACTCACGAGGATGAGGCCCCCGTACCGGCGGGACCCATCTCTCCGCGCTCTCGCGGCACGTCATCGGCAAAGTCGTGCACGAGGAGGCCGCTCCGGAGCTTCGGCTCGAACCACGTGGACTTGGGCGGCATCAGGCTGCCTTCATCCGACACAGCCAGCAGCTCCTCGATGGCCGTCGGGTACATGCTCACGGCAAGCTGCGCATCGCCCTCGTCGACCCGGTGCTCCAGCGCGTCGGTGCCGCGGATGCCGCCCACGAAGTCGATGTTCGGATCGCGACGCGGATCGGTGATGTCGAGCAGCGGCTCCAGGATGGCTTCGCTGAGCCGGGCCACGTCGAGCTGATCGACGGCACGCCCGCCGGTGGCCTCGGGGAGTCGCATCGACAGCCACTCGCCGTCGAGATAAAGGCAGACGGTCCCCTTTTCGTCCGGCACGGGATCGTCCGCGACAGAGACGAGATCGAACCGTTGCTGCAGGGTCTCACGGAACGCTGTAGGGGGCTCGGGGAGATCGAGCACCACCCGATTGTAGGCCATGATGTGCATGTGACTCATCGGGAAGAGAACGGCCGGGAAGAACTCAAACTCGGGGAGTCCCGTCGGGGGTACCTGCTCCATCTCCTCGCGCAGGACGTCGGCCGCGCGGCTGGCCGCCTTGCAGCGATGGTGCCCGTCTGCAATGTAGAGCCGGTCGACCGCACGGAAGGCGTCCACGAAAGCCTCCGGCTTGTCGACGCGCCAGATCGTGTGCCGCACGCCGTCGTCGGCCTCCAGGTCATAGAGGGGATCCGTCTCTTGGACCTGCGCCACCAGCGTGTGCACCGCGTCCTCATCACGGTACGTCAGCATCACGGGCTCCGCGTGGGCCTGCTGCATGAGAATGTGCCGCGTTCGGTCGGTTTCCTTCACCGGGCGCGTCTTCTCGTGCTTCACAATGGCACCTTCGTCATATTCCGCGACCGACACGCAACTGAACAGCCCCGTCTGCTCCCGCCCGTTCATGACGAGCCGGTACACGTACAACGAGGGCGTGGCTTCCTGCCGGGTGTACGGGGCGGATACGAACGCTTCCATATTTTCGGCGCCCTGCCCATACACCGCGTCGTCGTGCTCGTCGGTGCCCTTGGGCAAATCAATTTCGGGACGGATGACGTGCAGGAAGCTGGTGGGAACGCCCGCAGCCATCGCTCGAGCTTCCTCGGTGTTGATAACATCGTACGGCACCGACGCGATGTCGTGAACCTGTTCGGGATCCGGTCGAACGGCACGAAAGGGATGCAACGTGGCCATGGGCAACAGGGATTGGTGCACGAGAACACGGAACGTGGAGGCCAACATAAGCCACCGCTGCCGGAGTCGCATCCCGACCCGGAAGCGCTACCAAAACTTTATACGCAGTTCCACGACCGGTCGGCGCCACATCTGTGGACATTCGGTTAAACCCCTCGATTCCCCGATAGTAGCCGAACATGCGCCGGCTCTCCGTGTCTAAAGGGACGCAATGCAGACGGGGCACCCCGAATGCGTTGCCTCCATAACATCGCGGGGTGGAGCAGCTGGTAGCTCATCGGGCTCATAACCCGAAGGTCGCGGGTTCGAATCCCGCCCCCGCTACTTCCCAAGCCCTGACCTCTCCGGAGGTCAGGGCTTTTCTGCATTCTTGCCTTTTGGCCCCTCGTTGCGTTCTTTCGGCGTCCCCTGCTCCTGGTCGCCTCCTGGTTTTCCGATGCGTATGCGTTCCGCTCTCCTTTGTCTCGCAGTCCTCGTCATGGTCGGCTGCGGCACCTCGCAACCGAGCCAGCACCCTGCGGCCCCGCCTTCTTACCCGGCCTCGGCGCCGACCGCCGAAGCGTCTAGCATCGAGCAGTGGCTCGAAACCCATCGCGACCGTCCGCCTCTGCTCCACAACTTTCTGCAGCAGATGCCGAAAGGCGGCGATTTGCACACCCACCTGACGGGCGCCGTCTATGCCGAGTCCTACCTCCGCTGGGCCGAGGAGCAGAATCTGTGCGTGCAGATGACCACCCGGCGCATCATTGCCTGCCCCGACCCGCGCCCCTCCGACGTGCGGACCGCGGCGGCCGTGCGCTCCAATTCGGAGGCCTACGACACCATGATCGACGCACTGTCGATCCGAAATCTCGAGCATCAAGAAACGACGGGCCGCCAGCAGTTCTTCGCGACCTTCGGACGGTTCCGCGCGGTGTACCTCGATCGGCCACGCCGCATGGGCGACGCCCTCGCCGAGTTGGTTCGGCGCGCCGCAGCACAGCACGTCCACCACGTCGAGATCATCATCTTCGACGGCAAGGTCACCGTCGACTCCATCGCCAACACCGTCTCGTACACCGACGACTGGGCGGAACTGCGCACTCAGCTTTTGAATGCGGGACTACGCGGCGCCATTCGAGACGGTCGGACGCTTCTCGACCGAGCCGAGGCGCGCGCGGATTCACTTCTGGGCTGTCGCGACCCCGATCCGCCCCCGGCGTGCAGCGTATCGCGACGCTACCGGATGCATGCCGTGCGCGTCCTGCCCCCCACCACCGTGTTTGCCCGACTCCTGTACGGCATCGAGCGCGCCAAACGAGATCCCCGGGTGGAAGCCATCGACATGGTGGCCCCCGAAGACCACCGGATCGCCCTGCGCGATTACGACCGCCACATGCGGATGCTGCGCTTTCTGCGCGATGCAGCGGGCCCCGACGCGACCGGCGATTCGGTGCACGTCGGCCTTCATGCCGGAGAGCTCACCATGGGCCTCGTTCCGCCGCGGCACCTGCGGGACCACGTGCGGACCGCCATCACGGTCGGCGAGGCCGACCGCATTGGGCACGGGGTCGACATCGGCTACGAGACGCGTACGCACGACCTCCTGCAACAGATGCGGAAGCGCGAGATCGCCGTGGAGGTTCTGCTCACGAGCAACGAGGTCATCCTCGGCGTGGACGGTGCGGAGCATCCGCTGCCGGACTACCTGGCGGCCGACGTGCCCGTCGTGCTGGCCACCGATGACGAAGGCGTCGCCCGCACGACGCTGACGCACGAGTACGTTCGCGCCGCACGGACCTACGGCCTGAGCTACCAGACCTTGAAGACGATCAGCCGCAACAGCCTTCACTATGCGTTCCTCAACGGCGAGAGTCTCTGGGCGTCCCGCCGGTACCAGACCTACGCCGAGCCCTGCCAGACCGCAGATCCTGCCGGCGACACGATCCCGTCCACGTGCCGGTCGTATCTGGAGGCCCACCCAAAAGCAAAGCAAGAGTGGGCGCTGGAACGCGCGTTCCATCGCTTCGAGGCGCGATGGCGGGCGCAACGGGAAGAGTGAGCCCCCCGTTATTCCAGCCGGAAGGTGAAGGTGATGACGCCGGTCTGGTTGTCCCGCGGCGCCCCTTCCGGAAGCGGATTGAACCGCCAGCGCTGCAGGGCGCTCATAACGGCCTGCTCCAGCTGCGGATTGCCCTTCATCAGCGGGAAGCGGCGCACAATGCGCCCCTGCGGATCGACGGTAATGCGAACCCGGATCCGAGCATTAACCTGCTCCCGGTACTCCGGGAGCGGTGCGAACACCGGATCGCGGTCGAGTCCCTCAATGTTGTAGGGGGCCGCTTTCTGCTCGGTGGTTCCCGTGCCAGGATCCCCCTCGGCCTCCCCCTCCGTATCCGTGGCACGCTCTTCGTCGGCGCCCTGCTCGGGCTCCGGTTCCGGCTGAGGCTCCGGCGGCGTGGCCTCCTCTTCGGTGGGCGGCACCGTCTCGGTCTGCTCCTGCTCGGGAAGATCGACGGGCTCCTCCTGCGCCTGCTCCTGCGGCTCGGTGCGCTCCTCCGGCGTGGGCTGTTCGGGCGGCTGTTCGGGCTCGGGGGTCGTCGACTGTGGGGCCTCGTCGACCGCCTGCACCGGCTGGCCGGGCGCGAAGTCCCCGAACTCCACCTCGACGTAGCCGAACTGGCGCGGCTGGGGCTGGGACGCCGTTAGCGCACCGAAGAGCAGGGCCACGAGGCCGTGCAGCACAATGCTCGTGCCGAGTCCGATGTAATCACTGCGGGTCATGCGGAGGACGATCGGCGGAAGTCGGAAGGCTTGCGAGTGCGAAGCGGACGGGCTGCGGTATCCGGATGGCTCGAGATCGGTCGTTCAGAAGTCGACGCCGCCCATCCCGAAAGAATGCTCAGCGCCGAGCGTTCCGCGCCGCCGTCGCGACAGGCTCATCGTAGAGCCGAGGCAACGAGAACCGTCGTCCTCGCAGCCACGGCAGAGCGCTCGGGAGGCGATCCGCTGTGTTTGGACGAACAGAATCAGCCGTTGGTTCGTCTTGTGCAAGAACAGAAAAGATCGGGATTCGCCAGGGGCCATCTTCAGGGTCCGCCGACTCGCCGGACGGTCACTCGCCCCCGCGCTGAAGACCCGGCTGCTCAAGCGTCAGCTGTGCCGAGATGCGGTAGGAGAACCCGAGGTCGTCGGCCACCAGGCCCGCGAAGTCGCCAAAACTGAAGTCGACCGACACCTGTGCGAGATCGAGTCCGGCCCCGACCGACGGTGTGAGGTCCAGGCCAATGTCTTCGCCGACCTGTACGCGACTGATGCCCGCGCGGAGTTCCGCCACCCCTTTGTAGCTGAAGGCGCCTCCCACCCGGGGATGAAACGACACGTCGCCCACGTTGGGCACAAAGGCCTGCTGGCCGTCGAACGCCATGTCGACATCGAGGCCCACCGAGACGGTGTGCTCCCCGACCGGCCAGACGGCGCCGCTGCCGAATCGCGCCACCGGAAGCACGAGCGCCGTTCCGCCGTCGGGAATGTCCTGGTCGAACACTTCCTGGAAGGTGAACGGCTCCCCGGTCTCCGGATTGATGTCCGCGTCGTCGAGCTGAAACGCCGCCCGGTTGACGCTCCAACTCTGGAGCATGGTCGAGAGGTCCTGGACCGTCAGCCCCAACCGGTACGGCCCGTGCCGGTACTGGGCGCCGACATCCACGCTGTAGCCCCAGGCGTCGGCGAAGTCGCCGATGGTCCGGCGGATGCCTTTGAACGACAGCCCCAGCGTCAGGCGGTCGTTGACGCGGCGGCTGTAGCTGACGAACAGCGCCCAGTCGGCGGCTGAGAAGGTGGTGACGAGGCTCTCGAAGTTGGGTTTCGGCTGGTTGCGGACGGGATCCCAGGCGTTGAGCGTGTTCACGATGTCGTTCACCCCGCTGCGGAACAGGGAGATGCCGAGCGTCGACCGCTCGTTGACGGGAAACGCCACCCCGCCGTAATCAAACGAGACGGCCCCGGCGAACCGCTCGACGTGCATGTAGCTGATCTGCGGATAGCTGAGGTGGCTCAGCCCCGCCGGGTTCCAGTAGCCCGCGCTGACTTCGTGGGCGTGGGCCACGTATGCTCCGCCCATCCCGAGGGCTCGGCCGTCGACGCCACCGGCCAAGAAGTCGGCGCCGTATTTGGCGATGCGCTGGCCCTGCGCGGGCGGAGCCGCCATCAGCATGAGAACGGTGCACAGCGCAAGAAGGGGTCGAACAAACCGAGGAGACATACGCGCGGGGGATTCAATCGCCAGTCGATGCGGGGCGGCGACAGGGTCGATGGGGACGCAGGGGCGTCGTCCGTTCCCTACACGAGCATACGTGCAAAGATCCACCGGGGTCACTCCTCTTCCGCCACCGGAGACGTGCGCATGTCCGCCACGCGGCCCGCAATGGCATCCAGATAGTCGTCGTAAATCGCGCTGGCGCTGAGCGATCGGCCCACGGCCGCACCGACCCCATCGTCGGCACGTTCCTCGTCGCCGTCGTCGGGAACTGGCGGCGGCTGCCCCGAGGCTTGATCGATGAACGTCAGCAGAAGACTGACCTCCACCTCACCGCCGTCGTCGCGGATGCGCGCCTCGGCCTTCTCTACACGCCGGTGCGTTTCGATCATCCACACGGGCCGCTTTCCGGTCACGATGGTTCCGTTCTCCCGGTCGAGCGACCGGATAGGAAATCCGCGCTCTTCCAGTTCCTGTCGGGTCGCCTCAAACACCTGCGTGTACGTGCCCTCGATCTCTCGGTCGACACTGCCCGGGTGCAGGAACGGCAGGCAGGCCACGGTCAGGAGCGCGAGTCCAACGAACCCGGCAAATCGGAGGTACCACATCGCAAACGCAGGGTGGAGCAGTGGGGCGGCGAACTTCCCTTTCTTCGCCGCGTGAATGCGATGCGAAGTCACACCGGCCAATCCGAACCTCGATGAAGCACCTCCGGCGCAAGCTGACCCTGCGGGCTCACGGCGAGCAAGTGGTGTTCGTGAAGCACAAGCAGGAGCGCATCGAACACGTCTGGATGAAAGCGTTCCTCTGGGCGCTGTACCTGCCCCGGTATCCCGAGGTGTCGGTGGAGGTGTCGGTTGGGGACAAGTACAAGCCCGACGTCGTGCAGATGGATCGGCTGCGCAGGCGTCCCGTGTTTTGGGGAGAAGCCGGGCAGGTCGGGGCCGACAAGATCGAGGCGCTGGTCCGTCGCTATCCGAGCGTTCACTTCGCCATGTGCAAGTGGGACGCCGCCCTGGATCCGTTCGTGGAGCAGGTGGAGGCGGCCGTGCACGGTGTGGACCGCTCCGGGGCGTTCGACCTCCTCTCGATCCCGGCCGACGCGCCCGACCGGTTCATCGATGCGAAGGGCGGCGTGTCGCTCACGCTCGACGATCTGAAGTGGGTGCGCATCGGCAATGCGGTCTCGCTGGACTGACGCAACAGACCGTCGTGCATCCAGCGGGCGGTCAGTCCGAATTGGGACGCCGCCACACCAAGCGCACGGTGGCGCCCTCTCCCGCGTGGTGCGGCCCCTCGTCGAGGTGCGGATAACCTGCCGCCAGGTGCTCGATGCCCGCCTCCGGGAAGGCCTCTCGAAGATCATCGGGCGCCACCATTTTCTCGATGTCGGGCGGGCCGCCGCTGTCGTAGCCGCCCGTGATTTGCTCGGGACGGAACCACTCGGCGATGAGCACACCCCCCGGGCGCAGGGCGTCCCGGATCAGGCGGTACAGGCGCGTTTGATCGGGCGGCGCGAGATGCAGGAACGTGACCACCACCGCATCCCACGTGCGGTCGGGCTGCCATGTGGTGACGTCGGCACGACGGGCGTCGACCGCAACCTCCGCGTCAGCAGCCAGGCGCTCGACCTTCTGCAGACCCGCCGACGAAAAGTCGACCGCGGTGACGGCATGCCCGCGGGCGGCGAGGAAGACGGCGTTGCGGCCCTCCCCCGCCCCCAGGTCGAGGATCTCCGACGGCTCGGCAAGCCACCGGTCCGCGGCCTCCTTCACGAAGGCATTGGGAGCGGTGCCGTAGACGAACGCATCGGTTTCGTAGCGGTCATTCCAGAATGCAGATCGCGAGGCCATTCGATTGTGGAGAGTCTTGAGCATGGATCTTCCGCAGCGCGGCGGAGGCATCGGGGACAGCCGACCGGGCGGCTAGTCGAGGCTTTTCTCGACCATTCCAAAATTGACGCGCTCGGCATCCGTCGCCAGCACCCGGAGCGTCGTGGCGTCCTGTGGAACCAGCAGGTCGCCCGTGTACTCGCTGGTCGTGCCGGCAAAGGCGAGATCGGTTTCACTGACGATCTGGCCTTCGTCGTTGACGAACTGCGCGCGCAGGTCGTAGCGGGAGGCGTCCCAGAGTCCGCCAGGTTCCGTTGGGCAGCCGCACAGCAGCCGTACGCGGCTGCGAACGGTCATGGTTTCGCCCGGCGACACGTCGAGATCGCTGGGAGCCAGCAACTCAACGATGAAGCCGTTGAGCGTCAAAATGATGCCGTCGCCGGTAATGTCTTTGCCCGGCACCAGCAGCACCGACGTTCGCGCTCGCTGCATGGCATGGGGATAATCGAGCGGGCCCTCGGCGGTAATCTCGACCGGGACGGGTCGGTTCAGGGTGAGCGTCGTCTCGAACTTGGCGGCGCCGGGCGCCTCGTAAATTGTGGCGCCGCGCTCGTGCGGCTGACGCATGATCGTGTCGGTGCTGCCCGAGTCGCCCGTCTGAATTCCTTCGGCAAGAACGGCTCCCGTGTTGGCGTCCCGAATGGTGATCTGCGCCCCGCCCACGGGGTCTTGCAGCAGCTTTGCGTCGTTGGCGACGGCGCGGACGACGACCGTGGTCGGGGTGCCGGACGACTGCGCGTGGACAGGAAGGGCCAGGAGAAGCAGCGCGAACAAACTGGGAAGAAAGCGGCGCATGGGTCGAAGGGCTTGTAACAACATGGAATCACGGAGGGCATATATTCCTATCGTCGCATACCGATCCCGCCAACGGACGGCATCGCGTGAACGATTTCAAACGACGGCGTTGAACGCAGATGAATGTTTCTGTCACGGCGGCAGTCCGGCCATGTCGTTTCTGATTCTCGGCTTTGCTCTTGCGTTGCTCGTCCTGCTCGTCGGGACGTCCTTTGCGGCCGCCGTCGATCCGCTGGCGCCGTTGCTCACGCTGGCTCTCGCTTACGCCGGCGGACGCACGATTCTGCGCTCCCCGGGCGGGCGCCGCCTGCTGCTGTATGGCGTCGGCTTCGTGGCGCTTGTCACCGTCCCCCTCGGTCTCCTCACTCATGGGTCGGTGACCGACCTGGGTCCGTACCGCGCGCAACCCTTCAACGGCGATCTTTCGGAACGAGAAGCGACCGCGCGCCTCTCGCACGCCGGAGGCACATTGGTGGCGTACGCGGCCACGGACGCCGCGCCGCCGGTGCTTGCCTTCGAGCGACGCGACTCGACGCACTGGGCCTCGTCCCTCCCAACCGATCGGCCCATCACGCGGATGAGCGACCTGCACGTCATGCCTTTGCTGTGGCGGCACCGCGTCGATTTTTATGCCGAGGGATGGGATGCGGCCGGCTGGCTCTACGTCTGGCGCTGGGGCGGCGTCCAGGACGTTCACCTGCTACGCCCGTAACCTTCGCGCCGCTGTCCTTCACAGGAATGCCCTCACAGGAAGGCCTTCACAGGAATGCCCTCGCAGGGGTGCCACGAACGTGCCCCCTCTTCGAACGCCTTTCCCGGAACGCTTTGGGCAGCACGCGCTTCATTGTGCTGTCGATCCATGATTTTCTCTCGGAACGAACGGTTGTCTCATGGCCGCCTCTTTATCCGAAGTCGTCCTCGCCTTTCAGTCGCTGTCCGACGAGTACGAGCAGCATCTCCACCGCGAAACAGGCGTCATCGTCGGGCTCACAAAGAGCGACATCCGTCCTTACCTCGACGGGGTGCGGGATGTGGCGCAGGCGCCAGAGTGGATTCGCGAGCCGTTGGAGACCATCGAGGAGGCTCGCAGCAGCAACGACTGGGTGGAGCTGCCCGATCCGAGCTACGTGAGCGACCGGGCCATCATGCGCAACTTCTGCGAGTGTCTGCCCGACGACGAAGTGTGCCGCGATCTGATGGACGCCCTCTACGGAAGCGGCGCCTCCGAAATGTTTAAGGAAAAGGTCAAAAAGCACGGGATGCGAGACGACTGGCAGTCGTTTCGGCGGGAGTCCGTGGCCGAGGTCGCGGAAGGGTGGCTTCAGGAGCACGACATACCGTATGACGACGACACCGATGAGGCCGACCCGCGCGATGAAATGAGCGATCCCGACCTCAAGATTTCGGACTTCCTCGGCTAACGCCTCGCTTGCGTTTGCTCTTTCCTTGCCCCTCTGTCCCGTCCACCGCCTGCACGCGTACGCCATGTCTGCCATGTCTATCGCCGCACTGATCCGCCGGGTTGCCGGCGTTCTTCTTGTTTTCCTGTGTGTCCCCCTGGCCCACGCCCAAGACAGCAGCTACGGGTCCACCACGTTCCCCACCTCGGGCGCCCCCGAGGCGCAGGAGGCGTTCATGGACGGAGTGCTTCTGCTGCACAGCTTTGAGTACGCCTCGGCCCGCACGGCCTTTCGGAAGGCCCACGACATCGACCCGGACTTCGCGATGGCGGTCTGGGGCGAGGCGATGACGCACAATCATCCCATCTGGATGGAGCAAAACCGGGAGGCGGCGCTTGAGGCTCTGGCCCAGCTCGGCCCCAGTCCTGCGGCGCAACTGAAGAGCGCTCCCACCGACCGTGAAAAGGCCTACCTGCGCACCCTGCACGTGCTGTACGGAGCCGGCGTCGACCCCCCCACGCCCAAGGAACAGCGCGATGACGCCTATGCCGAGGCCATGGCCGACCTCGCGGACCGGTATCCGGACGACCTGAATGCGCAGGCCTTCCACGCCCTGTCGATCCTCGGCACCGCGCATGAGGGCCGCGACTTTGCCACGTACATGCGGGCCGCGGCCATCGTCGAACGGGTCTTCGACGAGAACCCGCAGCATCCCGGCGCGGCGCACTACCTCATTCACGCCTACGACGATCCGGTGCATGCGCCCCTCGGGCTGCGTCCGGCCGAGGTGTACGCCGACATTGCACCGGCCGCCTCGCACGCGCTGCACATGCCGTCCCACATTTTCTTTGCTCTCGGCATGTGGGCCCGCGGCGCGGCCTCGAATGTCGACTCTTACGAGGCCGCCAAGGCCACCACCGAGCGTCGCGGCGAGCCGCTGAACGGGCACGGCTACCATGCGCTTCAGTGGCTGGCCTACGCCCGGGCGCAGCAGGGCCAGTACGCGGAGGCCCGCTCCGTGGTGCAGACCGGCATGGACCATGCCCGCGCGTCGGAGGGCGTCGCCACGGGCTACGAGCACTATATTTTGTCCAGCTTTCCGGCAATGTATGTCGTCGAAACCCAGCGATGGGACGCGATGGACGGGTTTGACATCGACACGACCGGCATGCGTCCGGCGCGCCAGATCAGCGTGCGATCGGTGCAGGGCATGGCGGCGCTCAAGACGGGCAACCGCACGGCGGCCGAGCAGGCCCTCGCCGATGCCCGACGTGCCTCTGAGCGGGGCGTCGACGCCATTGACCGCGTGCCCCTGCTCCAACTCAGTGCGCTCCTGCACCACGACGCGGGCTCGACCGAGCAGGCCCTTTCTTTGCTCGAGGAGGCCGTTTCCATCGAAGACGACCAGTCTCTGTCCTACGGTCCGGCGGATCCCCTCAAGCCGACCCACGAGTTGTACGGCGAGGTGCTGCTGGATCTCGGCCGACCGGCCGAGGCGCAAACCCAGTTCGAGCACGCGCTGAACCGCTATCCCGGGCGCGCGCTCTCCACCTGGGGCCGGGCTCGGGCCGCCTCCGCCGCGGGCCACAGCGAGGCCGCTGCAGACGCCCGGGCTCAGCTCGAAGCGATGTGGACGGACGCCGACCCTGCCGTCCAGCAGCGATTGGAGGCACTGCAGGCCTCTTCATCCACCGGGGCGGCCGGCTCAAAGTGAACTCGGCACGATGCTGCACTGCGTCCTGAGCGGGTCAGTCTCCGGCCCTCGACGCTGCGTCGTCCCGCAGTCGACGGCGAAGGATCTCCGTGGCATTCCCGACGCTGCGGCGGTAGAACCGTGCGACAAGACGAGTTTGCGCCGCTTCCGAGAGATCGGCGTGGGCTCCCTGGCGTTGCAGCCGGTCTTGGCGGGCATGGTACAGGGCAATTGCGGCCGCCACCGACACGTTGAAACTTTCGGTGAAGCCGTCTAGCGGAATGATGCAGGTGCCGTCGGCAGCCGCGCGGAACGCGTCCGACACGCCCCCGTCTTCGTTGCCGAAAACGAGCGCCGTACGCTCGGTAAAGTCGAAGGCGTCAACGGGACGGGCCTCGGGGTGCAGATCCATGGTAAGGACGCGGTACCCCCGGTCGTGCAGATGATCGACGCAGGCCCCGGGCGCGGGCCACCGCCAGACGTCAAGCCAGTGCTGTGCCCCCTGGGCCGTCCGCTTCGAGTGCTTGTACCGCTCGTTGTCCCCCTTCACCACGTGCAGATCCTGGTAGCCGAGGGCCTCCGTCGAGCGCATCACGGCGCTCACGTTTCCGGTGTTCACCAGCCCCTCGACGACCGGCACGACGGTCCGCGTTCGCTGGGCCACCACCTCTCGGATGCGGGCGCGGCGTCGCTCCGTCATAAATGGAGCCAGCAGTTCGATGATGCGGTCCGGCGCCAGCCGCCGGTCGTCCACGACGAACGGATCCTCCTCCACGGGCGGCGTGCCCCCGGCGTCGAGCAGGGCCTCCATTTCTTGTTCGGCGTCAATCTCATGGGGAGACAAATCGGCGGCCATGCTGGATCGATTGGGGCGGATGCGAGTTTCTGAATCGGTTTGCTCCGAGCACAGCAATCCGAAAGTCCGTTGTCCGTTCCCATCCAGCGCCCCATTCGCCATGACACGCCTCGCCTCCCGGATTCTCGCTGTCCTCGTCGTTTGCGCCGTGCTGCCCGTGCACGTCCAGGCGCAGACCGTTCAATCGGTCGTTGACGCCATGAAGGCTCAGCAGCAGCACCTCGAAAACGTCGAGACGTACATTCTTACGACCAATCTATACACGTCCTATCACAAGCGGGTCGACTCCGACACGGGCCCACAGTACAGAAGCGTCACGCGAATGACCGGGGCGTCCAATTCCCCGATGAGCGGCATGTCGGGCGTATCGTCGCCCTCTCAGCTTGCACACCTCGATCGCCTGGCGGCCCACGCGACGTATGCCGGGACCGAGCGCGTCGGCGACGCTTCCTGCCACGTGCTGGAGGTACGCGACCCGTCGGCCCTCGACGAGGCGTACGGGGACAACCTGACGTCGATGACCTACTTCATCGATGCCGAGCAGCACGTGCCGGTCCGGTATCACGCCGAGATCGCAAACAACACGGAGGGGCCCGCTCCCCAGAGCATGACGGTTACCCTCACCGATTACCGCACGATCGACGGGTTGACGATTCCCTTCCGGATGGAAATCAAGACCGACCTCGGGGCATCGCTCTCCGAGCCGGAGCGCAAGCAAATGGAAACGCTGCAGAAGCAGCTGGAGCAGATGCCAGAGGCCCAACGCAAGCAGATGGAGCGCATGATGGGTGCCGAGCAGCTCAAGCAGCTGCAGGCGATGATGTCGGGGAAGCCGACCGTCATCGAGGTGCAGGAGGTGTCGGTTAACGTGCCGCTTCCCGAGGGGATATTCGACGGCTCCTGAACATTTCACCTCGCGGCCACACCCGTCGGGCGTTGTCTGCGTAGAGCCGAAGGCACGTTGTCAGTCACTCGCCGTTCGGCCTCATTCAGAGAACACCTACCCCTATGGATCTTTCGCAGTCCGTCGCGCTCGTCACCGGTGCCAGCAGCGGTCTGGGTCGGCATCTGTCCCGCGCCCTCGTTGACCGCGGCGCCACGGTGTACGGCGTCGCGCGCAGCACCGAGACCCTCTCCGCTCTTCGGGATGACATGGGGGATGCATTTCGTCCGGCTCCCGCCGACGTGCGCGAGGAAGACGCGGTCCAGGACGTGTTTACCACCCTCCGTGACGAGGCCGGGCAGCTCGACGTGCTCGTCAACAACGCGGGCCTCGGCCAGTTCGGCGCAGTCGACGATCTCTCGCTCGATGCGTGGGACGTACAGATGGACACCAACCTCCGCGGCGTCTTCCTCTGCACGCGTGAAGCGGTGCCCATGATGCGCGCCCAGAATGACGCAGCGGGCTTCGGCGGGCACATCGTCAACATCGCGTCCATCGCCGGGCTCATCGGTAACCCGAACCTGACGGCCTACAATGCCTCCAAGTTCGGCGTGCGCGGGTTCAGCCAGTCGCTGATGAAGGAGGTGCGCGACGACGGCATCCGGGTGACGTGCTTTTATCCGGGCTCGATCGAGACCCGCTTCTTCGACGTGGCCGGCGCCGAGATGACGGACCATCCGCTGCAGCCTGACGATGTCTCGGCCACCGTCCTGCACGTGCTGGAGGCGCCCGACAACCACCTGATCTCGGAGGTGGTGCTGCGCCCGCTGCGCCCTCGCGGCTGAGGCGCGCCGTTACCGGAAGGTGGCGGCGTCGATGGTGCCCCGGAAGAACTCGCCGTCGGAGGCAGCGCGGTCGGTGTGCAGGTGCCAGCCGACGCGCACCTGCGCGGGGATGGTGTACCCGTCGAACGTGCGCTCCGCCTCGATCCGGGCACCGAACGGCCGCGAGGTGAACGTGCCATCGTCGGTCTCGCCCCATCGCATCATAGACAGGGACTGCAGGCGTCCGTCCTCGTCGACTTGCAGCGTCAGCGTGAACGTTCGCTCCTGGGCACACACCTCCACCGTCGGCCTGGTACCGTCGAACGACCACTGCGCGGAGGGACCGCACAGCACGGACGGCAGCCACATCGACTCGGCCGCCATGCGTCCGGCGGTGGACCGCGCGATGTCGGGGCCGGCCGCGGAGACGAGCGGAATCCATCCCCAGGCTTTCCACTGCTGCGCGCCTCTCCCGTCGACCACGCGGTCAAACCCGTGGATCGGAACCCCGAACGGGCGCACCGTGGCCCGCCAAATCATGCCCCGGTTCCAGACGATCACCTGCTCGGCCTCAAACGGAAACCAGCGCTGGAGCTTCAGTTCGCCGTGCATCCGAAGCCGAACGGCCGAGGCCAGCGGCGTGTCCGTCGCGATGGCATGGCGCAGGTACCGTCGGGCCGGCATCGGGAGATGCGCGACCTGTCGGGGCCGAAACGGCGATCCGCCCCTTGGGGCCTCGTCCCAGAGCGTGTCAAGAGAAGAACGAGAGTCCATCGGCCTCAGCGGTAATCCTCGCGCACGGGGCTGAACACATCGATGATTTCGCAGTCGGTCAGGGCGTGTCCAGCGTGCGGGGTATGCGGAGGGATGACGGCCACACGCCCGGCGTGCAGCACCTGCGTTTGCCCGTCGATCGTGAGTTCGAACTCCCCTTTCACGACGATCGAAATCTGCTCGTGCGGGTGCGAATGCTCCGGAAAGGACGCCCCGGCGTCCACGTCCCAGCGTGCCATCGTCATGCTGTCACCATGTACGAACCGGCCGAGGTAGCCGGGTATCTCTTCGGAAGCATCGAGGGTGTCGAGCGAAACGAACGGCATAGCGTCGGATCATCGGTTCAGCAAGGGCGGATGCCCATCAACCTACGCCTTCGCACTGTCAAACGCGACCGGAACAGCCCCTGCGTCAAAACACCCCGACGGAGATTCCGAAGGTGACCACAGCTCGACGGAATTCGGGCGCGTACCCTGCATAGAGCGTTCCGAGCACGAGACCCGGCGCCTCCGGGCCTGGGCGCAGCACGAGAAGCGCCCGTCCGCCGACGGAATGGACGGGGATCGCTTTGTACGTCGGGACCTGGCTCGGGGCATCGCCTTCGTACAGCGTCTCGACGTCGAAGAGCTGCGGCTCGTACCGGTATCCGGCGCCCAGCGCAAGTCCGAGGTAGGGACTGTTGATCGTTCGGTGCTGGACGAAGGCCTGTGCTCCTCCACGAAGAGAGCCACTGACGGTAAGGTACTTGCGTTTCCAGGTTTTGAACGTCATGTCGATTCCCGCTACGGCACCGCCGAGGGTGGCCGAAATGGCGAACTGCGGATCGGAGTAGATGCTGCCGTAAAGGCCGAGGCTTTCGTTGCCCAGGTTGCTCGGATCGATGAAATTGTCGACGGCCTCCTCTACGGCAAAGCGCTGCTGGGCGGCCTCTCGCAAATGCTCGGTGGACGTGAGGCGGCCGGTCGTGGCCAGGCCCACGCCGAAACCGGTGGGATGCGAGGGCTCAGTGACGCCGTCCTCGTGGAACATCAGCGTTTGGCTCATGGGCACGTGCACAGCACACCCCGGAAGCAGCAGCACCAGCAGCACGAACCACCGCAGCGATCGCATGAGAGGAACCGGTCCACAGAAGAGGATAGGGGAAAAGGAAGCCGCCGATGCGACAGGTCAAGTAACTCGAGTAACCGCGTCGGCGCGGACCGGCTGGGTCGTCAGAGCAGCACGGCAATCAGCAGACCGAAAAACAGGAGGCCAAACGCAACGAGATACACGATGCCGGTCGCCGAGAAGATCGGCCGGTCCATCGAGAACGTCAGGGACTCTGCCTCGGTGTCGGGGTCGGCCTCGTCGTCCGGCCAATCCGTCGGAGACGTCTCGGCCCCCTCGGACGGCAGTAGGCCCGCATCCTGCAAAAGCGCATGGGCGCGGTCGGCCTCACGGTCGAGAGCCACAAGCTTCACCCCATGCGGCAGCTGAAGTTGGGGGTGCATGCCGCCGGCATCATCGGCGGTGATGATGGCCTGAATCCCGGCATCCCGAAGCCGATCTTGCGCCATTTCCGCATCGCGCCGGGTCGTGTAAGTGGCAACGATGGTGCTTTCTTCATGGGCAGCGTCGTCGATCATGGGCCTGGTAGGTGTGAATGTGCGGCAGGACAACGAGCGCCTGGGGGCAAGCCGGAAGGCCGGGTGCCCATCCCGGCCTCATGCCCCCGCAACCCGCGCGCCGACACGTTGTTCGGCAGGATGAAACTTTGGCCGGGTGCCTCGTATGTTGGGAACTCGCACCGTGGCTCCGCTTCGATTTTCGCCCGACCCTGACTTCCCATGACGGACGATCCCTCTTCTCCCACTGGCGCGTCCTCCGAGGACGCCGCTTCATCTTCCGACACGAACCGGCGGCAGTTCACCAAGAATCTCCTTCTCGGCGCGGCCGGGGGCGGCCTTCTGGCCGGATGCAGCGATGCGTCGACCGATGGGAGCGACGCACCCAACGTGCAAACCCAGCGCACCGTGCGATGGCGGCTGGCGTCGAGCTTTACCCGCTCGCTGGACACCATCTTTGGCGCGGCCGACGTTCTCGCCGAACGCGTCCGTGAGATGACGGACGGACGCTTCGAGATCCGCACGTATCCTGGCGGCGAGCTCGTCCCGGCCCTGGAGGTGCTCAACAACGTGCAAAGCGGCACGGTGCAGATGGGCCACTCGGCCAGCTACTACTTCATCGGCCAGAACCCGGCCCTGGCCTTCGACGCCACCGTTCCGTTCGGCCTCACGGCGCGCCAATACAACGCATGGATGTATTACGGCGGTGGCCTGGAGCTGATGCGCGATCTCTTCGCGGACTTCAACATCATCAACTTTCCGGGCGGCAACACCGGGGCCCAGATGGGTGGATGGTTCCTTACCGAGGTCAACGCACTGGACGATATGCAGGGCCTGAAGATGCGCATCCCCGGCCTCGGCGGACAGGTGATGAACGAGATGGGCGTCAACACGCAGGTCCTGCCCGGCGGCGAAATCTACCCTTCGCTGGAGCGGGGCGCCATCGACGCGGCCGAATGGGTCGGCCCGTACGACGACGAAAAGCTCGGCTTCCACGAAATTGCGCCCTACTACTACTATCCCGGCTGGTGGGAGCCCGGCCCCGCCCTCACGTTTTACGTCAACCGAGACGCCTGGAACGACCTGCCGACCACCTACCAGGAGGCCGTGGAAACCGCAGCCGCCGAAGCGAACGTTCGCATGCTCGCGAAATACGACCATCAAAACCCGGCGGCGCTCGACCGCATCTTGGAGGCCGACGTGTCCCTGCGTCGATTTCCCGACGAGGTCATGGCCCGCGCGCAGGAGATCACCACCCAAATCCTGGAGCAGAACGCCAGCGAAAGCCCGCAGTACCGCACGATCTACGACTCGTACACCGCGGCGCGGGAGGACCAGTATCGCTGGTTTGGGACGGCAGAGATGGCCTACGCCGACTTTGCCTTCCCTCGCTCCTGATCGCCGCGCGCCGTTGCCCCGTTCGGTCGCTTTCCTTTCACGGCCTGTTTTGCCTTGCTCATGACGCTTGCGCCGATCTGGTCGCTGTTCCAATCCCGCATCTTCGACACGCCGTCGACCGACGAGCTGTTCAACCCGTATCGCGATCGCCGGGACGACCTCGACCTCGCAGACGGCCCGGCCCTCCGGCGCCAGAATCTCCGCAACTACCTCGCCTGCTTTCCCGAGCGACCGCCGCTCTTTCTGCTGGCAGAAGCGCCGGGCCCATGGGGCTGCCGGTTTTCGGGTGTGCCGCTCACCGCAGAGGCTCAGCTTGCGGATTCGTCGTTTCCGATCGACGGCACGCCCACCAGCCGCGAGGAGGTGCCCCACAAGGAATACAGCGCCACCATCTTCTGGCGCGTGCTTCAGCCGGTCTTCCCGCACTTTTTCGTGTGGAACAGCGTGCCCCTGCATCCGCACGACCCCGGCGAGCCGCTGTCCATCCGGAATCCGCGACGGACCGAAGTGCGCGCCTGGAACGACCTGCTCAGCGACCTGCTCGACGCCTTGGCGCCCGAGAGGATCGTCGGAATCGGGCGGAAGGCCGAGCGCGCTCTGCAGGAGATTGGCGCCGACGTAACCTACGTCCGCCATCCCTCCCAGGGCGGGGCGACCAAGTTCGAAGCCGGGATGCGCACGATCGTGCAGGAGTTGGGGGTGCAGAAATCCGCGTCGTAGCACGTCGGGACTCTCCGCCGGGGGCTGGCAACTTTCCCGCATCGCCCGTTAGTTTGGCCCCCTCGACTCTCGTGTGAACCGCCCCGAACGAATGACGCCAACAGAGCGCTGGCCGGCCCTGCTTCTTCACCTGAGCCCCTCCGCGTGGATGCGGGCAGAGGACCTCGCCCAGGCGCTGGGAGTGAGCGAGCGCACGATCTACCGCGATGTGCAAAGCCTCAAGGAGGCGGGCATCCCGGTCGAGGGCGTACCCGGACAAGGCTATCGGCTGCCGGACGACTACCTGCTCGATCCTCTCGCACTCACGGTTGATGAGGCCGTCATGCTGGTCCTCGGCAGTGCGTATGCGGCGCAGAACTTCGACGGACGCTATCGCGCTGCCGCCCGTAGCGCCCATCGCAAGCTGGACGATGCGCTGCCCGAACGTCATCGCGAAAAGGCGCTTTCACTGCAGGGCAACGTCTCGCTCGTGCCCCCAAGTGTGTTCGGCGCCACGCCCGAGGATCCCGCCCTCCAACAGCTCCGGCGCGCGCTTCTGGAGGAACGCACTGTGCAGGTGCAGCAGGACGGCACTGGCGCTCCCCGCTCGCTGAACCCATACGGCCTCGTTCGGAAAAACGCGGTCTGGTACCTCGTGGCCTACGCCCCGGAGCGTGACCGCGTGGTGCACGTCCGTCTCGACCGGGACACCGACGTGGCGCTCACCAACCAGACCTTCCAGCGCCCGTCCGGCTACCGTTCGGACACAGCCCCCGTACAGGCCTCCGCCCCCGACCGCGAAGTTCGCGTCGTGTTCGCCGCCGAGGTCGTTCCGTCCTTGCAGATTGCGCCGTCCATCCACGTCGAACGCTCCGAGGAGCTGTCGGACGGACGCCTCATTCTCACGCTCCGGGTCCAGCACGAGCTGGAAATCCTGCCCTGGCTGCTCAGCTGGGGTTCGCACGTTCGCGTGCTGGAGCCCCACGCCCTGCGACAACGGCTCGGGGAAGAAGCCCGGCGCATTGCCGTGCAATATCAGGACGAGCCCTCGCTGCTGTGATTGGCGGTCGATCCGACAGCCTCCTCTGATGTCGACACGTGCTTCCTATCTTGAACGAGTCATCGACTTCCAATCCTATCAACGTTGAACGTTTTTTGACGCTGCGCCCTGGCGGGCTGTGCACTAACAATCGTAAGAGGATACGATCTCTGTGATCGAGGAACGAATGACGAGCGGCTTCCCCTTCCCCACCGCGACGTTTGCTACCGACTCTGGATCGATGGCGTACACGGACGTCGGCGACGGGACACCGGTGTTGTTTCTGCATGGAAATCCGACCTGGGCCTACCTGTACCGGCACCTGATCGATGCCCTCTCCGACGACCACCGATGCATCGCCCCCGACTATTTGGGCTTCGGTCGCTCCGACAAACCGGCCGACTTCTCGTACCAGCCCGCGGATCATGCCGCTCACATCGAGGCCCTTTGCAACCAGCTGGGGCTGGACGACCTGTCGCTCGTGCTTCACGACTGGGGCGGGCCGATCGGACTGTCTTTTGCGCTGCGCCATCCCGAGCGCGTCCGGCGCCTGGTCTTGTTCAACACCTGGGGCTGGCCGCACGACCGCGATCCGTGGATCTGGAGCTTCAGCCTGGTGGCCGGCGGTCCGCTGGGCCGCGTGTTGATCCGCCGCTATAATGCCTTTGCGCGATGGATCGTGCCACTCGCCGTGGCGGACCGCTCGCGCTTGACGGACGAAGCCCTCCACGCGTATGCCGATCCGCTGGATACGCCGGCCAAACGCATGCCGAGCTGGGTCTTCCCGCGAGCGCTCCGCACCGAAACAGACTGGCTCCGCGCTCTGTGGGCGCGCCGCGAACGGCTGCAGGACCACCCCGCGCTCCTCTGCTGGGGCACCCACGACCTCGCCTTCGGCGCCGACCGCTACCTCCGACGGTGGACCACCCTCTTCCGCAAAGCAACGGTTCATCGCCTCGATGTGGGTCATTACGTGCCGGAAGAATCCGGTCGCGAGCTGGCCCCGCTCGTGCGGGATTTCCTCGGCTGAAGCGCAGGCTCGCAGGAACGCCGCTCGGGGGCAAGCCCCTCCGGCCCCCTTTGGCCCCGGCACGGCCCACGAAGCACCCGCGCCGACCAGCAACAGATCCCGGTGTCCGCACGTTACACAGGGCGCAGACGCCTTGCGTGACGTTGAACGCCGTTCGCTCGCCCGCACAACCGGACCGATCCCATGAGCACCGGGACCCTTGCTGTCTTTCTTATCTTCAGCATCCCGATCATTGCCATCCTCGTCGGAGGGCTGCGCGAGATCGTCAAGATCCAGTCCCAGCAGGGCCGCGTCGACACCTCCACGCGGGCGTTGGAGCAAACGATCGAGGCCCTGGACGACCGCTTGCAGGCCGTCGAGGACGAACGGGACGACCTGAAGCGGCGCGTCCAAAACCTGGAGGCCATCGTCACCTCCGACGTGTGGGACGAGCATCTGGACGCAGACCTCGCCCTCGAGGACCCGGCCCCTGCCGAACTTGAGCCTCCGGAGACGGACTCCGCAACGGAAGAGACCGAGCGCCTCGCGCGCCGCATTCGATCGCGATAAGGAAATTTCGTGGAGACGGCGCACCCGTTGGAATTCCGCGGCGCGCGCCGTACGTTCGAAGTAGTTCTTTCACAGACGCCGCAGGTTCTTCTCGAGGCGCCCTCGGGAAGATGAAAAGGGAACACCAGTGCGGTGATCGTCGCAGGACGGGGCTCTGCCCTGCCGATGCGCGATCCCAACGCTGGGGCTGTACCCGCAACTGTAAGTCGAGCCGTGCCGTGCGTGTTGACGTATCGCGTCACTGCCTCGCGCTCGCTTCGCTTGGCCCTCTGCCAGCGAGGCGGCGCGGCGGGAAGACGCTGTGCCGAGCGCCCCGGACGGAGTCCACTCCCTCGACGAGCCAGGAGACCTGCCTGCGCGCGTAGCGAGGTCCGCCCCCGGACCTTGCATCGCCAACAACCCTCCGGGAATAGAGGTTTGTGGCGTGCTTTGCTCCCCATCGCTGCGCCGCAGCGGGTTCGTACCCGACCCGTACCGAAGCGGTTCGCCACGGAGTTGCCGCCCAAACCTCGCTCATTGAGGCTTGGGCTTTTTTATGTTCACTCCGTTTCGCGTGTCGCTCGTCGTGCTGCTTCTGGTTCCGTTCGGAACCCGAGCGCAGTCCCCCGTGCCCTCGTCCGGCGCGTCCCCCGATACGACGCGCTCCGCGTGGCACGTGCGCCTCCCCCGCCTCACGGTCACCGCTACTCGCGCGCCGACGGCCCCCTCAGAAGCACCGGCGCGCGTTACGGTGCTCGATTCTGTCGCACTGCAGCGCACCGGCGCGACGTCGGTGGCCGGTCTGCTCGAGGCGCGGGCCGGCCTCCACATTCGTCGCTACGGCGCCGGCGGCCTTGCCACCCCGTCGCTGCGCGGCACCGGCGGCGCCCAGACGCTCGTTCTGCTGGATGGCGCCCGCATCTCCAATCCGCAAACGGGGGGGCTCGACCTGTCCCTCCTTCCTACCGTTCTCCTGGAATCGGTCGAGGTCCTGCACGGCGCCGCCTCGCCGCTCTACGGCTCCGACGGAATGGGCGGCGCCGTGCACCTTCGTACGCTGCGCCCCGACCGGCCGCTGCAGGTCCGGGCCGCCTCGCACGTCGGAGCGTTCGGCGAACGCGGGGGCAGCGTACTGGTCGGCAGCCAGCAGCCGGCCGGATCGGTAATCGCCGCCGTCGAGCTCCGCCGCACCGACGGCGACTTCCCGTACACCGACCCGGCTCTTTTTCCACCTCGAACCGTGCACCGGCAAAACGCCGACCGCGAGCGCCTGTCCCTCTACACCGCCGCCGAAACAGAGCTCGGTGCGCACGACCTGCGGATCGCGGGGTGGTACACCGCTGCCGAGCGTGGGCTTCCCCCCGGCAGCGCGACGACCTCCACCGGCGAGCGACAGTGGGACGATCATCTTCGACTCTGGGCGCGGGACGCCGTCACCACATCCTGGGGCACACTCACGCTCCGCAGCCTGGTGCAGCGCGCGTCCATCCGCTACCGAAACCCGTCCGTCTCCGTCGATCAGACCGGCACCACGCTGCTGGGAGCCCTCGAGGCACAGGCCCGTGCGCCGCTCTCCACGCGCTGGCTCGCAACGGGCGGCCTCAGCGGCCGCGCCGCGCGGGCAGACCATCCGCGGCTGGCGGCCGATGCGGCGGAGCAGCGCCTCTCAGCCTTTGCCAGCGGGACCGGTGACTACGGACGCCTCACGCTGTATCCCGCCCTCCGCGTTGATGCGTACCTGCGATCGGCCACGGCTTCGGTCGCCGCGTTGAGCCCGCGGGTCGGCGTCAACGTGCAGCCGCTCCCGACCCATCCCTGGCTGCACGTGAAAGTGCATGCGGGACGCGCCTTCCGCGCACCGACCTTTAACGACCGCTACTGGCAGCCCGGCGGCTCGCCCGATCTGGACCCCGAACACGGATGGAGCCTCGACGCCAGCCTCCGCGCCGACAGCCCCCGCGGCTTTGCCGAGGTGACGGCGTTTGGCACCTGGCTGCACGATCAGATCGTTTGGCGTCCGGTGGGCAACGACGTGTGGTCGCCCGCCAACGTGCGGCGAACGCGGACGCTCGGGCTGGAGGCCGCCGCCGAGTGGCGCTGGCCGTTGTCGGGCGCCGCCGCCCTCACGACGGGGATGGCCTACACGCTGTCCGACGCCCGCAACCGCTCCGACCCCGCATCGGCGGCCTTCAACGAACCGCTGCGCCATACGCCTCGGCACACGATCAATCTGTACGGCACCGCCGCGGTCGGCCCGGTCGCGCTCGACCTCAATGCTCGATCCGTGGGTCGCCGGTACGTCACGACGGACGGATCGTCGTCGCTGGATCCGTTTCTAGTGCTGGATGCCCAGGTGCGCGTGCGCCTTCCCGTCCCCGCCGTGCGCACCACCCTGACGGCCTCCGTGGATAACGTCCTCGACACCGAGTACCGCGTTGTGGGCAACCGACCGATGCCTCCACGCCACCTCCGCGCACGCCTCCAAGTCGCGTTCTGACCGCCATCCGCCCTCCTCACGTTTTTCGTTCCCCAATCCGCTTGCACATGCACGCTCGATACCCGCTTCTTCTCCTCGTTCTCGCCGTCGCTCTGATCGCTGGATGCGACTCCGACGGTCTCAGTGAAGACGACCCGGTCCAGACGGCACGCGCCGTGTATATTGCCAACCAAGGCAACTTCGGCGACGCAAACGGCTCGGTCTCCGTCTACGACCCCGAGGCCGGAACCGTAAGCCAGGCTGCGTTGACTTCCTTCAACTCGATCCTGCAGAGCCTCACCCTCGACGACGGCCGGCTGTACGTGGCCGCCAACACCGGCGGACGAGTGGATGTGTTCGCCACGTCGGACCTTACGCAGTCTGCCCAGCTTGCCGGATTGACCGGCCCCCGCTACATGGCCGTCCGCGGAGACAAGGCCTTCGTCACCGACCAGCCGCCCTTCGGCTCCGCTCGCCCCTCGCAGGTTCGCGTCATCGACCGGTCGGGCGCCGCGCCGAACGTGGCGGACAGCATTGCGGTCAGCGGCACCGTGGACGGCATCGCCGTTGCGGGCGACCGCGTTTATGCGGCCCTCGGGGCCTTCGGCAGCTCAACCCGCGTTGCGGCCATCAACGCCGCGCAAAACACGCTCGCCGAAGAGATCAACGTGGGCTGTGCCGCCCGCTATCTCGCCGCCGACCGGCAGGACGAGGTCTTCGTGCTCTGCACCGACGCAGCCGAGGCTGTGGTGCTGGATGGAGCCACCGGCACGGAGCGGGCACGCATCGCTCTCCCCGACACCGCCGAGACGCTCTTCCGCATCGGGCAGCCGGCATACTACGCGGCCCCGGCGCAGGAGCTGTACGTGACCACCGATTCGGGCATCATCCGCCTCGACACAGAGGCCAACCTGGTGACTGCCGTCCTCGAGGCCTCAACCGATCCGGCACCGACCGCAATCGCCTACGACGCAGGGCGCGAATCCCTGTATCTGGGGCGGACGCCCGCGCCTCCGGCTGGCTTCACCCAGCGGGGCAGCGTTACGGTGCACAACCGGCAGGGCACGCCCGTCGACACCTTCGAGGTTGGGGTCGCACCGGCCTACATCGACCTGCAGCCGCCCGCAACGCCATAACCAAACGCGCCCCGTTCCCCAACCGATCGCGGACTGCCATGCGCATCGACCGCTGCTACTGCTACCAGAAAACGTTTGCGGAGCTCCAGACGCTGGCCGACGACACCGGGGCGGACTCGGTGGAAGACCTCCAGGCGCATGCGGTGTTCGGGCACAACTGCCAGCTCTGCCATCCGTACGTCCGCCGCATGTTGCGAACAGGCGAAACCGTCTTCCACAACGTGATTGCGCCGGAGGATGCCCCGGCGGACGACGGCACCGACGCGTAACGGGGGAACCCAATCTCCGACGGTGGATTTGGTGCGCATCGTTCGCTCTCGACCGCCAATCCCCCGTGCCGATGGCTTCTTTTCTCTACGTGTTTCCTCATCCGGATGACGAGTCGTTCGGTCCAGCCCCCCTTATCGCGCAGCAGCAGCGTCAGGGCCACGACGTGCACCTGCTCACGCTCACGCGCGGCGAGGCGACTTCGCAGCGTGATCGGCTCGGGCTGACGAAGGAGGAGATGGCCGAGACGCGGTATCAGGAGATGATGGACGTGGCTGAGGTGCTCCGCCTCGCGTCGATTCGCGTGCTACAGTACCCCGACGGGGCGCTGGCCGAAACGAGTCCGTTGATGCTTGAGGACACCGTGGCCGAGCACCTGCATCGCACGCGGGCCGACGTGGTCGTCACATACCCCGTGCATGGCGTGAGCGGTCACCCCGATCATCTCGTTGCACACGCCGTGGTCAAGCGCGTCGTGTGTGCCTTTCGGAGCGAAGGCATCGATTACCCGAAGCGCCTCGCGTTCTTCACGCTGGCTGCCCCCCCGCCCGACGCCGATCGCCCGGAGCATTTGCGCCACTCGCCGGACGCGCTCATCGACTGCACCGTCGACCTGGACCCCGCGGACATGGAGACAGCCGAGCGGGCCCTGGACTGCTACGAAACCTACCAGCCGGTCATCGAAGAGCACCAGCCGTTGCAGTCGCTGCACGGACAGGTGCACCTGGAGATGTTCGGGGAGGACTTCGACCCGGTTGTCTCGGCCCTCGATGCCGGGCTTTCGGAAAACGGAACCCCCCAGGGATTAACAATTCCGTAAAATTCGCGGTGGCACGGTCGCTCTGGCCGCATCCGGCTTGACCGCGTGGTGCCAGTTCGTATTGTACGGAGGCATTCCCCTTGCACCTGTTCCCCTTCGCGTCATGACCGGGTCCGCCCCCGACTCGCCCACCGTCCTCATCGTTGACGACGAGGTCGACATCCTGGAACTGCTCTCGTACAACTTCCGCAGCGAGGGCTATACCGTTCATTGCGCCGAGGACGGCGACAAAGCCCTGAAGGTGGCGCGGGACGTGCAGCCCGATGTGATCATCCTGGACGTGATGATGCCGACCATCGACGGCATGGAGGTGTGCCGCCGCATTCGACAGGATGCCCACCTGCGCACCACGCCCGTGCTGATGCTCACGGCACGCACCGAGGAAGAGCATCGCATTGCCGGATTGAACGTCGGTGCCGACGCGTATCTCCAGAAGCCCACCTCCATTCCTGTCGTCCTCAGCCAGACCGAGGCCCTGCTCCGCACCGTACAGCGGCACGCGGCCCCGCCCGATCGCCTGCAGGTGCACGACCTGATGATCGACCGCGACCGCTACCAGGTCATCAAGCGCAACGGGAAAGACGACACGGAGATTTCGTTTCCCCGCCAGGAGTTTCACCTGCTCTATTTTCTCGCCTCGCATCCCGGCAAGGTGTTCACGCGCGACGAAATCCTGGACGCCGTTTGGGGCCCCGACGTGCACGTCGGCACCCGCACCGTCGACGTCCACATCCGCAAGATCCGGCAGCGCATCGGATCCGACTACATCGAAACCATTCAGGGCGTCGGATATCGGTTTCAGCAGTAAACCTGCCGTGCGATGGTGGACTGAAAGGGCAGAAGGGTGGCATTGTAGAATGGTAATGGCGGGGCGGGATCGACCGGTCGGCGGATGCGTGTGATACACGTCGTGTTTCTTCGCAAATGGCGTGAGCCCTCGCGCACAGGACCATGATCGATGCCTGGACCGGAGGCTGGCCTCCGTGGCTGAGCCGTGTGGGCCTGCGCATCGCGGCGCCCGTCGCGCTCGGCACGTTCGTCGCCGCGGCCGTTGTTCCCGGCCTGACGATCGGTGTGGCGGCCGCCGGCGCCGTCCTC
>Ga0207797_1000310_pt1 | contig 37395 bp, 30 predicted proteins | sample PRCRCaboRojoPR_6_FD_187275 | JGI IMG/M metagenome (GOLD analysis project Ga0207797, IMG submission 187275) | Marine sediment microbial community from Cabo Rojo, Puerto Rico - PR CR 10% Liquid 1 (SPAdes) | ecosystem: Environmental > Aquatic > Marine > Coastal > Sediment | place: Cabo Rojo, Puerto... | reverse complement strand
CACAATGAGAGCCGGGTGTTCCACAACTTTGGGACCGAAGAAACACAGGTGTGGAAGCTGGTTCACTGTCACAAGTCGCCGGTGGCAACAGCGGATAGTCTGACCGTGCTGCGCGCTTAGAGAGCTGTCAGGCAGCTAATCAAAGTGTCGGGCGGTTTTCCTGGGTTCACCGAAGCTGGGGGCTCTGGTTCAGGATGTGGCGGAGATCATCGCGCAGGTCGGTTGGTACGGCGACGTATCGTTCGTCTTCGATCGTTGTCTCCACGAGCAGCCCATAGAATCGCAATTGGCCCATAGTCGTCTCCGGCGTGCGCCAATTCCAGTATCGAGATTCCTCCAGGTCGTTGCCATAGCGCGCATCGAAGGCCTCCCATGGTATGCTTCCACCGTGTTCCAGCACTGTCTGTAGGGCACCGCGCTCCTCCGCACCCAAGCTTCCAATGATGCGCTTCAAGTTGTTGGATTTCGTGAGGGCGTCGATGATCTCGTCAATCAGTTCTGCCTTCCGCAGGGAAGACCACCCACCCCGGGGGATCACCTCCCGAGCCATCCCAGTGAGGGCATTCTTGGTGTAGAGGGGAAGGGCCTCGGCGAGTGTGGGGGTTGAGGTGGTGAGAGACGCTTGTAGGCGTTTGCGCCAGGCGAGATCCCGCTGTCGCTTCCGGTCCCAATACGCTTCCGTGTTCCGGCGCCACTGAATGGCCGTCTCATCCCATTCTTCTAACTCGTCGATCCATTCCAGCAGGCCCTCGGCCAGCTCGTAGTCGGGATCGATCCTCAACGCCGTCTTCAGGGCTCGTCTGGCGTCATCGTACTCCCCTTGATAGGCGAGGAGGCGCCCTCGGCTTAAGTTGTAGAAGGCTGCTTCCTGGGGGAGCAGCTCGGTGGCTTCCGAGAGGGACGCCAACATCTCCTCGGCCTCTTCGACCCTCTCGTCGTCGAGAAGATACGCGGCTAGATTGCAGCGGGGAAATACGTAGAGCGGGTCGATCGCGATGGCCTGCCGAAACATCTTCCTGGCCCTCTCGTGCTCTCCACGATGGGCATAGATTGTGCCCAGATTGTTGTAGGCCTCCTTGGCGCTGGGATCGAGCTCCAGGGCTCTTTCGAAGAAGTCCTCGGCTTGTTCGGCACTGCCTCGACTGGAAGCGAGCATGCCTCGCCTTAATAGGTCCGCGACCTGGGGCGAGTAATCGAGCAGGCGCCCTTCCAGGTCGGGCGCCTCGAATAACTGCAACTCGATCTCGTGCCACTCTCCATCCAGCCACGCGCGCACAGACTCCCCTGGCTCGATCTCGCCGGCCTCTGCTAGTGCGCTTAGCGCCTCGAGCCGGTCCTCGTCGTCGCCGGCCTGGCTGAGGGCAAAGCGCCGTAAGGTGGCATAGGCCTCCGGGGTGCCAATGGTCATCAGCATCATAATGCCGACATCTGGCTCCTGTTCTTCCCAGATCATCTTCTCTCCCACCTGGACGATGTGGGGGAAACGTTCAACGAAGTGTTCAATGCGGCGGCGGAATCGTCGTGGGGACATCTCGTCTTCCTGGCTGGCCAGGTCAATGAGTGCCTCCACCGTTCGATAGGGTATCAACTCCGCCAGGTGGAAATACGGAAACTCGTCGGCCCACCCAAGCCCCGATCGACCTTCGTTTAGCGCAGCCAGATACTCGATGGCAAAGGGGTCGATTTCCTGCTGGAGTGCCCTGAGCCGGCGGCGAGCTACCTGTCGGCGTCCGGTATTCGCCTCGGCAATGGCCAGGAAGCGCTGCGCCCGGCTCATCGTATGAGGGGAGACCTCCTGTGCAGCCGTCGATTCGTCCAGAGCTTTCAGAATCTGATACACGCGCTCGTGTTCTGACAGGACCGCGGCTGCCTCCGCTTTCTTCAAGGTGTCGTTCGGCCCCTGAGGGGTGATGTCGTCCAGCCGAGCCCATAGATCTCGAGCTTCCCCTTCGCGGCCCATCCAGGTCAAGAAGCGGACGCCGTTGGAGAGCGCATGGACGTTCTCCGGATGGTTCGAGAGCACCTGGCGGACTTTGCTGAGGGCTTCCTGTGTCTGCCCGTCCAAAAAGAGGGTCTGAGAAAGGTTGTTGTGTGGTGGGGGGTAGTCGCCGAGTAGTTTGATGGCTCGTCGATTGGCCGCAATGGAGGCGTGATAATCATCCTCGCCAAGGGCCCGGCGTGCCACCTCCGTCTGGTAGAGTCCTCGTTCCAGTTTGTCCATTGGGATATTGAGGCGCCGGGCAGCCCGAGTTAGATCGTCTTCCTGAGACGCGACAGTAGCCCGCACCTCGTTCATCATTGGCGTAGATGCTTCTTGCTCAATCACTTGGCGAAAGGCGCGTAATGCGTGGATAGGCAGCTCGGTCTCCAGGAAGAGCACAGCCTGGGGTATGAGAAGGGCTGGATCATGACTCAGCGTCCAGGCTGCTTCGAGTTCGGACAATGCTACCCAGGGATCGCCCAGGCGGGCCCAGGCATGGCCCAGGAGGGCATGGAGGTCGGCTTCGTAGGGGCGGGAGGTGACCAGCGGCTCGAGCAAGTCGATGGCCTTCTCGGGGCGATCCCGGTCGATCCAACGTTCGGCGCGCCGGATCGCCAGCTCGAGATCGGAATCTCGGCGGCGGTTCGATTCGGTATTTCGGTTGAAGCGCTGCTCGCGCTTGCTGCGGCGTCTTCCTTTGCGCTTGGTCACGTCACACCTCTTCTTGCGAGTTTCTCCAACAGGCCATCGGATAGTAGAGTCTGGCCGGATAGGGACGTCAGCTGATGGATTCGAAGGGCCAGAGTAGGTCGAGGGTGATCAGCGGATCCGATGGGTTCAGATCTGGGCAGCATCACGAGGTGTCCGATTTCCCATCTGTAGGGACGGATCTCTCGACAACCACATGTTAAGCTCGGTTCAGGTGGCTGTCAAGAGAGAGGCGGCGAGAATCACCTGCCGCGAGCGCGGCTGAGATACCGGGTGGGCCGCAAAGGGGTCTCGTTGTGGCGTTGGGCTGATGTAAGATGGAGGATCGGGGAATGGGCGGTTGCGGTACCGAAGTGAACAAGATGAGGAGTTCGAACCTCGGTCGATCCTGATCTTCGATTTGTCCGCAGCGTTGAAGTGGTATCCAACAGAGACGTCAGGATCAATCAGGCGTTCGGCAGGGGAGCAGGCAAGCTGATGGAAGCGGGTAGTTACCTTTCCTGATCTCCGTTAAGCGCTTCAGACCCCGTAGCGGTCATAGATCTCCCATCTGACGGGGCATGTACAGATGTGAGAATACCCAAAGCTCATGCCGTAGGGGCAGTGGTCTGCTGCTATGTTCTTCACGAAGAGCACTCCACGAACTGTGCTGCGGACAGGGCAGCGAGGGGACTCGCGCTTGGATAGACAGGCAAGTCCCTGACGGCACTTGTCCACTTTCTGACGCGCCTCTTGAGATACGTCCCTCGTCATGTCTGAACACTCCTCGACCTTAGACTGCGACCGGGTCCTCCCCTTGACGCGTGAAACCTCCCTTGGTGTCGCTCTATTTCATCAGTATATCATAAACTCTTGTCGTTGTCTGTCGCAAAAGTTTGACTCTCTTTGTGGCGCAAGTTAGATACTTTTTGTGGCGCATGTTAGATTTCGTGAGCTTGAATGGGCTGACTCAGGCTGAGCTGATGATAATTGATTGAAAGTGTGGTTTTTAGAACACAATCATGCATAAATGATCAAAATGGTCTTGACAATTGATGCGAAATGTGATAGGCTAGTAGTAATGGATGACCATGCGCCTCCCACACTGACGAGCGAACGACGTGATGCCATAGCCGATCTGGTGACTCACCAGGGCGCTGCTCGGGTTTCGGAGCTGGCAGAGCGCTTCGAGGTCAGTCCCGCGACGGTGCGACGGGATCTGGAGAGGCTGCAGGAACGTGGCGCGTTAGAGCGCGTTCACGGCGGCGCCGTATCCATCCAGGAGAAAACGCCGCATCAGGCCTCATCTGAATCGCCACCTCCGTACGCTACCCGTATTGGGCGCGCAGTGGTTGACATGATTGACGCAGATGAGACCATCTTTTTGGGGCCGGGGGCCCTTTCCCTGGAGGTGGGTAAGAGTCTGGCAAATCATGCCCGTGTCACGGTGATCACCAATGGTTTGGAGGTGGCTTACTGGGTGGCCACCCATACTTCCCACCGACTTATCGTCACCGGGGGACAATCCGAGGGCCCCGATCTGGCTCTGGTGGGAGGCGTGGCTCGCGATATCCTGTCCAGCCTCCGTGCTGATCGCGTCATCTTGGAGGTGGGCGGCGTAAGCGCCGTGGAAGGGCTTACCGAGGATAGCCTTCCTCAGGCGGAGATCGCGCGGGTGCTGATGGAGACGGGTACGACGATCGTTGCCCTGGTGCCGCCAGAGCGAGTGGGTCGCGTCGCCGCGGCGCCTGTGGCGCCAGTCACGAGCGTTGACGTCGTCGTCACCGGCCGGGAGGCCCCCTCGGCGTATCTCTGGGACCTGAGTGAGGTGGGCGTGGAGATCGTTCTAGCCTGAAAGCCGGAAACGTATATCGAGTCAAGTAGAAAAGGAGTAAGCAGATGGCAAGCGTAACCTACAATCACGTGACGAAGCGGTTTGGGGACGTCGTCGCCGTGAAGGATCTCAACATCGACATCGCTGACAAGGAGTTCCTGGTCTTCGTTGGCCCTTCCGGTTGTGGCAAGTCGACCAGCTTGCGCCTCCTCGCGGGACTAGACGAAATCAGCGAGGGCGAGATTCTGATCGGTGACCGGGTCGTCAACGACGTACCTCCGAAGGACCGGGACATCGCAATGGTCTTTCAGTCCTATGCCCTCTACCCCCACATGGATGTCTACGACAACATGGCGTTCGGACTGAAACTCCGTGGGACACCGAAGGACGATATCAAACGACGTGTGGAGAAAGCGGCTGACATCCTGGGGATCCACAGCTTGCTCGACCGGAAGCCGAAACAGCTTTCGGGTGGTCAGCGCCAGCGCGTCGCTGTGGGACGGGCCATCGTACGCGAGCCGAACGTCTTCCTGATGGACGAGCCGCTATCGAACCTGGACGCGAAGCTTCGCGTTCAGGCCCGGGCTGAGATCAGCAAGCTCCATCAGCGCCTGGAGACGACCTTCATCTACGTGACCCACGACCAGGTTGAGGCGATGACGATGGGGACGCGTATCGCTGTGCTCAACGATGGCATTCTGCAGCAGGTCGATACGCCGCAGAATCTCTACGACTATCCTTCCAACATCTTCGTTGCTGGTTTCATCGGGAGCCCGTCGATGAACTTTTTTGACGGGGAGCTGACCGAGCGTGACGGTAGGGTCGCTGTAGAGACCGATGATTTCACCCTCGACATTCCTGAGAATAGAGAAGATACGTATAGACCTCATCTTGGTAAGGGTATTGTGCTCGGGGTCCGCCCGGAGGACATCCACGATCCAGACTTCGCCCCGCCCGACATCTCTCAGCAGCTGGTCGAGGCAGAGGTGGACGTGACAGAGCTGATGGGCGACGAGGTGGTGGTCTACCTGAAGAAGGCAGATAAGGAGTTCCTGGGTCGATTCGATCCTCGGACTGACGCGAAGGTCGGGAAGACGATGTCCGCGGCGTTCAATATGGACCGCATGCACATCTTCGATCGGACGACGGAAAAGGCGATTCGGTAGGGCGAGGAGAGACTATGACCGACCTGGAACTGATGAGCAGCCTGGCGGAAGAGGAAAAGACGAAGATCTTGCTGATCGTGCTGGACGGACTCGGCGGGTTGCCGATGACGCCCGAAGGCCCTACGGAGCTTGAGGCTGCCCGCACACCAAACCTTGATGCGCTGGCAGCTCGTTCGATCTGTGGCTTAAGCACCGCCGTGGCTCCAGGCATTACGCCGGGCAGCGGCCCTGGTCACCTGAGTCTATTTGGTTACGATCCCATTAAGTGCCTGGTCAAGCGAGGCGTGCTCTCGGCTCTGGGGATTGGTTTCGACCTCCAACCTGAGGATCTGGCGGCACGGGGCAACTTCTGCAGTGTCGATCCAGAGACGGGTGTGATTACCGACCGGCGTGCAGGACGGATCGGCTCTGAGTTAGGGGCTCGGCTGTGCGAGAAGCTGAGCCAAGTGCAGTTGGCCGAGGTGGACCAGGTCTTCGTCAAGCCGGTAAAGGAGTATCGCTTCACCCTGATTCTCCGGGGTGCGGATCTGGAGGACGGTCTGACGGATACCGATCCTCAGGAGACCGGGGTGCCACCGCTGCCGGTGAAGGCGACACGTCCCGAGGCGGAGGAAACCGCACAGCTGATCAACAGATGGCTGGACAAGGCGCGCGAAGTGCTCGCCGCTGATGCCGAAGAGAATGACCATCCAGCCAACAGCTGCAATCTGCGCGGCCTCTCCAAGGAACCGGGATTGCCAAAGATGCGCGAGATCTACAAATTGCGCTGTGGCGCGATCGCTACGTATCCTATGTATCGAGGCGTCGCCAAGCTCGCCGGGATGGACATCTTGCCGACGGGTGACGCCATCGAGGACGAGGTCGAGACGCTGAAGGAGAACTGGGACGATTACGACTTCTTCTTCTTTCACGTCAAGAAGGTTGATAGTCGGGGGGAAGACGGGGATTTCGACGCCAAGGCCGCTGTGATCGAGCACTTCGACCAGGTTCTGCCAGATATCATGGATCTTGAGCCCGACGTCGTGATCGTCACCGGAGATCATTCAACCCCGGCAATCTGGAAGGCCCACAGCTGGCACGAGCTGCCGGTGCTCCTCTGGTCTCGCTTCATCCGCCCGGACGGCGCTAGGGAGTTTGGCGAGCGGGCCTGTATGACGGGAGGCCTTGGCCACATCAACCACGTGGACCTGATGCCGCTGGCTATGGCGAACGCCGGCCGGCTGGCTAAGTACGGGGCTTGATTGGTGCGCCCTTTCCGTCGCGGTTGACCGTTCGAAACGTCAAACGACAAGAGAAGGTTTTTCAGATCTCAAACGCCGGAGGCTTTGGAGCCTCCGGCGTTTGGGGAAGTAGTTTTTCTCTCCGAGTCGCCTGAGCTAAGATTGGTTTGGGCGGCTCTTCCTTTGCGGCTCAAATAGCGTTCCTTTTCGGCAGTAGTGGGCAGCGCTCCAGTCTTGGTATCGGCGTCGATGCGCTTCTGCGCCAGAACAATTGACATGTGCTCCGAGTTCTGCTATAGTGACGAACAATTCGTAATTAGAGGAAGTCAATGGCGAAGCGATACAAACCCCGAGATCGAGATTGGGAATCGCTGATCCGCGGTGCGCACGAGCTTGGGATCAGCTTGACGGACCGCCATCTGGCGGCCTTTGCGACCTGTTACAATACACTGGTGGAGTGGAATCAGCGTTTCAATCTGACGGCCATTACAGATTGGGAAGGGATACTGATACGCCATTTCCTCGATTCCCTGTCCTGTCTGAAGGCTATCCCTCAGTCGGAGTTATCCGCTGGAGCGCAGGTTGTCGACGTAGGGACGGGCGCGGGATACCCGGGGATTCCTCTTAAGATCGTTTGTCCGGGGATGCGGCTGACGCTGCTGGAGTCAACGCGGAAGAAGGTGACTTACCTGGAGCACGTGGTTAGCGAGTTGGGTCTGCAGGACGTCCAGGCGATTCACGCCAGAGCGGAGCAGCTGGGTCAGGATGCGGCTCATCGAGAGCGATACGACTGGGCGCTGGCACGAGCGGTGGCCAAGATGCCGACACTCGTGGAGTACCTTTTGCCGCTGGTACGGGTGGGCGGTGCGACGCTATCTCAGAAAGGGCAGGACGCGCCGGCTGAGGTGCAGGGGGCCAGCCAGGCGATTTCCGCTTTGGGAGGAGAAGTGCGCCAGCTGGTGCCGGTGGAACTGCGCGGATTGGCTGAGACTCGCTACCTGGTCGTGGTGGATAAAGTGGCCCCTACGCCGGAGAAGTATCCTCGGCGACCGGGAATGCCGGATAAGCGTCCTTTGACGTAGGGTCTCGGTTCTGAACGGCTGACGGGGCGCCTCACTCTGCGTTCACTGACCGCGTTTCACAAGTCCTGCCTCCACCTTCCACACCCCTGCCTGCTCCAGGAACTTATCGCTGAACATCTCCGGGTCCGTCGCTGTGAGGATGGCCTGTTCTACGCCGTTCACCTGGTCGAGCAAGTAGGCACGGCGGGTTTTATCCAGCTCAGCCAGGACCTCATCCAGTAGGAGAACTGGCGTCTCGGTTGTCTGCTGACGCATCCACCTCAGCTCTGCTAGCTTGAGAGACAGCACTGCCGTGCGTTGCTGTCCCCGCGACCCGTACGTGCCCAGGTCTACCTCGTGGGTGCCGAGGGCCGGGCTGCCAGCGATGAAGCGAATTTCGTCGCGGTGCGGGCCGAAGACGGTTACTCCCCGCGCAATTTCCTTCGATCGTCGTTCGACCAACACCCTCTGGTAAGCCTCTGCCAGATCGTCGAAGCTCACCTCGGGGGGAGGCTCTCGATTTCCTTCGAGATCCATTCCCATCTGATATTTGAGTGCCGGTGGCGCAGTCGGATCGAAGTTGGGCACGTAATCCAGCCGCAGCCACTCATTGCCACCGGTGAGTTGCTCGTGGATGCTCTTGACCCGACCGGAGAGGTCGTCAAGAAATGCACAACGCCGCGAGGCAATAAGGACGCCGTTCCGCGCCAGCACTCGTTCGAAGGGTGCTAGTTGCGCAGGGGTTCCCCCCTCGTCACGCACATGTCGCAGCGCCGCATTCCGCTGACGCAGGGCTTTCGTGTACTGCGTCAGCGCCTCGCTGTACACTTCATCTATCTGAGATAGCGCGTCGTTCATATAGCGGCGGCGCCCAGAGGGTGAGCCGGAGACGAGGACGACGTTCTGGGGTGTGAAAAGCACGACGTTTAGTTTTCCGCTCAGATCTGACTGACGTTTCTGGTTCCGGTCGATACGAATCGTCTTCTGCAGACGGCTGGTGCCGTTCGATAGGGTGTGTTTCTCCAAAGCAATGTCCAGCTCCAAGATGCGATCATACCGCTCAACCTCTGCCCAGACGCGGGCGTAGGGGAGTCCGTCGGCCTCGGCTTGCCAGCGAATGAGCTCTCGGTCTGAGGAGGCAAGGGGGGAGGATCCGGTCGCCAGCAGGTAGATGGCCTCCAGGAGGCTCGTCTTTCCCTGGGCGTTCCCACCATAGAGGAGCACGGGCTGGTCGGGCAACGTTAGCTCGAGACGAGCATAGTTGCGGAAGTTGGTCAAGCTGAGGTAGCGGATGCGCATTGCCCCTTTATTGTACCGTGAGAGAGACTGGCAGGAAAGAAGAATCGACGGAGCGGATCACTGGAACGTCAATTCAACGACGACCATGCGGTGGTCGGAGGCCAGCGAGTCGAGGACCTGGGCATCTCGGACGCCAAGATCGCGCAGCCACACGAAGTCGATGCGCTCGGTAGGATTCATAGCGGGCGACGTAGGCGCCGATACGAATTCGTCTGAGGTGAACGGATCGCTGAAGCCGGCTGCCTGGAGTGCGTCATAGGTGGTGGAAGCGGGGGTGGCGTTGAAGTCACCACCGAGGACGGCGGGGCTGGCATTACCAATGTAGCTCAAGGCGTCATCCAGCTGACGTGCTCGTTCCTCCGGCTCCAGTCCGAGCCAAGTGGCATAGGCTTCCAGGTGCCGCCTCGCTTCTGATACCCGACCGATTTCCAGCTGAGCATGGACGATGGCTGTTTGCTCCAGCTCGCTGGTGAGGGGGTGCACGTCGGCCTTTGTGATTGGGAAGCGGGAGAGGAGGGCCACTCCCGAGAGCTGTTCCAGTGCTGGCCCGAACACCGGGTGCATATCGAGCCTTCGTGCCAGCCAGATGGCTTCGTCGACGCCATAGCTCGTGATGCGGCCGGCATCTACTTCCTGGAGCATCACGATGTCGGCACCACTGCGTTCGATGGTCCGCGCCTGCTGCTCCAGACTGAACTGCCAGCGCGTGTTGTACCCATAATGTATGTTGTAGGTGCCGACGCGGAAATCATCGGTGCTGGCTTCTCGGGGCAGGATCGTCGGTGAGCGGGCGAAGATGGCAGTGGCGGCTACGACGAGGCCGGCTCCCACCCAAGACAGGGCAGCGATCCTATGGCTCCGTGTCGGTTCGCGGGTTCTGGAGGTGATGGCAGGCACGAGAAGGAAGAGGATAGCGAAGAGAAAGACGTAATCGCCTTTGTCGCGGAGGAACGGGACGGTATATGGATAGGTGAAGACGAGGGCCAGCGTGACGTGGAGAAGAAGGAAATGGAACAGCCCCAGAGCCACCGAGAGGCGAGGTCGTCCAGAAGGACTTGGCTTTGCCAGGGTCTGGACGGCTGTTAGGAAGGAAAGCTGGGCCAAGAGCATCGGCGCTAGAAGGGCCAGCTGATGTAGCTCATGTCCCGTCGTCCAGCCGGCGAGGAGAGTGAGGGAGAAGATGGCGAACCCTCCCCACGGTCCTGACTGCAGAAGCGGCAGGAGCGTAGATGCCATCAGGAGGGGGGACACGATCGCGTAGTCGGCGCCGGTCCAGCGTGCCAGGACGTTGGGGAAGCCCAGGAGTGACGTCTCCAGAAATAGGAGCGCCCCGAACGCGAGGCCGCTTGGAATGTCGGTGCCCCTACCGACCGGTAGTTGTGCCTCAGGTGGGTCCTCGGAGAAGGTCAGCCCAGCTGTCACACAAGCTAGCGACGATAGCCCCACCTGCACCGGCAGCCACCATGGGCGCAAGGAGATATCGTACGTGTTGCCGGCGGCGCGTAGGAACTGGTCGGCAGCGAAGGCGAGCAACAGTGCCGTCGCGAATGCTCTAGGGCGCTGACAGAGGAACGTGGCGGCGTATAACCCCGCGGGCGCGATGATTAGGAGGCTGCTCCACAGGCGCGTTGTCGGCTGGTTGATGGTTAGCAGGACCCGGGCCAGGCTCGCGAGGACAGTGCAGGCCATCATTACGACACGGGGGTCGCGTCGCAGAGCTGCCAGCGGCGCCAGGAAAGCTATCACCACGAAGAGGATGATGAGGCCCAGGCTACTAAAAGCCATTGTCTCCGCGAAGAGAGCGTTGTAGGCGAAGCCAAAAAGAACTGAGAAGAGCACCCGCACTGCCTGGAGCAGAAACAGGAGAATTGCGGTTGCCTCGAGGGTACGGAGTGGTCTCAAATCAGGCACGGGCTGCGGCCTGGGCGATACGAGCGGCCACGCGAGCGTTGTTGATCAGCAGGGCTTCATTGGCGCGCTGGGCTCGTCCCTCGGTCAAATCGACGACCCGAGCCAGCAGGAAAGGAGTTAACCTCTTGCCTCGGACGTCGGCGGCCTCCGCTTCCGCCAGGGCCCGGACGATTGTGGCTTCCATCTCCTGAGCAGGTAGCTGGTGCTCCTCTGGCACGGGGACGCAGAAGAGGAGGGCCGCCGAGAGTCCCAGGGCAGTCCGCCCCTGTGCTATCAGGGCTGCCTCCTCAGCTTTGTGGACCACTGTGTCCACCTTCAGGCCCGAGCGGCGGCTGTAGAACGCCGGGAATGCATCTGTACCGTAACCTATGACGGGGACGCCTCTGGTCTCCAGAGCCTCTCGCGTGCGCGGGAGATCGAGAATCGCCTTTGCCCCAGAGCAGACAACCGTGATGGGGATGGACTCGAGAGCTGTCAGGTCTGCGGAGACGTCCTCGGGATGACCGCGATGCACCCCGCCGATGCCGCCTGTGGCGAAGACTCCAATGCCAGCGAGATGAGCCAGGTGCATCGTCGCGGCGACTGTTGTCCCTCCGCTGGCACCTTGGGCCAATGCGCCGGGAAGATCACGCAGACTGATCTTTCGGGGTGGCTCTTGAGGCGAGGCCAAGCGGTGTATTTGTTCGTCCGTGAGTCCGATGCGGGGCTCGCCATCAAGCACAGCCACCGTGGCGGGTAGGGCTCCTTCGTCGCGTACAGCAGCCTCTATCTGTCGGGCAATTTCGAGGTTTGATGGGGGAGGGAAACCGTGTGTAATTAGGGCTGATTCCAAGGCAACTACGGGCTGCCCAGCCTGAAGTGCTTTGTTGACTGCTGGTTCAACCCGTAGCGGCGCCATGGCTACTTTCGTCCGAGTAACCGGGCCGCTAATTGGGCATACACCTCGGCAGCGGTGTAGACATCGCTCAGCCGCACATGTTCGTCGGCGGTGTGAGCGGCAGCCTCCTCGCCTGGACCAAAGCCCACGGTCGGTATACCCGCTTCTCCCGCCGTGTAGACCCCCTCGGTTGAGAAGCCCCAGCAGACGATCTGAGGCCGGCGCTGGAGTTGTATTTGAGCGGCTTGCACGGCGGCGTTGACCAGCGGATGGTCGGCGCTCAGCACCCAGGCAGGATAGAACTCCCGCGTCCTACACACGTTGCCCGTGTAACTGGAGGTGTGGTAATGGGTCACTCCGACTTCTGCGTTCACGCCTTCCCGCGCGATGACCCGCTGTACCTCGGCAAGCGCCTTGGTTTCGTTCTCGCCGAGCGTGAGGCGGCGATCCAGAATCAGCGTGCAGCGATCAGGTATGGCGTTGCGGCTGCTGGCCTGCGATGAGATGTCCGTCACGGCCAACGTCCCTGGACCGAGGAATTCATCCTCTGCGAGCTGCTCTGCGAGAATCTCCAAGCCAAACACGAGCCGTGCGGCTATGCTTATCGCATTATCGCCCAATCGAGGACTGGCGGCGTGGGCCGATCGCCCATGGGCAACGACGCGCATCTCCAGCCGGCCTCGCTGGCCGCGACTGACGTCAAGGTCCGTTGGCTCCCCAATTACCACCCAGTCGGGTCGGATGCGGCTCTCCTCCATGAGTCTGCGGGTTCCCAGCCCCTCACATTCCTCCTCCTGCACCACACAGGCGATGACAACTTCTCCGTCCAGTGTGATTCCCTCGTCCTGCAGAAGCTTGGCACCATAGATCATCGCTGCCAGTCCGCTCTTCATATCAGAGGAACCAAGCCCGTAAAGGATACCCTCCTCGACATCGGCCCCAAACGGATCGCGGTTCCAGGAATCTGGCGCGCTGACCCGGACGGTGTCCATATGGGCGTTGAGCATAAGGGTGGGACCACGCCCTGACCCAATCCGAGCGATCACATTTCCCAAGGAATCAACGCTGACCTCGGGAAAACCGAGGGTCTTCATCTCCTGAACGATGCGCTCTGCTACATCCTGTTCTTCAGTCGATGGACTTGGGATACGGACGAGATCACGGAGGAAAGCTGAGAGGTTCTGTCGATCTATGTCAGGTAGTCTGAATGGATTCATATTCTAGTTTGAATACCGGATGGTTCTCGTTTCTGTCAACAGTAGATGATACTATGAGTTGGTCTGTGAGACAAGCGACGACGCGGGACACCCAGATCCCGGAGGAGACTTGACATCAGCCTATCTTGTGCTAGCATAGTTGTTACTGACCGAGTTGGAATACGTATAATAGATGGACTTGACTGCACCCCCGAGCTCTGGCGCGGGCTGTGTCTTATGCGTGCCTCGACCGATGTTTTCGGTCCCAGCCCCAGCCGGGTCATCGGTAGGTGCTTTTTTTGTGGTAGAGACGGTTTAGCAACATAGGAGTGAAGAAAGATGGACGGACACTTACGAGTCGTTCCCCTGGGCGGCCTGGGGGAAGTCGGCAAGAATATGATGAGCATCGAGTACGGCGATGATATCCTGGTGGTGGATGTGGGGATGATGTTTCCCCAGACAGGCATGCTAGGGATCGACTATATTCTCCCTGACTGGGAATACCTTCGTGATAAGAAGGATCGGGTGCGGGCAGCATTCATCACCCATGGGCATATGGATCACATCGGAGCACTGCCCCATTTCCTGGAAGAGTTCAACGTGCCTTTGTACGCAACAAAACTTACTCGCGGTCTGATTGAAGTCCAGCTTGAGCAGCGGCATATGCTGAAGCAGGCGACGTTGCACACGATGTCCCCACGCGACGAGATTGAGATTGGACCATTCACGATCGAGCCCTACCACGTCTGTCACTCCATACCAGACACCGTGGGACTAGGCATCACCACGCCAGAGGGGTTGATCGTGCACAGCGGGGACTTCAAATTCGATCACACGCCGGTGGACGGCTGGCCGACTGACTATGCTAAGCTAGCGGAGTTCACCGGGCGCGGCGTCCTGCTGCTGCTATCCGACAGCACCAACGCTGACACCCCAGGCAGGACGTCGTCGGAGGCGGCGCTCTACGATGCATTTCATCAGATTATGCGTCAGGCTCCGGGCCGGTTGATCGTGGCGACGTTCGCTTCATTGATATCACGGATCCAACAGGTCGTCGATGTCGCCGCAGAGTACAATCGGAAGTTCGCGGTGGCTGGAAGGAGCATGGTCGAGAATACGGCTATGGCCCGCCGGCTAGGATACCTCGATATCCCGGATGAGATGATGATTGACTTGCGCGAGATTGACCGTTTCCCGCCTGATGAAGTCGTCATTATGGCGACGGGAGCACAAGGGGAGCCGATGGCGGTACTGAACCGTCTGGCTACGGGGCGCCACTACGCGCTGAATGTCCAGGAAGGAGATACGGTGGTGCTTTCGTCTCATACCATCCCCGGTAACGAGGAGATGATCCACGAAGTCATCAATCGACTCTTCCAGAGTGGGGCCGACGTCTATTATGATCCGGTGGCCGACGTGCACGTGTCGGGCCATGCGAGCCAGGAGGAACAGAAGACGCTCATCAACATGCTTCAGCCTCGCTACTTCCTTCCCATCCACGGCGAATTACGCCATCTCAAGCAGCACGGAAAGCTCGCGCGGGAGCTGGGTATCCCGGATGAGAACGTCGCTGTGGTTGAGAATGGCTACATAATGGATTTCCACGGTGGAAGAATGGAGATTGGGTCCCGGGTACCCGGTGGCTACGTCTACGTAGATGGCACGCGAGTGGGAGGGATCGGTCCACGGGTGATGCGGCAGCGGAGCGAGCTGGGGGATGCTGGTTTTGTCACCGCTGTGGTACCCTTCAATCCGCGCACGGGGCGCCCGGCGGGGCAACCGCGTATCATCACCAGAGGGTTTGTCTTTCGACCTGAGGCAGAGGACCTGCTGACGAGGGCGCAGGATGTCGTCCGGTCGGCCGCGGTAGTCGACCCGGGCACGAAACCGTCTGATGTCGAGGAGAACATCGAGCGTGCTCTTTCCAACTTCCTGCGCCGGGAGACCCGACGTGACCCGGTGGTGACCTCGGCAGTGGTTGAGATCACCTAGAGCACTTCCAGAAAAGAGGACATCGCCCGAACCGTAACAGCTTCGATAGCGTGGTCTGAGAGGAAGGATACGGAGCCGAGTACAGGAGCGGACATCGATTCAAAAACCTCATCTAACATCTTTCGTCTGACCGACCTGCCGTTAGGTCTGTCTGTAGCGACGAGGACCTGTTGTTTCTCTGCTCTTGGGATCATTTGTCAGCTCTACTTGAAGGAGTTGGGAGGGTCCCGATTTCAGATCAGCCTGAGCTCGGCCCTGGCCTGGGGAGCGATCATGCTCTTTAGCCGTTTCTGGGGAGCTCTGTCGGATGCCTTGTCGATGAGAAGGGGCACCATTCTGCTGGCAGCGGTCGGTGCTACCCTTGCCACTATCGTCCTGGTTGCGAGCCGCTCAGTTGCTGGTGTGCTGATGGGGAGATTTCTGGTAGAGATGTTCGGCGCCGGGCTTCCACCGGCTGCAATGGCTTTGCTCTCGGAGCGAGGCGGTGCAGGGGGGCGAGGAAAACGGATAAGCATCTTCACAACGTCCCAAGCGATCGGTCTGCTCTCAGGTTCGCTTCTCGGTGGGTTTCTCTCGTCTAACGTCCCTTTCGGCGCGGCGTTTGGCGTGGTGGCGGCTCTTTCTGGCGTCACTATTGTGGGAGCGCTTCTGATCCCACGTCGAGATAGAGGGTCGATAATCCGGGGTCGGAGCGCGCAGTCTGTGATCAAGAAGATAGTCCCTTCGTTTAGTGTAGTGATGGAGAACGAGTCTCTCCGCGAGTGTGGACTCCTCCACCTGTACGGCAGCGTGATCTTGAGAAAGGCTGGAGTCGTCGGGATATACGGCTTGATTATTGTATATCTCCAGGAGCGCCTCGGCATGACGGCGTTTGCATCCGGGGCTCTATCTGGCCTCAACCCGGCTGCTCAAGCGATATTCATGCCCTTCTGGGGAAGAGGAGCTGACGTGTTTGGTCGGAGGCCCATCTTTCTGGCTGGCTATCTGCTGACGCTCCTGCTGCCAGCTCTGATCCTGCTCTCCGACTCCGTCTGGCTGATTATGGGCTCTTTTCTTGTGCTTGGCTTAGGATTTGCCGGGTTCATCACTGGAATTACGGCGTATATTGGTGATATTGTGCCGGAGGACAAGCAGGGGGAGTTGATGGGATTGGTGAAGGTATCCCAGGGGTTTGGTGGCATTGTGGGGCCGCTTGTGGCGGGCGCTGTCTCGTCTCCATCCGCTATCGGTTATGATGGTATGTTCATTACGATGTTCGGCGTGATTTTGATTGGATTCTTGCTGGTTTTTGTTGGAACCCGGGAGAGTCGGCCGGGTCGTGCCCCTTCACAGTGCGGTGGTCCCCGACCCGTCCGGGGCGACTAACTCAGCTTGCAGCTCAGCTTTGCTGGCTCTCGCCCCCATTCAGACCGACGATCTGAGGCAGGAGTTCCATCTCCTCTAACCCAGCGGCGACTCGAGGCCAGTCCCGTTCAGCCACCAGGGCCATCGTCGGTGCAATTCGCTCTTTGATGAGATGGCTTACCCTCTGGGAGGACATCACGCGGCTCATCAACGCCTCGCTGGAGACGCGCAATAGGATAGCTCGCTCGAGCCAGGCCTCTGTGCCCCGTGCGTCCCAGCGGCTCATCGCAGCCTCCATAGAGCGGGGCAAGGGCCCGTCGGTTACCTCGTCCAGGAACTCTATCACCCGCTTCACCGAGATGCCTTGCTGCCGCGCACGTTCGAGGGAATCCGGCGTCAGACGGTAGGTGAAACAATCGCCGGATTCAACCCAGTCAGCGACGCGGGCGAGCTGGAACCGTTCGTAGCGGCGCGCTGCCGGGATAGATACCCTGAAGCCTGACCGCAGGCGGGGTGCAGGCGGTTCGACTGGCGAGGGCGGGTTGGTAAGACCGAGGAAGGCAGCTCCACCCTGGGTTAGACGGAAGACGCACGGTCGTTGGCTACTTTCGTGTACCCCCAGGTCGACGATGCCAAGCCAGGCCATAGGGCGCGTGATCAAATAGCGAATCAGTCTCCCCTCGACAGCGTCCCAGCTGTCGAAACCGGAGAGATAGGCTCCGGTTTTGGCATCCCGAATGTACCAGGTCTCGTAGTCGCCATCCGGTCGCTGGAAGTCAGGGTCGACGTGCTTGACGGCGGAGGCGAATTCCTCGAGTCTATACCAGGTCTCCGGCGCACAGGATCTGAGGTGACGCAAGATGGCGTTTCGCGCCAGCACCGGGTCGTTGCGCCAGGCCCCGGTATCTTCGGGTTGAAGCGAGGAGACGTGGAACAAGTCATTCCAGGTTGTGTCGTCGCGCCAGGTCCGAGCCATGGCATGCTGTTGATCGACCGTCGTCGCCTCAAGCCAGGCCGTCACCGGCTCTGACTGAAGCCGCATATGTCCGGTCTCATCCTCGACGACCCATCCGATTGAGTGGGCGATATGGCTGAGAAAGACAAACCGATCTGGAGCCTGAATACGCAGACGAAGCAGAAGACGCTGCTTGTGTTGGTCTGACCATCGGCGCTTGGAAGCGAGGCGCGGTCGTTGGTTATGGACGTACGAAAGTAGCGTGGAGGCATCGTCGGGAAGGAGCCCAGCCGATGGATGCACGGTCACCGGTGCTGGAGCAGGCTCAAGTGTGATGTCAGGCTGTTCTCCATCCGGCGCGGGTAGATGAGCCCGAAGCTCTGGTGGGACGAATACGGCTTCATAGGCACCGTCAGGTCCCTGTTCGAAGCTGCGGAAAAGAAAACCCCGGTACCATAGTCCTTCAGCAGGAGATGTTGGTTCCTCCCATGGTCTTTCACGCTCCATTCTCCCGGGTCCCATCATACGAATCTCTCCCCACTCCCGGGCGTAGACGCGCTGCGGCATCTGGCCGTCGGACGCAAGGAGCGCACGGAGAGCCTGTCGCTCCCGTTCGGTCAACGCGTGGTAGGCGCGGGCAAGCGTCTCCGGATTGTCCATCGCCTCTGCCAGCTCGCGCGCCACCTCCCGCTGCTTGCTGGTGGTCAACTCGACCTGCCAGAAGCGCGCGATAGCGCGCAGGCGCACCAGATAGGTATTGAGAAGAGACTGATTAAGAAGGAGCATCGCGTGGGTATTATACAGTGACGAGCGTTCAGTTGGCAATCGTGATCGCCACCAGTCAGCTTGCGGCCGTACACGCATCAAGGGATAGCGGGAAGGAAACCGCTGAACGGAGATAGGTACGCGCATCTTGGTTGTGACTTGATTGCGCATTCGGGCGGGAGGGATATAATTTGGGAGGCGCGGCCGACGCCGTGTGATGAGGTGTTCGAGTGATGAGAGGTGAAGGGATGAGTGAAGATCGAAGACCTGTGAGAGCGCCGCAGGATGGTGAGGGCGCGATTATGGCCTGGCTGAAGGACATCGTGCGACAGATGCGGCTGGCCTGGCGACTGTTCTGGGATGGTCGAGTGCCTCTGTGGACAAAGGTTGTCCCGCCAGCGGTGCTGGCCTACGTGCTCTCTCCCATCGATATTCTCTCGGACTTTCCGCCCGTGGGGCTCAACCAACTGGATGACGTGGCCGTCGTCCTCTTGGGGGTCAGGCTGTTCATCGAGCTTGCTCCCCCCGAGGTGGTGCGCGAGCATCTTGAGGCGCTTGGAGCGCGGATCGAGGAGTGGCGCGTTGTGGACGAAGACGAGGCGTCAGTGGTGGAAGGCAAATACGAGATTAAGCCGCCAGAGGGAGACGGCAAATCGTAATGACGTCGCCTCAGACGAAGTTGTCTTATATGGGGCCTATCCCCGTGGCGCGTGCTTGATGCGGTATGTGACTTTCGGACTTGTCTCCAGTATTCTGTACTCTCCGCTTCTTCAGAATTTCAGCTGCCTTTAGTGTCCACGTACTTCTCCAAGAAGAATGACTCTCCGCGTTCGCTCTTCATGCATCTTGTTTCCTCGGGCTGTGCTCCGTGACAGAAGAGGGTGCTTGGGACTTTCCGAAGCTGCCTTGAACGTGTAAAGGGTAGGTGGCTATGCCTAGAACGCCGGGCATCGACGTCTCTCGCTGGCAAGGTGAGATCAATTGGAGCCGAGTAGCCCAGACAGGGTATCGTTTCGCAGGGATCCGCGCTACCATAGGAAACTACTACACCGACCCGCGGTTCTACGTCAACTGGAGCGAGGCCAGGGAGGCTGGTTTGCTGGTCTCCGCCTACCACGTGATGGTGCCAGACCGCCCAGCCGAGTCTCAGATCGAACGATTTTTCGATGTCCTCGCTGATCGAAGACCTGATTTCCCACCCGTGCTCGACGTTGAGGTGAGGCGTGGGTCCGGCCCCGACGACATTACCGCCTGTTTTGAGGCATGCGCAAAACTGGTTCAGCAAGCGGATGGACGACTCCCGGTAGTCTATACTGCACGGTGGTTCTGGGACAGGCACTTGCTTGACTCTCCGGAGTGGACAGACTTCGATCTATGGGTCGCTCACTATGGGGTTGAGAACCCCACACTGCCCCGAGGGTGGGCGGAATGGAAGTTCTGGCAATACTCCGATCACGGTCGCGTGCCAGGGATTGGTGCTGCGACGGATCTTAATTGGTTCAATGGCAGCTATGATGACCTGCTGGCGTACACCCAAGCTGATGGCAGGGAGCCTGAGCCACCTGTGGCGGGACTGCAAGCGCGGGTCAGGGCCGAGCGGCTGGGGGTGCGAAGCGGTCCGGGCCTGAACTACGAGGCGGTCGAGGAGCTGCGAGAAGGGGACGTGGTGGCTGTGGTCTCCGTGGCGGGAGACGACGTCTGGGTCGAGATCGAGCCGGGAAAGTGGGCTCCGTTCAGATCCCATGGTCAGCAGTATATGGAGATCGGGTAGCCGACATGGCGGGATCGGTTCTTTGAAAGCATTTGCCTGCGACCGATACGTTTTGCCGCTCCCTGGAAATCACCGGTTCCCGATTGAGAAATACGCGCTCCTGCGTGAGGCCGTGATTGATGCTCAGTTGATGCCGGTTGAGCGCATCTTGGTTCCCGAACCGGCCACCGATGACCAGATTCTCCGCGTCCACGACCGGGACTATCTGGAGAAGGTCAAGACAGGGGGCCTGTCGACGAAGGAGGTCCGGCGTCTGGGCTTTCCCTGGTCACCGGCGCTCGTCAGGCGTGCTCGGTGTTCCGTCGGCGGTACGATCAGTGCCTGCCGTTCTGCCCTTGAAGACGGCGTCGCTGTCAACCTGGCCGGTGGAACGCACCACGCTTTCCGTGATCGGGGTGCGGGGTACTGTCTATTCAACGATGGTGTCATAGCTATCCGAACGATGCAGGCCGAAGGGAGAACCGGACGGGCTGTGATCCTGGACGGCGACGTGCACCAGGGGAACGGCACCGCTGCTATCGCTGCCGCTGATCCAACGATCTTCACCTTCTCCATCCACGGCGAACGTAATTACCCGCTGCGTAAGGAACGGAGCGACCTCGACGTGGGGCTACCGGATGGGACCGGTGACCTGGCGTATCTGGAGGCATTCGATGCGGGGGTGCGACGTGCTTTGCGGCTCTCCCAAGCAGATCTGGCAATCTATCTGGCCGGTGCGGACCCCTACAAGGATGATCGCCTGGGGCGCCTGGCCTTGAGCAAAGCCGGCCTGGCGAAGCGGGATCGTCTCGTTTTTGGGCTCTGTCGGGATGCTGGTGTCCCGGTGGCGGCGGTGATGGCGGGGGGCTATGCACGGCAAGTGGGAGACACGGTAGCAATTCATCTCGAGACGGTGCGTCTGGCGGTCGAGAGCGCTCGAGCGAGCTTAGGGGAGCATTCGTTAGGGATCGTCGAGGAAAGCGGGTGAGCTTGAGTTCCTACGACAGCGCCGGTCACGATGGACCCACCCACTCAGGTGGGTTTTTCTGTTACAAAGGGTCGAAGTATGTCAACAATTTATCAATATTACCTTGACAAATAATTGTCAGTATGATATACTTGTAGGTAGTATACGATAAGCGCGTAAGGGGATAGGAGGCCAAAGATGGACGTGAACAAAAAGCTGCAGTGCATTAATCTGATAGACTACGTCGGAGATTGGAAGGAGTGGCGGAACAACCTTCGTCGTGCCGTCAGCGTAGGGAAGAAGGTCGGGATGTCTGAGCAAGAGATCGAGGATCTCGCGACGCAGATTGGTGATTTCCTCGCTGAGAAGGTTTGTCCAGCAACCCCCGAGGAAGCGTTGCTCCAAGAGATGTGGAACACAGCGTCACCCGAGGAGAGACAGACCATCGCTGGCCTGATGGTCAAGATGTCCGAGTAGGGACCGGATCTGGAGCGCAGCATGTGGCGCGGTTTGGACAAAGGAAGCAGCGCCTGTCCATAAGACCGCGCCTTTCTTCTTTTGGGCGTGCGGAAGATATGCGGTAGAAAGTCAAGTAGCTCTTTGGCAATCGAATGAAGGAGAGTAGAACGATGAAGACGGCAATGGTATGGGGTGCCAGCGGTGGAATTGGGGCCGCGCTGGTGAAACATCTGGCGGATAGCGGCTGGGAAGTGGTAAGCGTGGCCCGGGATGCTGGTGCGGTGACGGCTCTCACGTCTTACGCAGTGGAGGCCGACGTGGCTGATGTAGAAGCCGTGCGGCAGGCTGTGGAGGAGGTCAAGGGTCTGGTAGGCGAGGTGAGCCTGTGGATCTACGCTGTGGGTGATAACCTGTCGGCAAAGGTCGGTGACATGTCGTTTGAAGATTGGCGCCGCATCTTAGATGCGAACCTTAATGGGGCCTTCGTCGCGGTCAATTACAGTTTGCCACTCCTAGCTGCCGACGCACATATGATCTTTCTGGGAGCGGTGAGTGAGCGGCTTCGCTTGCCAGGTCTCTCCGCGTACGCGGCTTCCAAGGCGGGGCTCGAGGCATTCGGTGAGGTATTGCGAAAGGAGCAGCGGGGGCGTCGAGTGACCATGGTGCGGCCGAAGGCGGTCGAGACGGGGTTGTGGGACAAGGTTCCTTTCAACGTTCCGCGGGGCGCTCTTGAGCCAGAAGAAGTGGCCGAACGCGTTTTGTCGGCCCACGAAGAAGGGCACGATGGTACGCTGAACCTCTAGCATCACCCTCTGGTTTTTGGCATCGCTCTATTCAGAACATAGCTCGGTCTTGAACGCAAAAAGATCGCGGGCCCCCGCGATCTTTTTGCGTGTTCTGTCTGTTGAAACTCTAGATTCGCCTGTTCAGGCCCTAATTGCCTTGCGCCGCAGGTACAGGCCCATGCCAGCTAAGCTAACACCGGCCACCGCCGCTATCAACGCGATGAGGAGTGTCGGTGACATCCCTCCAGTCTCAGGCAGGACAGCCGGCGTCGCATCGGCGCTGGCCACTGCCTGAAGGGCGGGGTCACCACCTGCCAGCCCCATCGCGAATACCGTATAGACTGTCCGCTCTGAGAACGCCACCCCGGGGACTTCGAGGGCAACATCTCCCGAGTCGTGGATGGCGGCCTCCAGATCGTAGGTGCCAGCATCGACCGTGATGTACGGGAACGCCTCCTTGAAGGGTACATTCTCGAATAGAACAGGCCCATCCGCCACCTGGATATCCACGTTGGGCGCATCGGGCGAGGCATGCATGAAGCGGACCTTTGCCATGCCAGCTGCGGGGAGTGTGTTGTCGTCAACGAGCACTACCGGCTCGATGTTCGCTAGTTCTCCTACGGCGACTACCGTGTAGTCCGTGCCAGCTTCCAACGTCAGATCTGCCTCAATGACCACCGGCTCTGTCTCTCCCGTGGGAACCACCTTGACGTTGTAGGTCCCGGCATCCAGGGAAGCGTAATCGGAAATCTCCGTAAACGGAACGTTGCTGAAGGCTACGTTGTCGTTCACCAAGACGTCGACGGCCGGTGCATCTGGTGAGGCGTGAACTACCCTGACGCGGGCCGTGTCATCTTGGGCCAGGGCGGTGCCAGCCGTGGCTAGCACGAGAAGCAATGCTGCGGATACCAGAGCTAAGCGTTTCATTTTTGGGCCTCCTTACCTTATTTTGTCTACGTATCTAAATTATCTTCGCGTATTACCATTGTACACTATTGTTACATATTTGTCAATGGTTTGTTTATATTTCTTATTCCACGAGATGATTTCTCGGGTATCTCGATCTTGAATCCGAGGTTTGACGCACTCCCTCTTTGCTGCTACAATCGGCAAGTGCTGCATCAAACGAAATACCTGTACACGATCCCGCCGAGCCGATTCCCACTATTCCACTCGTCTGCAATCCGAGTAGCCGTTCGAGTGGATGTGGCGCTTGTGCGTCGCTGGCATCCGTTTTGCTATGCCCGACGAGGAGAAGGGCACAGCAATGGGTGAGCATGCGATCGTCGCGCCGGGCTTGATTGAGAAAGTATGAAGATTGCTAGCTCGGACGGGGCCGTTTGATACTTCAGGTACGGAGGCGGACAGGGGCTGAATGACCCGACTTCACGCGCACCCAGTAAGAAATCTGGTGGTCGTGCTAGGCGACCAGCTGAGCAGAGAATCGGCTGCATTCGATGGGTTCGATGGAGAGGCGGATGCGGTCTGGATGGCCGAAGTACGGGAAGAGGCTGAGCACGTCTGGACGACGAAACCGCATATCGCGATCTTCCTGAGTGCGATGCGCCACTTCCGGGATCAGTTACGCGCCGATGGCTCTGATGTCCACTACCGCGAAATCGGCGATGTCGATAACCGCGGCGACTTGGGCTCTGAGCTACTTCGTGCCGTGGAGACTCGTGGGCCCGAGAAGGTGATCGTCGTGAAGCCAGGGGAATGGCGGGTGGAGCGGCTCTTGAGCGATGCGATGGAGCGAGGCGGCGTGCCGCTAGAGATCCGGGTGGACCGACACTTCTTGAGCTCTCTCGACGCGTTCGAGGAGCATATTGAGGGCCGCCAGCAACTTCTCATGGAACGCTTCTATCGGGAGATACGAAGAGACAGCGGCATACTCATGGATGGCGATGAACCGGTGGGCGATCAGTGGAATTACGACGCCGAGAATCGGAAATCCTTCGGAGCGGAGGGGCCAGGTGACGTGCCGAGTCCGATTGCTTTCCCGCCGGATGCGACCACGCGTGAGGTTCTCGATCTGGTCGAGCGCCACTTCGCCGATCATCCAGGCAGCCTGAATCATTTCGACTGGCCGGTGACGTCGGACCAGGCACAGGAAGCTCTCGCAGACTTTGTGGAGCACCGCCTGCATGATTTTGGATCCTATCAGGATGCGATGTGGGTCGAGGAGCCCTATCTCTATCACTCGCGCCTGTCGTCCGCACTGAATCTGAAGCTGCTAGATCCTCGCGACGCGGTCGATGCCGCTGCGCGAGCGTACACCCGGTCGGGTGTGCCTCTCAACAGCGTTGAAGGCTTCGTGCGACAGATCCTCGGCTGGCGCGAGTACGTGCGAGGGATCTACTGGCATCACATGCCGGAATACGCCGAGCAGAATGCCCTAGATGCTGACGCGCCACTACCGGGTTTCTACTGGACTGCTGACACAGAGATGGCATGCATGCGAGCGTGCATCCAGCAAACGCTCGACTATGGCTATGCTCATCACATCCAGCGGCTGATGGTGACGGGTCTCTTCGCATTGCTGCTCGGCGTTGAACCCAGACTTGTTCACGAATGGTATCTGGCGGTCTACGTCGACGCCGTCGAGTGGGTTGAGCTGCCCAACACCCTGGGGATGTCGCAGTTTGCTGATGGGGGTATTATGGCGACCAAGCCCTACTGTGCCAGCGGTAACTATATTCAACGGATGAGCAATTATTGCGAACATTGCCGATATGAACCCTCTGATCGACTCGGCGAGGACGCCTGTCCTTTCACCACCCTCTACTGGGATTTCTTAATGCGCCACGAGGAGCGGCTGGGCGAGAACCCGCGCATGGGTCTGCAGCTGTACAACCTGCGCAGAATCGAGAGCGATGAACGGCGAGCCGTCCGACGCCAGGCGACTAGCGTGCGGGATCGCGTCACGGTAGAGTGAAATATGATCCAGCCTGAACGAATTCAGTTCCTAAACGACGAGACGGCACGAGACGGTGATTACGTGCTCTACTGGATGCAGCGTGCTCAGCGAGCATCGTGCAACCATGCCCTCGAATACGCTGTGCGGGAGGCCAACGGACTGGGCCTGCCCCTGGTGGCGGTTTTCGGCATCACTCAGCGCTTTCCCGATGGAAACGCGCGGTCCTATGCGTTCATGTTGGAGGGGCTCCGGGATACGGCGCGGAGATTTGAAGAACGAGGCATTAAGCTGGTTGTCAAGGTCCGGCCTCCCGTCGATGCCGTGAGGGATCTCGCGGATGGCGCGGCTCTGGTCGTCGTCGATCGGGGCTACCTGCGTATCGAACGGCGCTGGCGGGAGCGGGTGGCGAGGCGTCTTTCCTGCCGCCTGGTGCAGGTGGAGAGCGATGCTATCGTGCCGGTCGAGACCGCCTCGGAGAAGGAGGAGTATGCGGCCTACACGATCCGTCCCAAGATCCAAGAGCATCGCGATAAGTTTCTGGTAGAGTTGGAGGAGACGCCGCTGGAGCGCGACTCGCTCAGCGTTGAATACGAGGACGATGGCCAGCTCGACGCGCTCGAAGATATTGGGGATCTGCTAAATCGACTACGAATCAACCGCAGTGCCAGCGCCGTGGACACATTTCTTGGAGGTACCTCGCAGGCTCAGGCGCTGCTCGATGACTTCATCGCCCATAAGCTGGATCGCTACGCCGACGGCCGCAACGATCCGAGCCAGGACTATCTTTCGCATATGAGTCCCTATCTTCATTTCGGACAGATATCCCCTCTCGACATTGCATTGCGAGTGCGAAATGTCAGAGACGGTGAGGCTGAGAACGTGGAAGCCTATCTTGAGGAACTCATCGTGCGGCGGGAGCTGAGCATGAATTTCTGCACCTACAATCCCGAGTATGATTCGCTGGCGTGCCTGCCTGGCTGGGCGAGTGAGACGCTGGAGGCCCATGCCGACGACCCGCGTGAGTACGTGTACGACGAAAGGACACTCGAGGCAGGGCGGACGCACGATCCGTATTGGAACGCAGCTCAGCAGGAGATGGTACTGACGGGGAAGATGCATGGGTATATGCGGATGTACTGGGGAAAGAAGATCCTGGAGTGGTCGCCAGATCCCGAGGTGGCCTTTCGCGTTGCGCTGACGTTGAATAACCGGTATGAGCTTGACGGTCGCGATCCAAATGGCTTCGCCGGAGTTGCATGGTGCTTCGGCAATCACGACCGGGCCTGGGCTGAGCGGGAGGTCTACGGCAAGGTCCGCTATATGAGTGCGGGTGGTCTGGAGCGGAAATTCGACATCGACGCCTATGTGCGGAAGGTTAAGCGGCTGGCGGACTCTCAGATGGAGTAAGATACGGTATGAGTGATCGAGAAGAGACCAAGTTGGCTCTCCGGGAGTTGTTCGCCGGTCAGCGCCTGGCGGTGCTAGCGACTCGCGAGGAAGGCGGGCAGCCTTACGTGAACCTGATGGCTTTTGCGGTTAGCGATGATTTGAAGTCCCTCCTGCTGGTGACGAGCCGTTCCACACGCAAGTACGAGAATTTGGAGGCCGATCCGCGCGTAGCGCTCTTGATCGACAATCGGGCCCACGAGGCATCAGATATCCACGAGGCGATGGCTGTGACCGTCCTCGGGGATGCTGAGGAGATTGCTGGTGCCGAACGGAATCGCCTGCTACGGATCTATCTCGATAAGCACCCTCATCTGGAGGCGTTCGCCTCAGCTCCCTCCTGTGCCCTATTCCGGGTCCAGGTCAGGAGTTACTACCTGGTGCGCCGGTTTCAGGAGGTCACGGAACTCCACGTGCAGCGATGACCTTGGTGCTGCCTCTTCATCAGATTGAGCCGCCCTATGGGTCCCGGGTCGGCGGGAAGTGCCTCGCCCTGGCCGAGATGGAGCGACGCGGGATTCCTGTTCCCGAGACGCTTTGTATCTCGGCGGAAGCGTATGAGCGCTATGTCTCGGTCACGGGGCTTCGCGAGCGTATCTTGCTGGAGCTCAGCCGAAAGAGCTTCGACGATATGCGCTGGGAGGAGCTTTGGGATGCGTCGCTGCGCATTCGGAATATCTTCCTCCGGACTCCCATCCCTGGTGATCTCGCCACTGTGCTTTCTGAGGCGCTTGAGGCACGTTTTCGAGGACAGCCTGTGGCGGTGCGATCATCGGCGCCGGGCGAGGATTCAGACACGGTCTCCTTTGCAGGACTGCACGAGTCATTCGTCAACGTAACGGGTATCGAGGACATTCTGGAGCGCATTCGGTTGGTCTGGGCTTCGCTATGGTCGGATGCAGCCTTGCTTTATCGGCGTGATCTGGGGCTGGACGTGAGGAACAGCACAATGGCCGTCGTGGTCCAGGAGATGGTGATAGGAGATCGCTCTGGTGTGGCATTCAGCCGAAATCCGAATGATAACTCACAGGCTGCGATTGAATCGGTACACGGGCTCAATCAGGGACTCGTGGATGGCACGGTCGAGCCCGATCAGTGGATCGTGGATCGGGCCACCGGGGAGGTGGTGTCGCACGTCTCGGCTTCCCGCGACCAAATTCTCGTCCCAGAGATAGAGGGGGTTCGGCTCAAGCCGCTGCCGGAGGAGGTGGCATTGCGGCCTCCATTGACGTCCGAAGAAGTGAAGACTGTGTTCGATACCGTACAGCGACTGGAGGCTGTCTTCGGGCAGCCACAGGATGTCGAGTGGACGTGGGGGGCTAGCGGTCTGGTTGTGCTCCAATCCCGGCCGATCACGACGCTGACGAGCGAGGACCCTGAGGATGAGCGGCGCTGGTATCTGAGTCTGCGCAGGAGCTTTGACAATCTCCAGTCGCTGCGCGAGAAGATTGAGGGGGATTTGATCCCGGGCATGATTAAGGAGGCCAACGTTCTGGCGGCGCAGACGGTGGACGGCCTCTCAGATGAAGAGCTGGCTGCAGAGATCGATCGTCGGGAGGAGATTTATGAGCGGTGGGTCGATGTGTACTGGGATCAGTTTATCCCCTTTGCCCACGGTATACGATTGTTTGGTCAAGTCTACAACGATGCTCTTCATCCTGACGATCCCTACGCTTTCATGGATCTGTTAGCCGGCACGGAGATGGCGAGCCTGGCGAGGAATCGAGCGCTGGAGAAGATGGCGACGATGATCCGGGATGATGCGCAGTTAGCGGATGCGCTGCTTGATGGTCTTGCTGACGATAACCCAGAACTCGACGGGGCATTTATGGGCCAGGTGAACGACTTCGTGCATCGCTTTGGGGACCTCTCCTGCGCGATCACCGGGGGCGCTCGATGCGATCAGACCCCCGATACGTTGATCAAGATCCTCCTCGAGATGGCGCGCCATCCGCCGGCAGACGTACGCCGGACGCCGCGCGACGTCGAGGCTATGCGCGAGGAGTACCTGGATCAGTTTGAAGGGGAGGAGCGCGCGTGGGCCGCCGAATTGCTCGACCTGGCCCGCAGCAGCTACCAGCTGCGAGATGACGACAACGTCTATCTGGGTAGAATTGAGGCTCAGGTGCTGGCTGCTGTCGACGAGGGTCGACGGCGCCTGAAGAGTCGGGGCGTCGAGGGAGCTGATGCGTTCAGTGGCGAAGACGTGGCAAGGGCGCTCCGGGATTCTGACTTCGTGCCCGATGCATCGTCGGAGGAGGACGCGGGTGATTTTATGGTCAGAGCCCGTCAGCTCGTCGGCCAACCAGCTGGACCAGGGGTTGCTCAGGGGCCGGCTCGGATCATTCTCTCCCAGGCTGATCTCAAGAAGTTCACGCATAATGAGGTGCTGATCTGCGATGCCGTCGACCCTAACATGACGTTTGTAGTGCCGCTGGCGTCCGCTGTTGTGGAGCGCCGGGGTGGGATGCTGATCCACGGCGCGATCATCGCCAGAGAGTACGGCTTACCCTGCGTCACCGGCGTTCCTGACGCCACGTCGTTGATTCGCACCGGGGATTTGGTCACGGTCGATGGGTACCTGGGGATTGTTACGCTCAGGGAGAGAAGCGAGGCGTCAGCTGATCGGAGCAGGACCCCTCAAGAGGCCGGCTCTGACGAGGCCGGCTCTGACGAGGCCGGCTTTGAAGAGGCTAGGACGGGCGGGAGATAGGAATGGACATTATGCAGGCCTGGGCAGATGCGTGGATGCAGCTGCAGGAGATGGTACTTGGATTCTTCGCGGCACTGCCGCAGGTCGGATTGGCCATCCTCGTGTTCGCGCTGCTCTACATCGTCGCTAACTGGGTCAGGTCCGCGGTGAAGCGGGTTGCACAGCGTGCAGATTTGACCCCGGGGGCAGAGATGGTCCTCAGCCGACTGGCGCGGTGGCTGGTGATTGGGTTGGCCTTGCTCCTGGCCCTGACCATCGCCGTGGATTCCTTTGAACCAGGACAACTCATCCAGTTTCTGGGAATCGGGAGTGTGGCGATTGGCTTTGCCTTCCACGATATTCTGCAGAATTTTCTGGCCGGTATCCTTCTACTCCTTACTGAGCCCTTCAAGATTGGGGATCAGATTATCGTCGGTGACTTCGAGGGGACTGTGGAGAACGTGGAGACCCGGGCAACTACGATTCAGACGTACGATGGTCGACGGGTAGTGATTCCTAACGCCGAGTTGTTCACCGACTCGGTAATCGTCAACACGGCTTTCCCTGTACGGCGAAGCGAGTACGCGGTTGGCATTGGCTACGGCGACGATATCGGCGAGGCGATGCGACTGATCCTAGAGGCGATCAGAGAGGTGGATGGCGTTCTGGAAGAACCGGCCCCCGACGTTCTGGTGGCTGAGTTGGGCGGGTCTAGCGTCAACATTCGGGCACGCTGGTGGACCGATTCGGTGCGATCGAACCTGCTGACGATCCAGAGCGAGGTGATTACCACGATCAAAGAGAAGCTACTCGCTCATGGCGTCGATCTGCCATTCCCGACGCAGCAGATCCTGTTCCACGATCAGACTGAGGAAACGGATGGGGATCGAGCGCGCCAACGGGAGGGTTGGCCGGCCGGGGAAGGGCCGGTACCCGATCCACGTGGCACTGCGCTGTCCCTTGACTGGCTGGCTCAGACGTCGGCCGATGACGAGACGGGATAGGCAGAGGCGGGTCATGAGGGGAGAGAAACCTAGAAAGGATGCGTGGCTTGCATTCACTCTTGGGTTAGCCCTGGTCGTTGTTGCCGCTGTGTTGTTATCTCCAGTCTGGGCACAACATCCGGGTGTGTGGGGGACAGCTGCCTCGGACGGCAGGGAGACTGTCTTCAGTGAGACGTTCAGCAGTGAGCTCGGCGCGGGCTGGACGGCTGTGGATGCGAGCGATGCGGACGGGGGGAGCTACACCTGGGGGACGGATCCCTTCACCGCTACCAGCCCGGCGTACAGCGCTTGGAGCGTCGGCGGTGGATCGGATGGCAGTGAGCTTGACGGTGGCAGTGACACGTATACACATCACGTGGACTCGTGGCTGGTATATGGGCCGATTGACCTGAGGGGCTTCAAGGAGGCCACCATGGCGTTCGAGTGGTGGCTTGAGACCGATGCTGCTGTCGGTGAGGCGGGTCAGGCGGTAGAGCTGGGTGGGGTCGAGGGAGCGAGTGGACCGCCAGAGGAGGGCGACTGGCTCGGCTGGTGTGTACTACCTGGGGAAGATGACTTTGAGAACGCGCGGTGCGAATACGTCTCGGGCTCGATTGGTCGATGGTTGAGCGGTGGTCTGGCGCTGGATGAGGCTGCGGGAAATGGGGGACGCGTATGGATCGCGTTCCATTTCGTCAGCGACGGCGATGGGGCGGGAGGTAGGGGCGCTTTCGTCGACGACGTGGTGGTAAGAGGATACCGCGACCACCGCATCGCGCTGCCGCTGGTCCTAAGACGATTCTTCTCCGGCCGCAGGGTTATGCTTCCACTGGTGCGGAAGGATCCGAAGCCCACGCCAAGTCCGACGCCGTCTCCCACGCCGACGCCCGAACCGGGAAATCTCCTGGAGAACGGAGGGTTCGAGTTGAGCTGGACGGAGAACGGCGGAACCCAGCGTGCGGCGTCTTACCGGGATGACGGTAGCGCATACGAGGAGAGCCGGGGGACGGTCTTCACGCCGCCCGGATGGCTCACGTGGTTCCGTGAAGGCGGGTCATACGTGGAACCTAACGTGGGCGAGATCCTGAAGACGGAGGAGTCGCGGCGCGTTCGAAGCGGCTCGAGGAGTCTCGAGGTCTTCACCCGGTATAGCCAGCACGACGCTGGCTTGCTCCAACAGGTGGCCGTCGAACCGGGGACACGGGTCAGGCTCTCGGCGTGGGCGCACGCTTGGAGCAACTGGCACGACGGTCCAAATCCGGGGGATTCCCTCTGGAGCGAGGGGGCACGCTATGACTGTGGTTTCCGACTCGAGGGTGACGCCCCCAATGATGAGTGGGCTAACTTCACGTTCCGGGTAGGGATTGATCCGACGGGCGGCGTCGATCCCACCGCCGACAGCGTGGCGTGGGGCCAGGGGGCACACATCTACAACTGCTTCCACGAGGTGCCAGCCGTCGAGGTGGAGGCCCGGGCCCATCGCGTGACGATCTTCCTCCGTTCTAGGACGGCATGGCCTTATCAGTACAACCACGCCTACTGGGATGACGTCCGGTTGGAGGCCGTCGATGGAGGCGATGAGGAATCGGGCTGGATGTACCCGACGATGGGCAGAGGAAGCAGGATCGGTGTCCACTCCATTCTGCCGAATCGAGTGGGAGGGTTTACGGACGAGCTGGTGGCGGGCGGAACGCGATTTCCTGTGGTCAAGGCGGTGGACGATCTGGGATGGTTGACAGGAATCAAAGAGAGCGACCCGGAAACGATCATCGTCGCGAGGGTGAGCGCGTTTGAACTGGAAGGATGTCCGAACGTACAGGACCCGGACACGGACCTCGACGAGATGGCAAACGCGCTGTTGTCGCTGATTCTGAACAGGCTCACGGAGGACGCGCGGTTGCGGGGCACGGTCGCATACTGGGAGATTGCCAACGAGCCCGATCCGCCGAAACCGGAGGGATACCGGCGGCTGGCGGAGCTGATGATCAAGTGCATGGAGAAGGCGGAGCGATATGGCCTGAAACTGGCTATCTTCTCCTTGAACGCCGGGACGCCTGAATGGGACGAGATGAAGGCGATGGTGGGCACGGGGGTATTCGCTCGCGCGCAGGAGGGGGGGCACATCCTGGCGTTGCACGAGGGCACCTTTGACACCCACGATCCGAGGAGTGGTTGGGGACAGACGATACCAGGCGCTCCCGAGGTTGAGGGGGCCGGGAATCTCAACTTCCGGTACCGCTATCTGTACCATCTCCTGAAGAAGCGCGACCAGGTGATTCCGCTGGTCGTCAGCGAGTGGTACTGTGGCGACGAGGCATCGGCCTCTACCGAGACGCTGGTGAATGCGGTCACGTGGTATGAGCGCGAAGCCAGCGAGGACTATTACTTCTGGGGCACCCTCCCTTTCACGCTCGGTCCCACGGGGCAGTGGTGGCACACGGACTATGAGCGGGTGTATCCTGATCTGGTGGACTATATGATCGAGATTCGGGGTCGGGAGAATGGAGTGACTCCCGAGGAGTCCTACTGGGAGATGCTTAAGTGGAGACTGAGATGGTGGTAGGCGTTTCTTTCGCTCACCGCCTGCGAGTTGGAAGACGGTGCAGTTCTGTGGGCGGCGCGGGCAAGAGAGAAGCGGTATGGGTGATTACGTCCACGCTTCGATATCAGGGGGTGGGGCGTGAACGACGCTTGTAAAACCGGGCTCCGCTGGGCCGTGTGGCTGAGCCGGCTCGCGCTCGGCGTCTGTCTGGTCGGGGCCGCGTTCGTGATCGTGTCGGTCGCCAAAGCTCCCAGGCTGAACCTACGACGTGCCCCAGGAGATTGGGAGACCGTGTTCAGCGAAGATTTCGAGGACGGTATCGGGATCGGCTGGGCGGTCCGGGACGAGAGTAACAGCGACGGTGGGGAGTATACGTGGGGGATTGCCGATACCTTCGTGTCCGGTAGCACAGACAGGAGTGCCTGGTCCGTGGGCGGGGGCGACGACGGCGTTCAACTGGACCCCGGAGCTGATCCATATCCCGACGGCATCGACTCCTGGCTCGTTTACGGGCCTGTCGACCTGAGAGGTGCGTCGGACGTACGTCTAGGGTTCGATTGGTGGCTCGAGACCGGGGGAAGCGGTGGGGATCGGCGACCGTGGGCGTCGCTCCAACAGGTCGAGGGAGCCACTGCGACGCCGGAGGAGGGCGACTGGTTTGGATGGTGTATCCTGACAGATGAGAATGATCTGGACCGTGCGCGGTGCACGTACGTGTCCGGTTCGACGGGTAGCTGGGCGAGCGCAGCGGTGCCGTTGGATGGTTTCCTATCGAGCGAAACTGATACCGCGGGCGAGATCTGGATTGCGTTCCACTTCGTGAGCGATAGTGATGGAGTTGGCGGACGGGGGGCGTTCGTCGATGACGTGATGGTGGAGACACGCCGTGACCAATACGGCGTTTTCCTTCCGCTCGTGCGCCTCGATCCGACGCCGACTTCGACGCCTACACCTACTCCTACGGCCACGCTCTCCCCCACGCCGGAGGGGACCCCCGTGCCGGTGGATCTGGAGAATGGGGGGTTTGAGACGGATTGGGGCGAGGAGGAATCCCATCGCGTCTTGGTCATTCCGGCAGACGGCAGTCCGTATGAGAAGGACGTAGGCAATATCTTCACCCCTCCGGGCTGGGTGACCTGGTTCTATCACGACCCGGGCAGCTGGGATCAGCCGGAAGTGACTGATATGTTCGCAGACAATTTTCCGGAACGGGTTCATACCGGAGAGAGAGGTATGAGGTTGTTCACCGTGTGGCGTAAGCACGACGCTGGCTTCCTCCAGCAGGTCGAGGTCGAGCGGGGCGAGCTGCTTCGTCTTGCGGCCTGGGCTCACGCTTGGTCAAATAACGAGGGGGCGCCTGACCCCTACAGTGACGAAGACGGTAGGTGGAGCGAGGGTGCAGGGTTTGATTGCTTCTTCGCAGAGGAGGGGAGCGACGGGCTGAACAGCGATCTAGAGAACTTCACGTTCTGGATCGGGATTGATCCGACGGGCGGACGGGATCCGTATGCCGACACCGTCGTGTGGGGCCGGGGAGCCCATATCTACAACTGTTATTATCAGGTGCCCAGTGTCGAGGCCGAGGCGAAGCGTAGGACTGTGACGATCTTTCTCCGCTCACGGACGCTGTGGCCCTTCAAACATAACGATGCGTACTGGGACGATGTGACGTTGGAAGTCATCCGATGACGGAGGTCCCTATAGCACCGGCCGAAGATCTCGGTAGCGTTGGCGTGACGAGGGCAGAAGAGAAAGACTCAAGGACGCCTGGGCGAGATGCCAAGCTTGCCATAGTGTCGAGGGGCCACGCAAGACGGTCGTATGCAGCGGTGATGCGGTGGCATGGGGGCTGAAAGAATTCGGTTTACCATCGAGTCGGGAGACTCCATCGTGGTCCGTCCATGGAGACCGGCGCGCAACCTGGTCGACTGACCAGGGCGAACGCTGGCGACCTCACCAGGGTGGGGACTATCCGTCTGGCGGATGTACCTGACGCGAGCTTTGAGTAGAATTCTGCTCGGTTGTCGGGACAGGGAATAAGGACGGTAAGATGGTATATTCTCCATACTTCACCCGACCACTGACGCTCACGCGACTCGTCATAGGGTGCTGAATCACAATGTCTGACGAGATACGGTTATTGTCATGTGTAGGAGGCTATGGTTTGAACTTGATTCGCGCGCTGGTTCTCGGTGTTATTCAGGGCGCCACCGAGTTTCTACCCGTGAGCAGCTCGGGTCACCTGGTATTGGTACCATGGCTGCTCCGCTGGCAGTCACCGGGGGTAGCATTCAGTGCCGTGGTGCACTGGGGCACGGCGCTGGCGGTGATCGTGTACTTCTGGCAAGATTGGGTCTCGCTCGTCGGGGCGGGTCTGCGCTCTGTGCGCGATATGGGGTCTTCTCATGGGAACCCCGGGCCTGACGCTGCTGAGTTGTCGCGACGTTCGTTGGCCTGGTTGATCGTGTTGGGTACGGTGCCAGGTGTGCTGGCTGGCTATTTTCTGGACGATTTCTTCGAGCGTATGTTCAGTCGCCCGGTTGCCGCCGCCGTATTCCTGCTGGTGACGGCCGCGCTGCTGGTTGTCTCTGAGCGCCTGGGATGCCGCGAGCGCGAGCTTAAAGAGCTGGGCTGGGTAGATGCCTTGATCGTGGGGATCGGGCAGGCGCTGGCTATCTTCCCCGGCATTTCCCGCTCCGGCTCGACGATCGCGGCCGGGTTGATGCAGGGAATGAGACGGGAACCGGCTGCTCGCTTCAGCTTCCTTCTGGCGACTCCGATCATCCTCGGCGCTGGCCTGCTCAAGGTAATTGAGCTAGGACAGATGGGAGCGCTGAGCGTGCAGGCCCCGATGCTGATGGTGGGGTTCGCGACTGCTGCCGTGGTCGGCTTTGGCTGCATTCATTTTCTCCTCCAGTATCTGCAGCGGCGGCGTCTCTATCCATTCGCCGTTTATTGCGTGCTATTTAGTATGTTCTCTCTGCTGGTCTCGGTGGTACGGTAGGCGAGGGCGCACGGGAAATCGGATAGTGCATCTATGTGGATCACGTCAATCAAGGCCCGGCGACGGAGGTGGCGGCAGCGCTGACCAAGGTCGCCTTCGAGATGGACAAGGTGGTTCGAGTTGAGATACACTGCGATCCTCGAAACGCGCGAAGCGTGGCGCTGCCGAGAAAGCTGGGATTCGTTCACGAGGCGACCCGGGGCCAGCGGACGACGGACCCGGACGGGGAATGGGGAGATTCGATGATCTGGTTACTGCCGGCTGAGGAGTATGAGGCGACGGTGTCGGAGCGGAGTGGGATCGCGGCTTACGATGCCGCCAGTCGGAGAATCCTATAGCCGGGGAAGCGGGTGCTGCTGTGAAAGCGAGTACATAGATAGAGGAGTCATGGCAATAATGAAAGTTTGGGAATCGGCTGAGATAGAGAGACGGGAGCTAATTCCCGGGGGACACGTCAGCTTCGTGCATACCGAGAGTATGACGCTGGCCTACTGGGACTTCGACCCCGACGTGCTGGTGCCTGAGCATGGACATCCGCACGAGCAAGTGACCAACGTGATCGAGGGTGTGTTCGACATGACCATCGAGGGAGAGACCATACGATTGGAGGCTGGTTCGGCGCTCGTCATCCCCCCGGACGCTGTCCACTATGGACGGTCCGTCACCAAGTGTCGTATCCTTGACGTATTCCACCCGGTTCGTGAGGACTATCGGTGACCTTCCGTCTGCAGCTTGCTCGTCGTCGACTCTGGCTGTTCTGCCTTCTTCTTCTTCTTCTTCTGGTCTCAGCCTGTGCTCCGCAACCCGTGACGGTAACACGAGAGCCGGTGACGTTGCGCGTTGCGATCGCGGACTCATGTGAACCGTTAGTGGAGGGCGCGACGGATGGCTACGAGGTCTCTCGGCCCTGGGTTACCGTGGAGACTCAGGTCTTCAACACGACGCTAGCGGAGCGAGCGCTGCGGGAAGGTGGTGCTGACGTGGCCCTGCTCTCCTGGATCTGGGATTCCGAAGACGGGGATGACGTCTCAGTTTGGACAGAGGGTTTTGCGCGCGATGGCGTTGCGGTGATCGTCCATCCTGAGTCGCCGGTGAGGGAGGTTGGAATGGCTCAACTCCGCGAGATCTTTCGTGGAAGACTGCAGGAATGGGACGGGACGGTGCTTACTGTCGTTAGCCGGGAGGAGGGATCGGGAACTCGCGCTGCGTTCGAGAGTATTGTACTGGGCGGGGAGAGCGCCACGCTGAACGCGGTCGTGATGCCATCGAGCGATGCGACAGTCGAGTACGTGGCGAGCACGCCGGGCGCCATTGGCTACGTATCTACGGAGTACGTGGATGAGGCAGTACGAGTTTTGCCGGTGGAGGGGATCCCTCCGACGCGACAAACGATAAATAACGGAAGCTATCCTCTTTGGCGGCAGCTCTACCTGGCAAGCATAGGCGAGCCTGCGGGCGAGGCTCGGGAGTTCTCGCAATACTTACTGAGCGGCGGCGGAACGGAGGTGCAAGCACACTCCTCGGCGGCTGATGACTGATGGCTGATAGCTCATGGAGTGGAG
>Ga0207797_1000309_pt1 | contig 37396 bp, 32 predicted proteins | sample PRCRCaboRojoPR_6_FD_187275 | JGI IMG/M metagenome (GOLD analysis project Ga0207797, IMG submission 187275) | Marine sediment microbial community from Cabo Rojo, Puerto Rico - PR CR 10% Liquid 1 (SPAdes) | ecosystem: Environmental > Aquatic > Marine > Coastal > Sediment | place: Cabo Rojo, Puerto... | reverse complement strand
AGAGATTGAGAACACAATAAGAAAAATCAAGGAAAGCAATGCCGAAAAGGAAAAAACCAAACAAATAAGAAAGGACTTCGAGGAATTCAAAAACAAAAACCAACAATCTGCAGCAAACGGTGACCTGGACAAGAAACTGGAGACCCTCCAGAAAGAACAGCAGAATCTGAACAGTGAATTCAAACGCAATCAACCTAAAAAAGAACCTGCTGAAAAGGAAAAAGATCAATTGGACAAGGGCGATAAGGTGAGACTGAAAGAAAGGGAAGCCGTTGGTGAGGTAATGGATACCAATGAAAACAGTGTACTGGTTGGTTTCGGGAACATCATCACTACCATCAGAAACGACCAGTTGGAAAAAATCACCGAAGATGAATACCGGAAAGAGACTAAAGCCGGTGGACAAAACACGGGAAACCGGAATTTTGATCTTGGTAAACGCAAAATGGAATTCCACCCGGAAATTGATGTGCGGGGAAAAAGAGCTGAGGAAGCTCTCCAGGAAGTGAAAGACTATATTGATGAGGCCATTGTTATCAATATAGAACGGGTACGAATTCTTCACGGGAAAGGCAGCGGCATACTCCGGCAGTTGATCAGGGATTACCTGAATACGGTGGATATGGTAAAAACCTACCGGGATGAACATTTGGAGTATGGTGGATCAGGCATCACTGTAGTTGAATTCGATCGTTAAATTTTATTATCTTTGGTAAAAAAACAATTGCAGTTGTTACTCATATACACCGACATTATAACGGCGAGGCTTTCATACATATGTAATTTTATATTTCGTGATATTCTGAAAGTTGAATTTAAAATCACGGATGATGAAGCGGAATTCAAAAATCATAAAGGGCCTGCCATCAACTATTCCTCGAAGGATCTGGACAACAGTCTGGTGATCCGGCCTACAAATCTTCTTTTTGAAAGAGGGATAAATAAACAGGAAATTTTTGTCACCCAATGGGATAATGTAAAAATTTTCTTTCAGACCGATGATCACTCGACCATTCCTTTCGACCTGTTTGCTGCTTCTTTTTACCTGGTTTCCAGGTATGAGGAACACCTCCCCTATCACTCTGATGAGCACGGACGTTTTGAAGCCAGGCAAAGCCTGGCCTATAACAACAGTTTTCTCCAGGAACCCATTGTTGACCAGTGGGTTTATATCTTAGGCGATGTAATTCGTGAACATTTCCCGGATTTCCACTATTCTTCAAGATCATTCAGATACATTTCCACCATTGATATTGACAACGCTTACGCATTTCTTTTTAAGGGAATCAGCCGCACACTGGGAGCTACCCTCCGGTCCATCTTCAATTTAGATGTAGAGGATAATATACGTAGATACCAGACTTTGGCTGGTAAAAAGGATCCTTATGACACGTATGATATCTTCTTTGACACCCATCAAAAATACGGTCTGAAGCCCATATGGTTCTTCCTGGTAGGAAACAGCGGAAAGTTTGACAACAACGTTTCGATTGACAAAACGGCTTACCGCAACCTGATCAAAAGCATTTCGGAACGGTCAGAAGTAGGCATTCATCCTTCATATAAAGCATTCAGGGATCAGAATCTGCTACAGCTGGAGATCAATGATCTGAAAAACATCATCGGCAAAGATGTAATAAGAAGCAGGCAACATTACCTGAGGCTGCACTTTAATGAAACATACAGAAACCTCATAAGTGCCGGCATCCAGGAAGATTACACCATGGGTTACAGTACCGATATCGGTTTCAGGGCGGGAACCTGTACACCATTTCGCTATTATGATCTGAACTTCGAAGAGGAAACCAGCCTCACCGTATATCCCTTTCAATTGATGGACATTACCCTGAACCAGTACAAAAAATACAACGTCAGTGCAGCCATATCCGTCATCGAAGACTTAATAGAAAAGATCAGGAACGTGAACGGAACGTTTGTCACCATATGGCATAATGAAGCTTTAAGCGACCACGGGCATTGGAAAGGATGGGAAACCGTTTACCGCGAAATGCTCCGTCTGGTATTCGAAAAATAACCGGGACATTCAATTTTTTTCTTCCCTGTCAAGAATAAAATTGACCGCTTCATCCAGGTCATCAAATATATAATCTGGTGATTCTTTCATACCATTCAGGCTGTGGCCCGTTCTAACCCCAATAGTGGTGCATCCGGCCCTGTTTCCTGCAATAATATCGCGTTCACTATCCCCTATAAAATAGGAGTCATCCAGGGCAATGCCAAAATCTTCTGCAGCCCTGAAAAGCATACCTGGTTTAGGTTTGCGGCATTCGCAATCAATAATATATTCAGAATTTCTTACCCCTTCGTGCAGTTTTTCTCTGTGCGGGCAAAAATATATTGCGTCGAGCCAGGCTCCCTCCTTCTTTAGCTGATTCTGGAGTTCATCATGGATACCCTGCAATTGTTCTATTGTAATAAAATTTCTTGCTACAGCCGACTGGTTGGTGATTACAATGGCCAGAAAACCGGCTTCATTAATTTTTCGGATCGCTTTGGCTGAAAATGGATAAAGTTCTATTTCTTCGGGGGAAAGCACAAAATTCTTTTCAACATTGATGACACCGTCCCGATCCAGAAAAATTGCCCGTTTGCCCATGAAAAATATTTGTTTATATAATTGTTTTGACCATGATAACCGGGTCACAAATCTAATGTTTTTTTATAAAAATGCGCCGGTTTTCATTTCTCCGAAATAGAAAACAGCAATGTCTCTATAATTTGTATTTTTGCCGCACGTATCACAATGCTTTGAAGAATAATCTATGAAGATCGTTATCATCGGACCCGCTTACCCTTTCAGGGGAGGAATCGCGGATACCAACGAGGCGCTGTGCCGGACCCTTCAGCAGAAGGGTCATGAAACACGTATTGTAACTTTTACCCTTCAGTATCCGGAGTTGTTCTTTCCCGGGAAAACCCAATATTCAGCTGATCCCCGCCCCGAAAACCTGCGGATAGAAGAACGGATCAACTCAGTCAATCCCCTCACCTGGATTCAAACAGCACGCCACATAAACCAGATAGCCCCTGATTTACTTATCATCAGGTACTGGATACCTTTCCTGTCACCCTGCCTGGGAACCATTGCGCACCTTGTCAAAAAGCGCACACGGATTGTTGGTATGACCGATAACATCATACCACATGAAAAAAGGACGGGAGACAAATGGCTTACCCAATATTTCCTCAAGGCATGTCACGGGTTCATCACATTATCTTCAACGGTAAAGGAGGAACTTGAAAGTTTTACCCGGAAGCCTTCGGTTTACTTTCCACACCCAATCAATGATAACCTGGGAGAACAAATTGGTCAACACGAAGCCAGGGATCACCTGAATCTGGACAGGGAAAAAAAATATATCCTGTTCTTCGGAATTGTAAGGAAATACAAAGGCCTCGACCTGCTTCTCAAAGCCCTGGGCGAAGACAAATTAAAGAAAGAAGGAATCAAACTCCTAATTGTCGGGGAGTTTTACGAAAAAACCTCGGTTTACAATGAGCTAATCGATACATTGGGACTATCAGAACAGGTAATTATAATCAATAAGTTCATTCCTTCTGCTCATATCAGGTATTACTTTTGTGCTTCCGACCTGGTCGCACAAACCTATCACACAGCGAGTCAAAGCGGCATAACCCAGATTGCCTATCATTTTGAAAAACCCATGCTGGTAACCAATGTAGGAGGATTATCCGAAATGGTTCCTCATAAAAAAGTTGGCTACGTGGTGGAAAAGGACCCAAGTGCAATATCCGAAGCCATCAGTGATTTCTTCGATAACAACCGCTCCGACGAATTTGCTCCTCATATCAGGGAAGAAAAAAAGAAATATTCCTGGGATGCTTTCATCGAAGAACTTATCGGACTTTATAAACGGCTTTAACCCAATCAGTGTTTTTAACAAAGATAAATCAGGACAAACCAGGATTAAACAGGGAATCAGGAATTTTCCCGCAGCATATCGGCAACCACTTTATCCACCGGCAATGTCATATCAGCGGAAGACATGTAATCTATTGGTTTCCATCTGAAAGATATGTTCCCGTTCTTCAGTTCGGAAAAGTCAAATGGTTTGTCTGAAATTTTAAACTGAACGGGTTCGGGGAACTTGGCCTTATAATAAATACTTAGAAGCTGATAATTGGTATAAAACATGGAAGGCTGGAAATAATCCAGTGTATAAAAATGATCCAGCACCTTAATATCCTGTCCGAATTCTTCCATAGCTTCCCTTTTCAGGCAATCAACGGTCCCTTCTCCGAATTGAAGGCCGCCACCCGGAAATTTGGTCATTTTCATATCCATCTGGTATTCATCTGCCAGTAAAACCTCCTGGCGCTCATTAACGATGAGCCCGTATACCCGAACATTAAACTGCTTTATTTCTTTGTCCATATCGCTTTAATATGAAAAAAGCCCGGATGATTTAACAATCTCATCCGGACAAAAATTAATACATTAATGATTAAAACACATTATTTAAAAGAGAGTGAACGCAATATCAGCCTGTCAAATGCCAGAAGCATTATTATAGCCAGGATTCCAAGCGGCACAATCGGAGTGGAAATATCCGTAACCAGCTTATCGGCTATCAACTGGAACAACTGGATGTAAGGCTGAAGTTCCATTGTCAGGTCCAGCTCCGCAAGAAAATTGCCGGAGCCTGTAAGCGCCTGGAACAAGAAATACAATACAGGCAAACCAATGGCTAACAGAATATGGAACATCATATTGTCCCGTTTAAATGGATAAAGTCTTTTTTCTTTCTCCACCTTATCCATCACTTTGCGGGTAAAGTCTGTACCCGTTTTATCAATACCGAAACTTTTCAGCAATTCACGGGTTTTCTGATCTATATCTGTATTCTTGTTTTTCATAACAGTGTGTTTAATTCATGTTTCAAAATCCTGTTTAATTCATCGTATAGCTTTAGCCTTGCCCGATGCAGCCTGACCTTAACGTTTGACTGGGTCAGCTGGGTTATGTCTGAAATTTCAGCAACAGATAGCTCATCCTGATAATAGAGCGTAATGATGGTTTTTTCTTCAGGGTTCAGATTCTCAATGGCCCGATTGATATACTTACTCCTTTCCTTCTCCTCTATCTGTTCCATTTTATTATGGGTGTCTTCTACATCAATGTTTTTTTCTTCGTCATCCAGTGACTGGATTTGTGTTTTATTTTTTCTTAATTGAGAAACGCATAAATTATAAACAATCCTATACAGCCATGTGCTGAATTTCGACTCTTTGCGGAATTTTTTCAATGAACGGTAGGCTTTCATAAAGGCATCCTGGGCTACTTCTTCCGCATCTTCCCTGTTTTTCAGCATTCTGTTGGCAATGGTGAACACCATATCCTTGTGTCTTTCAACCAGGGTTGCATAGGAAGAATGATCTCCCTTAATAACCCGTTCTATATAATATTCATCGGAAAATGAGCTCATATATAGTTTGTCATTTCATCTCTTTACCTTAACAATTCTGGATTTGCCTTTGTTTTGTATGACGCTTTCACATCATTACCGGTTACATAAAAATACAATAAAATATTTAAAAAAATCTGTAACCGGCTATAAAAATATGGCGTCATAGATAACGAAGAACAAAAACAAATGTATAATCAAAAAAACATGAAATTATGGATTTAGAAGGTCTTTTAATACCGCTTGGTCTTTTCGCGATGATATATGGCATCGTTTATCTCTCGGTAAGAAGAAAAGAAAGAATGGCTCTTATTGAGAGCGGACAAGACGCAAAAATCTTCAACATGGAAAGTAACGCATCAATCAGCCTTAAGTTCAGCTTACTGCTGATCGGCCTGGGTCTTGGCGCCCTGGTGGGTTACATCCTGGAAGAAAGTACAGCAATGGAAGAAGGAATCTCCTACTTTTCGATGATCCTGTTATTCGGAGGTGTAGGATTGCTGGTTTACTATTTTCTTGCCAGAAAAAAGCCCAAGGAATAACGAGATCAAAGATCTGTTTCCTTCGGAAAGCAAGAAGAAATGTCAGTCTTTCGCAGGCTGGCATTTTTTATTTGCGAATTTATGCTTATTTTTAACCTGCTTAAACGAACCGGGATCAGGTAAAAAGTTAAGTCATAATCTCCTGGTCCTTCATTTTGGTAAATCAACATATAATAGAATTGTATGAAGGCAGATATCACCTGGATCAATGATCTGAAAAACTGGCTGGAAAATCTGGGCATAGATGCAGAGGTTTCCAATTTGATTACCATTATTCTGGTACTTGTTTTGGTGATCCTGTTTGCCTACCTGGCAGATTATCTTGCCAATAAAGTACTTGTTACCGGCATCAAGCGGCTTGTTAAAAAAAGCAAAACCAAGTGGGATGATGTATTGATTTCAAGAAAGGTTATTCACAGGTTCTCTCACCTGGCCCCTGCCCTGATTGTATATTTTGCCATCAACCTTCTACTGGCCGATTATCCTGAAGTTTATTCCGTTGTAATTTCTGCCATTAATATTTATGTAATATTTATTATTCTTATAACACTTGATGCCCTTTTAAGTGCTTTCCACGATATCTACCTGACATTGCCAATTTCTCAGGAGCGACCCATCAAAGGATATATCCAGGTAGCAAAGATCATTATCCATTCTATTGGTGGAATCTTAATTTTATCAGAACTACTTGGAAAAACACCTACAGGAATTCTGGCAAGCCTGGGAGCTTTGGCGGCAGTCCTTGTTCTGGTGTTCCGCGATACCATCCTTGGATTTGTTTCCAGCATTCAACTCTCAGCCAACCAAATGTTGAAACCGGGCGACTGGATATCCATGCCCAGCAGAAATGCCGACGGAACCGTGATTGACATTACCGTAAACACGGTAAAGGTAAGAAACTGGGATAAAACCATATCCACAATACCCACTTATGCCCTTATCAGTGAATCCTTCCAGAACTGGAAAGGTATGCAGGAAAGTAAGGGAAGAAGAATAGCCCGGGCAGTCTATATCGACATCAAGAGCATCAATTTTTGTACGGAAGAAATGCTGGAACGCTTTAAAAAATTCAGGCTGATAAAGGATTATATCATCACCAAACAGGAAGAAATTGATGCATTTAACAAGGAACTGGGAATAACAGACGAAGATACGGTAAGCAGGAGAAGATTGACCAATGTTGGCGTTTTCCGCAAATACATCCAGACCTACCTGGAAAAACATCCCAAAATACATCCCAACGAACCACCCTACATCATCATGGTCAGACATTTACAACCAACAGAGCGAGGCCTTCCAATTCAGATCTACTGTTTCAGCAAAGAGTATGAGTGGAAAAAATATGAATTGGTGCAGGCAGATATCTTTGATCACATACTGGCAGTAATCTCCGAATTTGATTTAAGGGTATTCCAGAATCCTTCAGGCGATGATTTTCGGGCATTAACAGGCCGTGCTCAGACCAATCCACCAGGAGGGGAATGAAATTTTATCTTTATATATCAACCCGCTGATAATAGATTCCGCTGACGCACCACTTCATATAACAGGACACCTGTGGCTACCGATACATTCAGTGATTCAATATCTCCCGCAAGGGGTATATGCACTGATATATCAAGCTTCTCCAATAGTTTTCCCGAAATACCTTTATCCTCTGATCCCATCACCAATGCTGTTGGCAGGGTGAAGTCCACATCATAATAGCTTTTCTGCGATTTTTCAGTAACAGCTATTACCTGTATTCCGCTTTTATGCAGATAATCTACTGTGGAAAACATATCCGGTGTGCGGCAAACAGGTACTTTATACAGGGCACCCGCTGAGGTTTTTACAGCATCTTCGTTGATCCGGGCGAAATGTTTCTGCGATATGACGATGGCATCCACGCCTGCACCTTCTGCCGTTCTTACTATGGCTCCGAAATTTCTCACATCCGTTAAACTGTCAAGAAGCAGGATGAAAGGATTTGCCCCTTTCTCAAATATATTCGGTAAAATTTCTGTGATGTCCTGGAATTCAACGGGAGCAAGAAAGGCTATCACCCCCTGGTGATTTTTCATGGTGATCTTATTGAGTTTGGCCTGGGGAACAAACTGGTACGGGATATTGTGTTCCCGTATGGCTGAAAAGAATTCCCGGAAAAATTCATTTTTCAGTCCATCCCTTATTAACACCTTATCCACGGATCGTCCTGATTCAATGGCTTCCTTCACCGGACGGATCCCATATATAAATGATTTCTTATCCTGAGCCATCAATTGTAATTTAAACAAATAATCCTTTTAATTTATGGGTCCAGTCTAAAAGTACCTTACCGGCTTTTTATAGCTGATTGCGTAAAACTTATCTACTGGATTTCAATCTTCTACTGGAGTCGCTTAACAACTTACCAGCCAATATCCAGCTTTCTAAATCAGATTCATTTATTAAGTAATTACATCCCCACCTACTTATTACCAGCTTAAACTTCCCGGGAATTCAATTTCTCCAGTTCTCCATGGAGTTTCTCCCATCGTTTCATCTCCTGCTCATGCTCATTTTTTAATTCGTCATATTCAGAAAACAGTTCCTGGTTTTCCACTTTTTCCGGCGAAGCCAGATCCTTTTCCATTTCTTTCATTTTTTTCTCAAGTTCTTCAATCTGTTCCTCACAGCGGGCAATATCCTTTTCCAGCTTTTTAATTTTCCGGTTTCGTTCCTTCCTTCTTTCATAGTCTTCACGGGTCTGCCTGCTTTCTCCCTGTTTCGTTTTGGCATTACTGCCTTTTGCAGGTGGTGCATTCAGTTCATTCAGTTCCTCCATTTTTTTCTTCTCCAGAAACTCATAAATTCCGCCAATATGCTCCTTCATCTTCCGGTTTTTAAATTCATAAACCTTGGAAACAAGGTCATCCAGAAAATCACGATCGTGGGATACGATCAAAAGGGTTCCACCAAAATCATTCAAAGCCTGTTTCAGTATTTCTTTCGATTGCATGTCCAGATGGTTGGTAGGCTCGTCGAGGATCAGCATGTTATAGGGGTGCAACAACAACCTGGCCAGGGCCAGCCGGGATCTTTCACCACCGGATAAAACCCGCACCTTCTTATCCACTGCCTCTCCCTCAAAAAGGAAGGCACCCAAAATACCCCGGACTTTTTTACGCACCTCCCCTTCTGCAATATTGTCAAGAGTCTGAAATACTGTCAAATCTTCATCAAGAAGTTCATCCTGATTTTGGGCATAATACCCGATATCAACATTATAGCCCGCCTTAACGCTTCCCTCATAATCGGTTTGCTCCAGGAGCACCCTGGCCATGGTGGTCTTGCCTTCACCATTTCTGCCAACAAAGGCTACCCGCTCTCCCCTTTCAATCAGAAAATCGACATCATTCAAAACCAGGTTATCTCCGTAATACTTCAAAATATTCTCGGCTTTTAAAACCTCCCTGCCCGAACGGGGCGGTTCGGGAAACCGGATGTGCATTTGCTTTTTGTCCTCTTCATCCACCTGAACTTCCTGCATCTTTTCCAGTTGCTTGATCCTCGACTGAACAAGGGAAGCTTTGTTCGCTTTATACCTGAAACGCTCTATAAATTCTTCAGTCTCTTTAATCTTCTTCTGCTGGTTTTTATAGGCAGCTACCTGTTGTTGACGCAGATTCTCCCTTTCAACTCTGTATTTCGAATATGGCAGTTTAAAATCATAAAGTTTTCCAATGGAAAGTTCGAGCGTACGGGCGGTGACATTGTCGAGAAATGCCCTGTCGTGAGAGATCAGGATCACGGCCCCCAGGTAATTGATCAAATAGTTCTCAAACCACCGGATAGATTCTATATCCAGGTGATTTGTAGGCTCGTCAAGTAAGAGCACATCGGGTTCATTCAGTAAAATTTTTGCAAGTTCCACCCGCATCTTCCATCCTCCACTGAAAACTGACAAGGGCTGGTTCAAATCCTCCCGGTTAAAGCCCAGCCCGGTCAAAGTTCGTTCAATAGCTGATTCTACCTTATCTCCACCCAGTAAGTGATATTTTTCAGTCTTGACCTTCAAATCATCCAAAATGCGGCTGTATTCATCTGAATGGTAATCTTCCCTTTCTGCTACCTCCCTGTTTAATTCCTGAATGTCAGTATGCAGCCTGGATATCTCCCCAAGAGAATTGAAAACAGACAAAAAAACCGTCTGGTCCTCCCGGTGTATCATGTGCTGGGGCAAATAACCTATTTTCATTTCCGAGGATATATTTACATTGCCTTCAGTAGGTTTTATATCCCCATGAATGAGCTTTAAAAGGGTACTCTTACCTGACCCGTTGTTTCCCACCAGTCCAATCTTCTCTTTTTGACGTACCATAAAGGATACATCATCGAATAATGGCTTTCCGTCGTATTCTATGCGCACATTTTCCAGTGAGATCATAGATTCATTCGCTCTTTTAGTTCATTCATCACTTTCGGTATAAATTCATCCATATATACCCCTGATCCGCCCAATCACAATTTGATTGCCGTGGTTCATTAAATTTCCAAAGATAGAAAAATTACAATTTCAAGTAAACAAAATTCTACGACCCGCTTAAAATGGCCGGTGTTGACTTTGGCGATAATACGAATTTTGAATATACCAAATGCGAAAACGAGGATTTTAAGGAATATCTGGTTTAAAAGAAATTAAAATAAGATTTTCCGGGGATACAAATAAAAAAAGAAACCCAAAAACGAAGAAGTAAAGGGTTTCTTTTTTATGTAAGCAATCAAACTATTTGCCTATCAGATTGAGTTCTTTCAGGAATTTTTCCTTATAGGCTTTTCCGATGGGGATATTTTTCTGCCCCCGTTTGGAATCGATGATCACATAATTATCCTCAATCCGGTCAATGTTCCTTATGTTGACTATGTATGACCTGTGGACCCTTTTGAACTGGTCCGCAGGCAACTGATTGATGATGGATTTCATCGTAAAATGAATTGTAAACTTCTGGTCGTAGGAATTGATGACTACATAATTCTCCATAGCTTCGACCCAAAGGATGTCTTCGTATTTCAGCCTGACCAGGGCAGAATCCTTCTTTATGAATATCTCATCGCTCACCTGTTTTTGTTCCCCTGTTACGCTGAGATTATCCCTGGCTTTGGTGGCTGCCTTGTAAAATCGGCTAAACGTGATGGGTTTCAACAGGTAATCCACCACGTCATAATCAAAAGCTTGCAGGGCATATTTTTCCTGAGATGAAATGATAATAATCTGAGGCAGATCTTTTACCGTATTAAGAAAATCGATACCTGACATTTCAGGCATTTCAATGTCCAGAAAAATCAGATCAATGTCATCATCACTGACATTGATGGTATTGATCGCCTCCACCGCATCATGGAAAGTATATTTCAAATCAAGAAAGTCAGTCCTGTTTACAAATTCCTCGACAACTCGGAGGGATAGAGGATCGTCATCAATAATAATACAATTCATAACACATTGCTTTTTTCGAACTTATAAATATAATATATTTTATTAAACTACGAAAAAAATTGACTAATGGTTCGGTTTATCGGACAAAATTTTTTTGATAATCAAATCGGACCGTTTAATGGACCTTCTCAGCCATTCCAGTTTTATTTCATATTTTTCGGTTTCATTAAGCTTCCAGTCCACGCTGGATTGCTTCAGCTTTTCCTTAAGCTGGTAAAGTATGATTGCGGCTGAAACAGATATATTGTAGCTTTCCGTAAATCCGTACATCGGTATTCGTAAAAATTCATCAGACATATCAAGAGCGGTTTGAGAAAGCCCACGCATTTCCGTTCCAAAGAGAAGTGCTACTTTTCCCTGACCCATACTGAAATCCGGCAATTCCACTTCTCTCCTATGGGGAGTGGTTGCTACAATGCGGTAATTTTCTGATTTAAGAAATTGAATGGCATCCCGGGTGTTATTCAGGCCCTGGTTGTACTTTATCAGGTTCAGCCATTTCGAGGCTCCCAGTGCAACATCAGGATTGACATGATACTCGTTGCTGTTTTCAATGATATGCGCATCCTGTACCCCAAAACAATCCATTGAACGTAGAACGGCGCTGGCATTGTGAGGTTGATAAATATCTTCCAAGGCCACAGTAATATAACGTGTCCTGTGATCCAGTACCCTGTCAAAAAGGGCCATTCTTTCAGGAGTCACATATTCTGAAAGATATTCAACGAGTTTTTCTGTCTCCATGCCCATCTCAGTTAAAAAGAAAAGGGAGCACAAATGTACTCCCTTTTCTTCGTTAGAGAAAATGTTCTTCAGTTTTTTTACTGAACAGCCTCTGAAAGATCAGAACCTGGCTTGAATTTAACCACGTTCTTTGCTTTAATGGTAATTGGCTTACCAGTTTGCGGATTTCTTCCGGTTCTTTGACTTCTCCTTGCTACGGAGAAAGAACCAAATCCAACTAAAGCAACTCTGTCACCTTTCTTGAGAGACTTAGTAGTTGCGTCTACGAAAGCATCTAATGCTTTCTTTGCATCGGCCTTTGTTAAATTGGCGTCCTTTGCGATTGAATCAATTAATTCTGCTTTGTTCATAATTAACTGTTTTTAGGGTTAGTAATTAAAATTTATACAAAAATAGCATTTCTCTTGACTTTCAAAAATTCGTGGTTTACAAATATTGATTTGATGACCAATATACGAATTTATAGGATAAAGATGCAAATTTTTTTAGCAAAATTCAAAAGAAAAACACAAAAAAAAATCTCATTTCTAGCGAATTAAACGGAAATTATCTCTATAAAATGCTTTATTACAGTTATTTATACGGAAGTCTTGTACCATCAAATATGAATAAATTTTTTTTCAACAACACCCTTATTTTTTGTTGAAAACTCAACCGGACCAAAAAATTTTCCCGTTTTTTTCCCTTCCAAAACCTGAAAGAAATGGCTGTAAAGCTGAATATACGTGTGTTTTAGAAAAACAAACAAAGCCTTAAAAACAAAAGAACTGAATTTCAATGGTTTAATATTTTACTGCACTTTTTGAAGGAAAAAATCCCACAAATTATCCCGGGGTGGATCAGCTGTAATGGAAATGTTATTTTTCTGAACCGGGTGGATAAAACTTATCTTTCTGGCATGGAGAGAGATTCCTCCATTTTTATTGCTTCTGGGAGATCCATACTTAAGATCACCCTTAATGGGGCACCCGATTTTGGAAAGCTGACTCCTGATCTGGTGGTGCCTCCCGGTTTCAGGCCTGATCTCTAACAGGTGATACCTGTCGGATGATGCAAGTATTTTATAGGTAAGTACGGCTTCTTTTGAATTTTTACGGGGCTCATCATAGGAAAAAGATTTGTTTTTCTGAGGATTGCGGACGAGATGGTGTTTCAGAAATCCATTGGGCAATTCGGGAGGTTGTTTTACAATGGCCCAGTAAACCTTTTCTACACTTTTTTCTTTAAACAACCTGTTGATTCTTGATAAAGCCTTGCTGGTTTTGGCAAACAGAACAACGCCACTTACGGGCCTGTCCAACCGGTGTGTAACTCCTAAATATACATTACCGGGTTTATTGTACTTCTCCTTCAAATACTGTTTGACCTGCTGATCAAGTGATGTATCACCGGTATCATCACCCTGGACCAGATCATTATTGGATTTATTTATTGCTATAAGGTGATTGTCCTCATAAAGGACTTCCATAGGAGGTATAGTTTAATATTGTTCGTTCTCATTCGGAAAATCTTCGCTTTTTACATCATCTATATATGCCTGAACCGATCCCAGTATTTCTTCATATAAATTATGATAGCGGCGTAGGAAACGGGGTGAAAAATCCTGGTTGATTCCCAGCATATCGTGCAGGACCAGAACCTGGCCATCCACGTGGTTACCTGCTCCAATACCAATTACAGGAATTGTCAGTTCGTTTGCAACACGGGCTGCAAGATTGGCGGGAACTTTTTCCAAAACTATTGAAAAACAGCCTGCTTTTTCCAGGATATGGGCATCTTCAATGAGCTTATTGGCTTCATCCTCTTCCGTTGCCCTAACCACATAAGTTCCAAATTTGTGGATGGACTGGGGGGTCAACCCAAGATGACCCATAACAGGAATTCCTGCAGAAAGAATGCGCCTGACCGATTCTTCTATTTCGTTTCCTCCTTCCATCTTAACAGCATGTCCGCCGGTTTCTTTCATCATTCGGATGGCCGACATCAGTGCTTCCTTGGAATTCCCCTGATAAGAACCAAAAGGAAGGTCAACTACCACAAAAGCCCTTTTTACAGCCTTCACAACTGACTTGGCATGATAAATCATTTCGTCAAGGGTTATGGGAAGGGTTGTTTCATTCCCGGCCATTACATTTGACGCGGAATCGCCAACCAGAATCACATCAATTTCCGCCTTATCCAGTATACGGGCCATTGAATAATCATAGGCAGTAAGCATTGAGATTTTCTCCTTCCTGAGCTTCATCTCATGCAAAACATGGGTGGTTACTTTTTTAACCTTTTTTGTCGACGACATAATAAGTAAAATTTATAATTCAAATCTTTCGACAAATCTATAAATAAAACCAATCGATTATCACAATATTTTCATACAGATTATGACAGTTTGTCACTGAACTGCAAAACCGACCATATGATACTATATATCAGAAATCTTCAAACCAAATGAAATGCCCAAAAAAATTATGGCACAATCATTGAATAAGCAACCACGGAAAATAAAAAGTTGAATCAAAAATAAATAGAAAAAAATGGGTAAAATAATAGGAATAGACTTAGGGACTACCAACTCATGTGTCGCTGTAATGGAGGGCAACGAGCCGGTTGTTATTCCTAACAGTGAAGGAAAAAGGACCACCCCTTCCATGGTGGCATTCGTGGAAAACGGTGAAAGAAAAATTGGTGATCCGGCCAAAAGACAAGCCATTACCAACTCCCAAAACACCGTTTCATCTATTAAGCGATTCATGGGGAACAGTTATGATGAGGTGCAGAAAGAGGTTAACAGGGTATCTTATGAGGTTGTGAAAGGTGACAACAACATGCCCCGGATAAAGATTGAAGACAGAAAATATACCCCCCAGGAAATATCTGCTATGGTGGTACAAAAAATGAAGAAAACTGCCGAAGATTATCTGGGGCAGGAAGTAACCGAAGCTGTAGTCACAGTACCCGCGTATTTCAATGACTCACAAAGACAAGCAACCAAAGAAGCCGGTGAAATTGCCGGACTTGAAGTAAAACGTATTATTAACGAACCAACTGCTGCTTCGCTGGCATACGGCCTGGACAAACAGGACAAAGATCAGCGTGTGGCTGTATTTGACCTGGGTGGAGGTACGTTTGATATTTCCATCCTTGAACTGGGTGAAGGTGTTTTTGAGGTAAAATCTACCTATGGTGACACCCACCTGGGCGGCGATGACTTCGACCAGGTAGTCATCGACTGGCTGGCAGATGAATTTAAAAAAGATGAAGGCGTCGATCTGAAACAGGATCCCATGGCAGTTCAGCGACTGAAAGAAGCTGCAGAGAAGGCCAAGATTGAACTGTCAAGCGCTACCCAAACGGAAATCAACCTGCCGTATATCATGCCGGTTGAAGGTGTGCCCAAACACCTGGTTAAGAAGCTTTCAAGATCTAAGTTTGAACAGTTGGTGGATCATCTCGTACAAAGAACCGTTGAACCTTGCAAGAAAGCACTAAGCGACGCTGGTTACGAACCAAAAGACATCGACGAGGTCATTCTGGTTGGCGGTTCAACACGAATCCCCGCCATACAGCAAACCGTTGAGCAAATCTTTGGCAAGAAGCCGTCGAAAGGGGTAAATCCCGACGAAGTTGTAGCCATAGGAGCAGCCATCCAGGGCGGTGTATTAGGTGGAGATGTAAAAGACGTATTGCTTCTTGACGTTACTCCACTTTCACTGGGTATTGAAACCATGGGAGGTGTATTTACCAAGCTCATCGAAGCCAATACAACCATTCCAACCAGGAAATCTGAAGTCTTTACAACAGCTGCAGACAATCAATCGTCTGTTGAAATCCATGTGCTGCAGGGTGAAAGACCCATGGCTAAAGACAACAAGTCCATCGGTCGTTTCCACCTGGACGGAATACCACCGGCACCAAGAGGCGTGCCTCAGATTGAGGTAACTTTCGACATCGATGCCAACGGAATTCTGAATGTTTCCGCTAAGGATAAGTCCACCGGAAAAGAACAAAGCATCAGAATTGAAGCTTCTTCAGGCTTGAGCGATCAGGAAATAGAGAAAATGAAAGAAGAAGCCAAGCAGCACGAAGAAGAAGACAAGCAACGGAAAGAACAGGTTGAGAAGCTCAATAAGGCAGACAGCCTGATCTTCCAGACCGACAAACAGCTAAATGAATTCGGAGACAAAATCTCTGAAGATAAGAAAAAACCCATCCAGGATGCACTTGAAAGGCTGAAAGAAGCTCATAAGAATGAAAAATACGAGGAGCTTGATCAGAGAATGGAAGATCTGAATAACGCCTGGCAGGCAGCTTCTCAGGAGATGTACAATGCACAACAGCAAGCATCCGGTGGTCAGCAATCCACAGGAGGCCAGCAAAGTTCAGGCCAACAAAAAGGTTCTTCCTCCGGAAAGAATGATAATGACGACGGGGAAGTAACTGATGTGGACTTTGAAGAAGTTAAATAAAAATCAAGAATAACTCTTCAGTACTAAAAGGCTGTCTCTTTGAGGCAGCCTTTTATTTTTCATTCCAATATGAATTATTCATACAATGTTTTATATTTTTGTAAACCTTAAGCAAACAACAAAACTTGGTATGGTAAAAATAAAGCTTTGGATCATCTTTTTCATGCTTATAAGCATTAACGGTATATCCCAAAACAATCAAAACATAAACCAGGTTGACGAACAAGGAAAGAAGCACGGGATGTGGATAAAAAAATATCCCGGCGGACAAACCCGGTATAAAGGAAGATTCAATCACGGCACGCCTACCGGTACCTTTAAAAGATATTTCCGAAACGGAGAGTTAATGGCCATCATGCAACACCGTAACGATAGCGCCGTTTATGCAACGCTTTACAACGAAAAGGGAAAGAAAAGAGCCGAAGGGAAATACATCAATAAGGAAAAAGATAGCACATGGGTTTTTTATGATCCCGAGGGAAATGTCATCCTTCAAGAAAAATTCAATATGGGAGTCAGGAATGGCAAATCGGTCAGGTTTTATCCCAACGGAGATACCTCACAGGTAGTTGTCTATAAAAACGGAATAAAAAACGGTATTTTCAAGCAATATTTTTCCAACGGGAACCTGAAACTACTGGCCCGCTACCAGAAAAATGAGCTGGATGGTTATGTAACCATATTCGCACCCAACGGACACAAAGAGGTGGAAGGCCTTTACAGGGACAACCTGAGACAGGGAAAATGGGTATATTATAAAGGCGTTAATGATACTGCCCAGGTCCTGCGATATAAAGACGGGGAACCTTTGAATGAAGATTCGCTTGAGTTGCAGGAATCCAAAGAAATTATCCGCCTGGAAAACAACGAGGGAAAATTTGGAGACCCGCGGCAGGAGTTGATGCCCGGCCGAAGAAGGCAACAGAGATAATATGGCGTTCGGATAAAAAATCTCATAACTGACTCTTCTTTAAATATCACAAAGGGAACCTGATAATAAATCCCGTGGGATGATTGAAATCAGCATTGAAAATTTCCCCCGGATTTTTGCAACGTACAGAAGAGAGGGCAGCAATCTGCAATGGTTTATAATCCTCGGCGGTAACGTTATTAATTCTTCGTAAATTTCACCCTTAAAAATTGTTGTAACCAGATCGACCATGAAAAAATACCATTGGATACCTTTTATTCTTTTGATATTGACCGTACCCCCGTTATATGGTCAAAGCTCCCGGTTTCTCATAGAATTCACCGATAAAGATACCGCTTTCAATTCTTACAGCCTTAACCGGCCTGAAGAATTCCTCTCTGAAAAAGCAATCGAACGACGAAAGCGATACAACATCCCCCTTGAACACTCAGACCTTCCCATTTCATCACGATATACAGACAGCATCAAACCTTTTTTACGCAATGTACAAAACAGAACAAAATGGATGAATGCCCTTGTAGCGGAAGTTGATTCTGTTTTTCTGGATACGTTACGTAAATTCAGCTTTGTTGAAAGGGTGAAATACCTGGCTCCTGCATTCCAATCCCATACCAAACAACAGAACAAAGGAGGAATCCAGGCAAGAGACACTTCCAAAATCAAAGCTGAACGTTTGGTAACCGATTCAGCCTTTTACGGCTATTCCTGGGAACCGGTGAGCATGTTGAACGGTCATCTTCTCCATCAGGACAATCATCGGGGTGAAAATATGGTAATAGCCGTCCTTGACGCGGGCTTTCGAAATGTTGACAAACTCCCGGTGTTTGATTATATCCGGAAGAACAACCAGATCCTGGGAGTCCGGGATTTTGAAGACAACGACGGCGAGGTTTATGATACCCATTCCCATGGTACCATGGTACTCTCCCTGTTGGCTGGCTATATCCCGGAATTGTATGTAGGCACAGCTCCGGAAGCACAATACTGGTTGCTGAGAACAGAAGTAGGTGGTTCTGAATACCTGATAGAGGAATATAACTGGATAGCTGCCGCAGAATTTGCAGACAGTGCAGGTGTTGATATTATAAACTCTTCCCTGGGATACACGACCTTTGATGATTCTACCCAAAACCACTCTTTTCAGGATCTTGACGGTGATACTACTCCCATATCCAGGGCAGCGTCAATAGCTGCTTCCAAAGGAATGCTGGTGGTTTCAAGTGCCGGAAACCTGGGAGACAACAGCTGGCAACATATTTCCGCTCCTGCGGATGCGGACAGCATCATCACCGTAGGCTCCGTGGGACCGAACAGAAATTATGCATTCTTCAGCTCCACCGGTCCGACCTCTGATGGCAGGATAAAACCAGAACTGGCAGCCCAGGGAGTAGCCAACATAGTTCAGCACGTTGACAGTTCATTCGTTATTGCCAACGGTACTTCCTTTTCTGCCCCCATCATTTCAGGCCTGGCAGCATGCCTCTGGCAAAAATTCCCGGAGCTTAGCAATATGGAACTAATGGAGAAACTATTCCGAAGCGGTCATCAATATGCAAATCCCGATACACTTATTGGATATGGCATACCCAGTTTTTCCAGGGCCGGAGAAATAAGAATAGAAGATCTGGACAAATCATCTGTAGAAATATTCCCCAATCCATTCAAAAACCATTTTTACATAAGCATACCCGATGTTCGCCTGGATGAAGCCCCCATATACCTGGAAATATACGACATGATGGGAAGAAAAGTCTATAACAGTCAATTTACAAAATCGGTAACAGGAAATCATATACGCATCAATGCGTTGTCTGAAAATCCCTCCGGAATTTACCTTATCAAACTAAGGCTAAAAGCGGATTACATAATCAAACAAAAAATGATTAAGTATTAAAAACGGGATTAGCATGGATAACGAACTGACTTTACTTGAATTAAACCAGAGAATCAAAGAAGCGCTCAACCGGGAGTTTCCGAGCAATTACTGGATAATTGCAGAAATAAGCGAACTGAAAATAAACCGTAAAGGCCATTGTTACCTCGACCTGGTGGAAAAAGATGAACTGGAAGACAGAATTGTGGCCAAGGCAAAAGGGATCATCTGGTCATACACTTTCCGTATGCTCAAGCCCTATTTTGAAACAACCACCGGCCGGGAGCTGAAACAGGGGCTCAAGATCATGGTCAATGTAACGGTGGAATTTCATGAATTATATGGCTACAGCCTTTACATTCATGATATTGAACCCAGCTACACCTTAGGTGATATAGCCCGCCGAAGGCTTGAAGTCATAAAAAAACTGGAAGATGAAGGCATTATGGACATGAACCAGCAGCTTCCACTGCCCCATGTACTTCAGAAGATTGCCATTATATCCTCAAAAACTGCAGCAGGCTATAAGGATTTTATTGAGCAGCTCAACAACAACCCTTACGGTTACGTCTTTTACCCCAAACTTTTTCCTGCCTACATGCAGGGAGATGAGGCCGAAAGCTCTATCATTGAAGCTTTGGAAAAGATTTACCAGTATGAAGACATATTCGATGCGGTAGCGATTATCAGGGGCGGGGGTGCAACCGCAGATCTCAGCTGCTTCGACCAGTATCACCTGGCCGCCAACGTGGCCCAGTTTCCTTTGCCCGTAATTACGGGTATTGGCCACGAAAAAGATGAATCGGTGGTGGACATGGTAGCCCACACCAAAATGAAAACTCCCACAGCCGTGGCCGACTATTTTGTTTCCAAAGCATACGACTACGAAGAAGCATTGCTGACTTTAAGGGATGATGTTGTGGAAAGAACGAATCAATATATCAAATTTGAAAATCAAAGGATCCAGACGCTCTCCGGCCGCCTCTATCCCAACGTTAAAGGCATGCTGGATAAATCAAAACACCACCTGGAAATAAACAAACAAAAATTACATCACATTCACAGGAATTTTCTGGACAAACAGCAACAAAACCTGACCACATATTCCAGTCAGCTGGTGCGCTCCTATGAACGATCATTTCAGAAAAACCTGCTGGAATTAAAAAATTACGAACGAAATTGCGGAAATCTCGTAAGAAACTATATAAAAACCCAGCATAAACATTTGGAAAATCTGGGCAAAGCAAAAAAATACCTTGACCCCAAGAATGTTATGAAAAGAGGGTTCAGCATTACACAAAAAGAACACCATACAATAAAATCAAGCAACCAGGTTGAGGGAGGAGATACAATCAAGACCTATCTCTACGAAGGGATGATTATCAGTCAGGTTTCTAATAAAAACGATCAGAATGGAAACCAGACATAATGGATCGAATAATGCGGTTCAAAATTCTTTTTCAATCTAATATATCATTACAAATTAGTTTTTAAACCTTTAAAACAGGGATGAATAAATATTATCAAATAATCGTTTTTCTGCTTGTTTGCATTACCCCGGTTGATGGTATCGCTTTGGGTACTCCTCAATCTGAAATCGACAGCCTTAAGTCGGCTATTCTTGATAAAAAAGGAACTCAGAAGGTAAACCTGTATAACAGGATATCCCGGGAATATTGGAACATTAGTCCGGATTCAAGCCTGAAATATGCAAGAAGAGCCCTGCAACATGCACAGGAATTGGATAGCCGGCCAGCCATCTCGGATGCTTACAACAGAATCGGGAATGCCTATTATTTAATGAACAGGAGAGAAGAGGCCGTTTCATCCTATAATAAATCATTAAACATCAGAAAAAAATTGAATGACCCGGAAAGGATGACCCAGATCTACAACAACCTCGGGGTTTTATATGAAAATTCGGATACACCCGAAACTGCATTGGACTACTACCAGAATTCATTGAATATTAGCAGGAATAATGGACTTGACAAAAAAACAGGCAGATACATCATGGCCATTGCCAGGTATTATAATACTACAAATGAATATGAAAAAGCCATTGAATTTTATTATAAATCAAAGGAACATTTCGAAAATTTGAATGATACGGCTCAATTAGGTGAAGCCAATATTCACATTGGAAGAATCTACAGAAAGTTAAGTAGTTATGATGAGGCCCTGGAATATTATCTGAAAGCTGTGGAACAGATCGAAAAATCCAGTAATCCCAGCCAAATGGCCAATGCCTTCAATGAAATGGGCATCATTTACGAGAATCTGGACAGCTACGACAAAGCCCTGGATTACTACAACAGGAGTTTGGCCATATATGAAAAACAAAACCAACAAGACCAGAAAGCAAGCATATACAACAACATGGGAATCATCTATCATGACCAGGAAAATTATGAAAAAGCCCTTGAATTTTATCAAAAATCTTATGACACGGATAATAAAACCAATGACTTGAATGGCCTGTCCAACTCAATCAACAATATGGCACTTGTTTATCTTGAGATGGAACAATATGCCAAAGCCCTGGAATATCTAAATCAATCACTGGATTATTCCCGTAAGCTGAACAACCAGCATCAGATTGCCAACGCCCACAATAACATTGGAAAGGTGCTGCTTAATACAGGACAGTACGACGAAGCTGAAGCCAGTATCCAAAGGGGGCTGGAACTTTCCATGAAAATTAAGGCAAACAGTTATACTAACGAGAGCTATGAATTGCTGTCCAGACTCTATGAAGCCAGAGGAGACCACCAAAGGGCCCTGGAATATTTCAAAATGCATTATCGACTCCACGACACGATCTTTTCCAGGGAAAAGCAGAACAGGATCTCCGATATGCAGGTCAAATATGAAACCAAACAGAAGGAAAAGGAAATTGAACTGCTAAAAAAAGACAACCAGATCAATAAACTGGAAATCATAAGGCAAAAAAACCTGAGGAATTATGTAATCATCTGTGCCATTTTATTGCTTGCCCTTGCCATACTAAGCTATAACAGGTTCAAACTGAAAAAAAAGAGTACCCGTAAACTTGAAGAAAAAAACAGGCAGCTCAAAGAGGCCAATGAAAGACTTCGTGACTCGGAATATACACAACGAGAATTAAATGCAACAAAAGATAAGTTCTTTTCCATAATAGCCCATGATCTTAAGAATCCTTTCCAGGCGCTTTTCGGAATTTCCGAGGTTTTATACCGCAACCTGGACGACATGGACAGGGAAGAAATCAGGGAATATTGCAAATCCATCTATGAATCATCCAATAACCTCTATAATCTTCTGGAAAACCTGTTGCAATGGTCAAGAACGCAACTGGGAAACCTTAAACTGAATCCACAATCGTTACCTCTTAAAGAAACCACAGATGAAATAATTGATCTGCTTAGGATCAATATAGAAGAAAAAGATATCCAGGTAAGAAATGAAATAGATGATTTGATTACGGCTTATGTGGACAAAAATGTTTTTGGCACCATTTTGAGGAATCTTTTAAGCAATGCCATCAAATTTACCGAAGAAAAGGGAGTGGTTACCATTTCTGCAGAAACAGAACCCGACAGAACAGTTGTTGCCTTGAGCGACACAGGTAAGGGCATTCCAAAGGAGCAACTGGACCATCTGTTCAGGGTAAGATCAAACCAATACACCCAAGGAACCTCTGATGAACAGGGGACGGGCCTGGGGTTGATCCTTTGCAAGGAACTTGTGGAGAAAAGCAAAGGGCAAATATGGGCTGAAAGTGAAGTAGGTAAAGGAAGTACATTTAAATTTACGTTACCAAAAGAAAAATAAAAGAGGTATCATATGGCCAGGGAAAAACAACAAATCAAGTATGGCGAAGCCATTGAAGAAATAGAAAAAATCCTCAAGCAGATTGAAAACGAGGAACTGGATGTTGATGATCTGACTTCCAAGGTGAAAAGAGTATCAGAACTGCTTTCTATATGCAAAACGAAACTTCGAACTACCGAAGAAGAAGTTGAAAAGATCATCAAGGATATTGAAGCAGAGTGATGGTTTACTCTACGGTGGAAAAAAAGGGAGATGTAACCCCTCATCCATCATCTCCCTTTTCAGAAACCCAAACTATTAAAACGGAAAGATCTATAACTCTGTCAAGATATTATTGGATTGCCGGTTTTCTTCAATGATCAGGTTTTCCTTGATAAAGTTGGCTATATCCATCGAAGGCACCGCATAACCCACACCCATATCGGCAATACGGTAAATCTCTTTCGTGATATATTTGATCTGATTCTGATTGGCTATCAACACCTGCACAGGATCAATATCCTCCAGGTTGTACTTACCCTGGTATTTTTTAAGCAGGTTGATGTTGCTGTTCATTATGTTTTTTAATTTCCTGTATGACTGTGATATCTCGCTTAGCTTATGACCGATCACCCCGATGATTTTTCCTGTTTCCAAATTAATCAGAGGACTTCCGGCATTTCCCGTTTTAATGGAGGTATCAATCTGGATGTATTTATTTCCCTCCTCACTGAAGTGAAATGAAGATATAATGCCCTGTTTTATGGAAAGATTCTCCTGAAATACCTGGTAACCCAATGTTGCAACTGGCTGGCCAATTTCAAGCTCCTCCTCTTCCCCGAGTGACAGGGATGGAATATTTTCAAATTCCTCAAAATCAATGTTTATAACAACAAAATTCAGATATTTATTATTAAACCCCAGAATGGTTCTTTTATCCAGGTCACTTTTCTTCAAAACTTTACTGGCTATTGGAGTATATCCGTCCTTATCAACAAACTTTATTTCTACTTTATCAAAAGGGGAAATCTTCTGGATGCCCTCATCCGTGATCAGAAAGTTTCTTATTTTAAAAGCAGTTAAAGTCAGTATTTTTATATCCAGATCTGTATAAAAGTTTAGCTGAGCAACAGAATGGACACATCTTTTCCATATCTTTCTGTACATAACGCAGATGGTTTAATTCCACAGGTTATTCAAACAATAATCAATCCCTTTAATCTACAATACACAAAAAAGCCATGTATCATTGATAAAATTGGGTTAAAATTATTGCTTTCCATTTTCTTCTCAAAATCGAATTTATTACCGTATGAATTTCTAACATTACCGTATGGTATTTTACAATAAGCGTCAAAAAAAGTTTTATTGTTCGAATACGAACATCTTTGTTTCATTTCCGTTCACTCATTTTCTGTTTTCAAACCAGCTCGCATAAAACTAACAGCTGAAAATAAACACTCTGCACATACTGGCATAATTTATGATTGGCATATTGAAACGTAAAACATAGATATATGAAGTTTACAAGTTATGCCATCTGCATTGGTTTGTTAGTATGCTCGTTTAGCCTGAATGAAACCAGGGCTCAAAAAGAATGGACGCTGGAAGAATGCATCAATTATGCTTTGGAAAACAACATCAATATTAAAAGACAGAAGGTTGCAGCCGAGCAGGCCAGGAACGACCGCAATCAGTCCAAATGGGAAATGGCTCCTTCCATTTCAGCCAATGGATCGCACAGCTTTAATTTTGGTAAAACCATCAATCCCGACACATACGAATATGTAAACCAGCAATTTGAATCTCAATCTATGCAAGCCAGTGCAAACCTGACGCTTTTCAACGGTATGGAAACCCAAAATACCCGGAAGATGCGACAGTATGACCTGATGGCTCAGCTTGAAAACATTGAAACCGCCCGTTACAATGTAACCCTCAACATCGTCACTTATTACCTGAACGTGCTTTCCCAGGCAGAGCAGCAAAATATCATGCAGGAACAGCTTGATGTTACAATGGACCAGATTGAAAAAACCAGTGAACAGGTAAAAGTAGGGAATAAGGCAAAAGGCGATCTTCTGGAAATAAAAGCCCAGGCTGCCCGGCAGCGTGTTGAACTTACCCGGGCCAAAAATGCCCTCAGGATGGCCTACGTGGACCTTGCGCAACTCATGAATCTTGACTCCATCCGGGATTTCAGAGTGGAAATACCTGAAGACCTGGAAGTCCAAACAGAAAAACTTATTCAACCTGCCGACACCATCTATAGCACGTCGGTGGAGAATTTTCCCACCATTCAAAATGCCCGGTATCAACTTAAAAGTTCGGAAGAATACCTGGATATTATGAAAGGGAGGCTTCTACCCACACTATCCTTTCGCTCATCTTATTACACCTACTATAATGAATTGTCAAAACCCTCATATGCTGAGCAGATCAGAGATATCAACCCAAACCTGAACCTCCAGCTGGTTCTCAGCATCCCTATATTTGATAAAATGAGGCGATACAACCAGATTTCCAATGCCAAACTCCTTGTTAAAGATTCCCAATATCAGCTCAGGGAACAAAAACAGGAGCTTTTTAAAACCATTCAGAAGGCTGTGAATGAAGCCCAGGCGGCATACGAAGACTATCAATCGAGCCGTGAGAGCGTGGAATCAAATGAAGAAGCATTTAAATACACCAGGGAAAAATATGAAGTTGGGCTGGTTGACGCAGTGGAATTCAAAATTGCCACGAACGAACTCTCCAGAGCCCGGTCAAATGCAGCAAACGCAAAGTATAACTACATCTTCAGGCTAAAGATTTTGGAATTTTACCTGGGCCAGGAGATGCAGTTGTAAACAAGCAGATAAGTTGGTTTTCTCATAGAGCTTTTGCTAAGTTTTCTTCTCTGAAATTGGATGTCTCATATAAACGGGACATCCAATTTTTAACGTAAATTTAACCCAACCGAAATTTCATTTTCCCGTATAAATTTGATATTAGAGGTAATCCGGTATCCTTTTATATTCAGGAAAAAGCAGTATAATGATTTTTTGTATCTTTCAAAATAAAGAATGAATCCTTATACCAGATATATGTTTTATTATAACCCATTTACATCTAAACAAAAATCATGAATAGCACTATGAAAAAACTATTTCTACTTATTCTTGCCGTCTTCACCATAACCGGTTCTTATGGTCAGGTATTCAACACGGGTCAAACACTCAGAAAAGGAGTATTTTCACTGGGTATTGAACCCACCCTTCACGTTGATGGCGGAGCCGACGGAGTCATACTTTTCGGTCACGCCGGGTATGGTTTAAAATCCGGTTTGGATGCCGGGCTCCAATTGGGTTTTGGAGAAAAAAACTATTTTGGTGCTAATCTTGAGTTTGCCCTGAGTGATAACATTTCTCTGGCAGTAGGTGCGCATGACTTTGGTTATTTCGGACTTGACGGCACCCTGAACTTTGCCATACCCCTCAGAAGCGATATACACCTTTACAGTGGGCTGGATGCAGACATCAATTTCATTGAGGGCACCAATAACCAGGGAGAAAAAGAAACCACGCTTGAAATGCCTTTTTGGGTGCCAATAGGCCTGGAAGTGGGCCTGTCACGTGAGATGAGCCTTATATTCGAAACTGAGATTGCGCTCAACGATCTTGCCTATCATGTAATTGGAGGTGGCTTAAGCTTTTACCTGTAAAGAAGAATTTCCGGAAATGCAAAATCTCAAAGGCTCCGGCTATCAATAAAATAAGCATCCCACAACTTAGATATATCTGGTGGGATGCTTATTTTTTTATCATTTTATTACCTGGCATGGCAGGTAATGGTAACTCCTCACAAAGAAGCTTCAACCAATTTAGAACAAGCCGGAGATGTGTCCTTCATTATCCACATCAATATCCTCTGCTGCAGGCTTGGAAGGTAATCCCGGCATACGCAGGATCTTACCAGTAATGGGTACAACAAATCCGGCACCGGCAGAAAGCTCAATCTCTCTTACGGTTACAACAAAATCCTTGGGCTTTCCAAGTAATTTCGGATTATCAGAGAGGGATTTCTGGGTTTTGGCTATACAAACCGGAACCTTCTCCATACCCAGATCCTTGATCTTCTTCAGATCTGATTTTGCGGTTGCGGTATAATCAATTGCAGCAGCACCATATACTTTCTTGGCCACTGTTTCAATCTTCTTGGGAATATCCCATTCCCAGTCGTACATGGGTTTGTACTTGTTTTGGCAATTGTCAGCCACAAACTTAACCTTTTTGGCCAGATCGACTGCGCCTTTGCCTCCTTCACCCCAAACATCGGTTATAACGGCATCTATTCCACGTTCTTCAGCATATTCCTTTATGTATTGAAGTTCCTCCTCGGTATCCGATGAAAACTTGTTGATGGCCACAACGGCACAAATATTAAACGTCTGGATGTTCTCAATATGTTTCTCCATGTTTTCAATGCCTGATTTCAATGCCTCCATGTTGGGTTCATTGATTTTGTCAAGCGGGGCGCCTCCATGATATTTCAATGCCCTTGCCGTAGCCACAAGAACTGCAGCCTTGGGAGACAGGCCGGAATATCCACATTTGATATCAAAGAATTTTTCCGCACCAAGATCAAATCCAAATCCTGCTTCCGTAACCACGTAATCCGACAGGGACATACCGGTTTTGGTGGCAATCACGGAATTGGTACCCTGGGCAATATTAGCGAAGGGACCTCCATGTATTATGGCCGGTGTTCCTTCAATGGTCTGCACCAGGTTGGGCTTGATGGCATCTCTCAGGAGAGCGGCCATGGCTCCGTTTGCATTCAGATCCCTGGCGAAAACCGGTTTGCGATCGTAAGTATAACCTATAAAGATATTCCCCAACTTCCGTTTTAAATCATTAAAATCTTCAGCCAAACACAATATGGCCATTAGTTCCGATGCAGCAGTAATGTCGAAACCGGTCTCACGAGGCACACCATAGGCTCTGCCTCCCAAACCGACAATGGTTTTTCTTAATGCCCGGTCGTTCATGTCCATGACTCTTTTCCAGAGCACAGTTCTCGGATCCAGGTTGGAATTCCTGTGCTGGATGCTATTGTCAACAAGGGCTGCAAGAAGGTTATGGGCTTTTTCTATGGCTGAAAAGTCTCCTGTAAAATGAAGGTTGATATCCTCCATGGGCAAAACCTGGGAATAACCTCCACCGGTAGCGCCGCCTTTAAGCCCGAATACCGGACCCAGAGAAGGCTCTCTTAGCACAACCGACGAGTTCACCCCTATTTTATTCAAGCCCTGCGATAAACCAATTGACATGGTTGTTTTTCCCTCACCTGCCGGCGTAGGAGAAATGGCAGAAACAAGAATCAAATTGCTTTTATCAACTTTCTCCTTGTTGATGTAAGACAATGGAATTTTGGCTTTATACTTACCATACAATTCAAGATCATCTTCCCGAATACCCAGTTTCGAGCCGATTTCCTGAACGGGTTTCATTTTTACTTTACTGGCAATTTCGATGTCTTTCATACTTATTGTTATTTTGGTTGTATAATTGTTTTAATGCAGTCAAAATCATTCAAGGCGATTAAAGAACCGTTTCTTTCAGAGATAACAACTAAACAAAGATAACGAATTATATTTGAATGTGTAACATTCCAATATTCATGCAAAAATTGAAATTCGTAATTCATCATAAATTACTGCAAAAAAGGTATTGCACTAAGGAAAACAATCAAGGTAGTAAAATTGTTTGCTCATTCATAGCGAAGTGATTCAATGGGATCTTTTTCGGCTGCCCTTTTGGCTGGCGAATAGCCAAAAATAATTCCCACGGTGACGCTTACAAGAAATGCTATGATGATGGACCCGGGTGTAACCACGGTTTCGATTTCTGTAAGCTGTTCTATTGTACCTGAAATACCAATTCCCAGGGCAATACCTGTAAAACCACCGGCAAGGCTGATCATCACCGCCTCACTCATAAACTGAATGAGAATATCTTTTTTATTTGCTCCAATGGACATTCTGATGCCAATTTCCTTAATGCGTTCCATTACAGTGGCAAACATAATATTCATTATACCAATGCCCCCCACCAGCAATGAGATACCAGCAATGGCGCCAAGAACCAAATTAAAAATCTCCTTAGCCTGCTGTTTCTGGCGCAGCAATATTTCCGGCACGATCACCTCAAAATCCTGCATGCCGTTGTGCCTCCTGGTAAGCATCCTTTTCACAACGCCGGCCGTAGTTTCGAGATGATCGGTATTGGCAACCTTAATGACGATCCTGTCGAGCTGGTGATAATTATTTTGCTCCTCACCCGACTGTCCCCCGTAAACCGCACCATTAACTATAACAACAGCACCCTCAGGGGCCGAGGAAGAAGGTTTGTAATTCAGGATTTTCCTGTTCTTGATCCGCATGATCATGGTTTTATCAGGAATGTAAATGGAATTATTGACATTGTTGAAACCATATTCCTGGAGCGTCGAAGCAGAAACGGCTTCATTCCGGAGTACCCCGATCACTTTCAACCATATGTTCCCAAATTTAATATAATCTCCCACCGGGTTTTCCTGGCTGAACAACCTTGATGCCACATCCGATCCGATAATGCATACCTTTTTCCCTTCTTCTTCCTGGATTGGAGAAAAATAACTTCCCCGTACCAGGCGGAAATTATAAATGTCAAAATACTCATTGGAAACACCAATACACTTACCTTCCATACTGGTTCCCTTATAGATGATGCCGGACTGCATAATCACTTCGGGGGAGGCACCCTGAACATTGGGCAGAATCGTCCGGATGGCTTCGTAATCTTTCTTATCCAGACCGGGGGAAAACTTCCGCTGTTTCTCCTTCTGATCCCCCTGTTCTTCTTCATCCTCTCCATCACCGGAAGAACCCTCGTCAATCTTCGCTTCCACAATGATGTTGTTGGCACCGATGAGTTCAATCTGTTTTAATATCTCCTGCTTAGCTCCCTGGCCTATTGCCAGCATGCTAATAACAGCGGCAACGCCAAAAAGAATGCCCAGGGCAGTCAACCCGCTTTTCAGTTTATTCGACCGGAGTGCTTCCAGTGCGATCTCTATGTCGTGGAAATATCTTTTCACCCTTACTCCCTAATCCTTTAAAGGAACCAGTTCCATTTCATCTGCGTTTTCCGGAACATTCAAATATACTTCCTGTCCTACTTTCAGACCTTGCTTTACAATAATATAATTTTCATTGGACTTACCCAGTTCGACTTCTTTTTTACCGGGATTAGTGGTATAGACATAGCTAAATTTGTCGTCGCTGTGCACCGCTTCCAGGGGAAGGTATTTCACGTTGCTGAAGGAACCGGTTATGATCTCGTTGCTGCTGGTCATGGATGGACGTAAAATGGAATCGGTCTGATTCAGTGTGATGATCACCTCAAAAACCTTTGCCCCCGTATTTCGGAGCTCCTGCCCGATATTGGCAACTTCCGTTACCATGCCGGTATATTTTCTGTCGGGAAAGGCATCTACCTGTATATCCGTTTTTTGGCCCTCATCCACCTTGCTTATGTCAATCTCATTGACAAAGGTTTTTGAAATCATAGTAGACAGATCCGGCAGCGTTGCCACTGTCAGGTCCCATGGACTGATCGTGGAGCCTTCCTTCCTCTTCTTACCGTCCCATCCTTTTTTATAAATGACCATACCAGGCTGTGGAGCATGAATGGTAAACTTTTGCAGCAATTCTTCCATTTCCTCCTTCTTCCGTCTCTGCTTGGCCAGGTTGATGGAAACCTCGTTCATCTGTGCTTTGGCCTGTTCTACCTGTAGCTTATAATTCTCCCTGGCCTGTGAGAGTTCCCTCTCCGCCCGGTCAAGTTCGATCCTGGCCTGGCGTTGTGTTGCCGGGGGTTCATATTTCGATTGCTTCACCTTGATCCTCTGTTCCTCCACCGTGTATTCCAGGTCAATAAGCTGGTTCCTGAGTTTCTTCAGCTCCATTGCCGTATCCAGTTTGGTAGTGATGTATTCCGATTTCCTTTTTTCCAGTTCATCCTCTATATCCTGCAGGGTACTCAAAGCCTCGGTTTTGTCAAGACGGGCCACATAATCACCCGAATCCACTACAGTACCCTCAGGCACCAGGTCCAGGATCTTTACTTCACGTATACCCAGGGAACGATTCCTTATTCCTTCAGGACCCCGTATCTGAACAGATTTTTTGGCCTGTAATTCGCCTGTCGTCTTTACACGAATATCAAAATTACCTTGTTGTACTTTGGCAACCAGTGGTGAATTGTAAGCCTTACGATCGGTGTTCCCAAAAAGAAATATTGCCAGCCCAACCAACACCACCAGGCCGGCAACAATGGCTATCTTCTTTTTCATGTGCGCTACTTTTGTAATATTTTATCCACAGCATTAAAAATTCCTGAAGCCAACTCTTCTGCAGTGTCTTTATCTTTCCCTTCCGAATAAACCCTTATGATCGGTTCGGTATTGGATTTACGGAGGTGAACCCAGCCTTCCTGGAATTCAATCCTCACCCCGTCAACATCGTTGACCGGGTAATCAGCATACTGCTTCTTAAGCCGGCTTAAAATATTATCAACGTCGATATCAGGAGTTAATTGTATCTTATTTTTGGTGATATGATAAAACGGATACCGCTTTCTGAGTGCTGAACAGGAGACTCCTGACCGGGCAAGATGGGTAAGAAACAGGGCGATACCGACCAGCGCATCCCTCCCGTAATGAAGATCAGGAAGGATTACTCCGCCGTTCCCCTCTCCTCCTATTATTGCCTGAACCTCTTTCATCTTTTCCACTACATTCACCTCACCCACTGCCGATGGATAATACGAACCACCGTATTTTTCAGTAAGCTCCCTCAAGGCTTTGGTGGAAGATAGATTCGACACCGTATTCCCTGGCTTTTGCTGAAGGATGTAATCCGCTACAGCCACAAGTGTATATTCCTCACCGAACATCGAGCCATTTTCATCAACAATGGCGAGGCGGTCCACATCGGGATCCACGACAAAGCCCAGGTCGGCATCGTTTTTCCTGATTTCTTCCCGCATACCGGTAAGGTTTTCAGGAATGGGTTCCGGGTTGTGCGAAAAATGTCCATCCGGATTGCAATTCACCTCGATCACTTCTTTAACACCCAGCTTCCTGAGCAACTCCGGGACGGCAATGCCCCCCACCGAATTGATGCCGTCCACTACCACCCGAAATCCTGTTGAAGATATTTCCTCCACATTTACCTGGGGCAATTCCAGGATCTTTTGAATATGATAATCCAGGTATTCTTCCTTCCGATTTTCTTCTCCAAGCTTATCTACCGGGGCATACTCGATGTCCTGTTTGTCAGCTATCCTCAGTATCTCCTCCCCTTCTTCCTTGTTCAGGAATTCACCCCGATCATTGAGCAGTTTCAAAGCATTCCACTGTACCGGGTTATGGCTGGCAGTAAGAATAATCCCCCCTTGTGCACCTTCAGCAGCAACCGCCATTTCCACGGTAGGCGTGGTGGCAAGATCCAGGTTAACCACGTCAATGCCCATGGCCATTAGAGTACCGGAAACCATCCGATAAACCATATCACCGGAAGGTCGGGCATCCCTGCCAACCACGACCTTTACGTATCTACTGCCTGATTGCTGTTTTGCCCAGATTGCATACGCTGAGGTAAATTTTACGATATCCTCCGGAGTTAAATTATCTCCTTTCTCTTTACCTATTGTACCTCGAATGCCTGAAATCGATTTTATAAGTGTCATAACTTATGGGAGATTTGTGATTATACTATTGAAAACACCTCAAAAGTAAAATAAATTCATGTATGCATAAAGTTACAAAGAATCATTTTTCTATAACCAACCGGCTTATTATTTATTTGGGTCTTTATATATTTGCGCCTTAGAAAAATTGCAAAACGTTAACTATGAAGGATATCCTGATTCTATATTCAGGCGGCCTTGATTCCAGGCTGGCAGTTAAACTCTTAAATAAACAGGGCTATCGACCCACCGCTGTCTTTTTCCGGTTGCCCTTTTCCAAAGAGAAACCTGTTTACGACGACTTCCTGAAAGAAGAAGAGATACCCATGATCATTTTTGATTGCACCCGGGGCCGGCTTTTACGGAGTTACCTTGACGTGTTGAAAAATCCGCGGTTTCCCAGGGGTGCAGGGTTTAATCCATGCCTCGACTGCAAATTATTTATGTTTGGTGAACTTGAAGATTATGCCCTGAGGAATGAAATAGAGGCCGTTGCTTCAGGTGAGGTTCCGGGTCAAAGACCGCTTTCACAGACGAGTGACAAATTGGATATCATTGAAGAAGAAACAAGGGTAAAGATCATCCGGCCGCTGGCTGAAAAGGGCATCAACGGAAGGAGCAGGAAAACGCAAATGGCCATGGCCGAGGCTTACAACATCAGCTACCCCAGTCCGGCAGGCGGATGCCTTTTATGCGAGAAGGAACTGGCCAAAAAATTCGAAACGCTCATCACCATGGATCTGGTGACAGAAGATACTTTGCCCCTTATTAATATAGGAAGGCATTTTTATTATGAGGAAGAAAAAGCATGGTTTGTAGTGGGAAGAGATAAGGAAGAGAATGATGTGATTGAGACTTTCAAACACGTTATTCTCTCGGGAAAAGGCAAACCCGCGGTATTTTATCATTCTGAAAGCCCCATTGAATATGCCCGGCACGAAGCCCTGAATTTACAAAAGGCTTACGAGCAAAAAAATACTGAAGCCATCAACCATTATACAAACTGGAAACTGTAACCGGGATTTATTCTCCGGAGCCGTTGCCACCCATAAAGTCCTTTATCCATCCTGCACCGGCATCTTCCCGGCTGTCAAGATCCTTAATATAAGGCTTTATATCCAGTAAAGGGGTTTTATCCAGCATATCCACACCCTGGATGAAGATTTCTGTACCTTTTATCTCTTTTATTCTTACAACAGTTAAACCCAGGTGATTGGGTCTTTGAGGGCCGCGAATGGCAAAGATCCCCCTTTCTTCATTATCCATTGGAGGTATCCCCGTAAGCTTCATTTCTTCTACCTTATGAAAGTAAAAGATCAGTATTGCATGGGAGAACTTTTCCAGGTCTTTCAACCCTTCCCTGTATGCTTCAAAAAGCTCAATCTTTCCCTCTGATTCGGGTTCAAACGTACCCTGCCTGGGGGCTTCACTTTTATTCTGAAAAGGTGTCCTGATGATTCCGATATTCTTCAAAATGAAGGTTTCCTGCTTCATACCAAATAAATTATTTTTTGGGTAAAATCTTTTCATTATCCAACTGCTGCCTGATCCAGAAGCATCCCGGAGACGAAATGCCGGTATCTCCCCGTCTTTGATCCCCGCAACCGAAAAATAAATTCAAACCGAACCTCAAATTAACGTTTCTTACATCAAGCGGATTAACGGCCCTCAGGTTGTCCGTAACCATATAAAACTGGACCCTTTCGCTTTGTAAGGAAAATCCGACGCCAAAATTACTAAAACTATAGCGATTGTAAGAATAAGCTGCACTTACGGAGAAAAAATCCTGAATATCCGCGTTCAATGAAAACGTCAGTGAGGGATAGATCCTCCACTTATAAAAAAGATTCCGCTGAAGCACACCTGCCCGGATCCGGTCGGTAAGCTGATGGGTAGCTCCGATATAACTTTTCAGAGGCAAAAGTGTCATATAAGGTTCCTCTAAAAGAGTGGTCTCATACGAATCTTCCAAAGAATCCAGCATGAGCCGGGGATAATCATCCTCCTGCAGATCATCAGGGGTAAGTCCTTCGAACTGGAATTGCTGCTCCACTTCCAGGTTATTCAATTCAGAAGTCCAGTACATCATTCCCAGGTCATTGAGCCCTGCGTAAAGTATAAATTCTTCCAGCCCGGTATAAATCCCGCCCAGGTCTATATTAAACCCCGGGTTTCTCCCGTTAAAAAGCACGTTTCGTATGGGTATATCATCCCTTAACCGTATTTGGGAAATGTTACCGGCGGCATCCTCCGTTATGTCAAGCGGCAGCGTGGAATTCACCCTGTAGCTTCCTGAAGCATCCAGGTGATAATTATCCTCCCGGGTATGGATGTTCAGTTCCTCCCTGCGGGTACTTAAATTCATTTTACCGAACAACAAACCGGCCCTTACACCCAACCTTAAATCATTATTTACCCAGCCCGATGCGCTTAGGGCAAATTCCCTGTAATAGGAAAAATCACCTCCAAACCTTTGGATTTTGGCTGTTTCACCAACGTATTGCCTGTTCCCTTTCCATGGCACCAGAAACAAATTTTTGGGATAACTTGCAAGAAAATCGGCATGCTCTGTGATTTTGAAGGTTAAGAAATAATCTTCATACCACATGCCCAGGGAAAAAATATCGAACTGTAACTGGGCATTCAGCAGATCCAGGTTATGCAGGCGCCTTTCCAGGAAGTTGAAATCAATGATTCGGCCATCTCCTTCCTCCGGAAAAACCTGGTTGTAAGAAAAGCCCGTGTTCCCAACATCCAGATGAAAGGAGGAAATCAGGGGCAGACCAATATAATTGCAGGGAATGGCAAAGGCAGGATTCAGATCAGAAGTCTGGGGCACTGCATTCATAAAATAGAAGGTATTGCTTTGCTGGGCCTTTCCAAAATAAAACGAAAACAAGAAAATAAACAGAAGCAAGATTCGCCTGCCATTCGATATGGCTTTTTGACCGGCGGAGGTTATCCGGACTCCTTCATCCCTTTTAAATGAATTATTATGTTTCATTTGCCCTTCTTTTGGAGGTATTTGCCCTAACCCATAATGCTCATTCAATGCTTCTAATAACCCAGGTCTGAAGGTCTTACATCCAGTTTCACATCCGCAGCAGCCTCCATCCTGATCTCATAATCCTCATAAAACCGGACGGAATCCACATCTTCACGGGTTATTGAAATACTCGCCTCCACCAAAAAATTATCCCCTTCATAAATATGGTCTATTTCTTCCTCATCCAGGTCCACTTTGAATTCATGCTTTAAGGGACTGCTTACAAGGCCTTCTTCGTCAGGGGTGGCCCCCTCAATGGCTTTTGGTTCTTCAAACAGGGTCTCAAGATTCGTTGTTCCCTGTCTGAAATAAACCTGGACCCTGCCGGAGGTAGGATAGGTATTCCAAACGCGTAAATGCACGGTCATCCATTCGATATAGCGCGATGAATTGATCTGATCAGAGAGGGAATATTCAAAGCTGTCCCTGACGGCAATTTGCCCTTCGATCAAACTGTAAAGCGAATCTTCATAATAAACGGGGAAAGTCGTACCTGGGAACTCAGGGGGAAGGTCGTACCGCTCAAAATAATTATTCACATCCACACTCCCGTCACCCAGGGGAACGGATAATTCGGGCGTCCAGTGATCCGCATCATCCCAGCGAATGTCTTCCAGGTTTTCCTCAACACAGGAAAACAAAGCCATGGATAGCAAAAAAGGGATCATCCCCGCGGGGATGATCCTTTTTAACGCGGTCATATTGTTTAGCTTTCAGTTGTTTCTTCGCCGGAAGTTTGAGATTGAGTTGTTCCTCGTTTGCTTCCCCCGGGAAATGACTGATATGCCTTAGTAATACTCGAACGCACATTATTGATCCGTTCTTCAATATCCGAACGGAAGCCTTTCCACTTCTCTCCCGTTGTTTTCGACATATCGTCCAGGTATTGCTGGATCTTGTCTCTTTGTTCCCTTACATAACTCAACTGTTCATCTACCGCCGATTTCACTTCCTGTGTGGAGCTTTCTGTTTTCTCCTCGAGGTCGGAAATCTTTTCATTAAACTCGTTCAGCCAGCTTTGCGCGTTTTCATAAAACTTCTGGGCAGAATAATCCTCGCGGCGTTTCTGAAATTTCTGGTAAAGGTTGTTGATGCTGGTGGTCATGGAATTAAGACCTTCATCTATTTTATCCCTGAATTGATGCCACTGCTGGTCGCTTTCCTTTCTCATATCCATGAGGGATTTCTGAAGCTTTTCCCGCTGATCTTTCAGATATTCAAGCTGCTGGCGGGTATTTTCCCTGATATCCTGGCTGGAATTGCGGGCTTTGTCCTCTAAATCAGCAATCTTTTCATTAAAATCATTAAGCCAGGATTGAGCCCTTTG
>Ga0207797_1000308_pt1 | contig 37397 bp, 41 predicted proteins | sample PRCRCaboRojoPR_6_FD_187275 | JGI IMG/M metagenome (GOLD analysis project Ga0207797, IMG submission 187275) | Marine sediment microbial community from Cabo Rojo, Puerto Rico - PR CR 10% Liquid 1 (SPAdes) | ecosystem: Environmental > Aquatic > Marine > Coastal > Sediment | place: Cabo Rojo, Puerto... | reverse complement strand
TCGACGGCCTCCCGGAGGGCCTCTTTCGGCTCGTCGAGCCCCCCGATATCGTCGAAGCCCTTGGAGGGTGCTTCAGCGACGAACTCGCGCATGGCTGACGGGTCGACGGCCGAGAGGGCCACCTCTACGTCGGCTTTGGTGACCTTCAGTTCGTCGGTGCCTTCGTCCCGTGCCCGCCGGAGGGCCGCCATGGCCGCCTCGGTGATCAGTGCCTTGCAGTCGGCCCCCACGAAGCCATGGGTTCGATCGGCCAGCCGGTCGAGGTCGACCCCATCGGCGAGGGGGACGTCACGGGCGTGAATGCCCAGGATCTTCCGGCGCCCGGCGCGATCCGGGACGCCGATCTCGATTTCCCGGTCGAACCGCCCGGGCCGCCTGAGGGCGGGATCGATCGTGTCGGCCCGGTTGGTCGCCCCGATGACGACGACATCGCCCCTGGCCTCGAGTCCGTCCATGAGTGACAGCAGCTGGGCGACAATCCGCGTCTCCATATCGCTCCCCTCGCGCTTGGCGGCGAGGGCATCGATCTCGTCGAAGAAAACGATCGAGGGTGAAGAGTCACGTGCCCGATCGAAGATCTCTCGAAGCCGTTCCTCGCTCTCCCCCTTGTACTTCGATGTGATTTCCGGGCCGGAAATGTGATAGAAGGTCGCGTCGACCGCATTTGCCACGGCTTCCGCGATCAACGTCTTCCCGGTCCCTGGTGGGCCGTAGAGAAGGACGCCTGTCGGCGGGTCGATGCCGAGCCGCTCGAACAGTCCCGGTTCGGCCAGGGGTAGCTCGACCATCTCCCGGACGAGGGCGAGTTCCTCGTTCAGGCCGCCAATGTCGTCGTAGGTCGTCCGCTCGATCGGGGTTTTCTGGGGAGGCTGCTCAGCGACCTCGGTCGATCGGACGGTGATCGCGGTCTCGTCGGTTACTCTGACTGGGCCATCCGGCCGGGTATCGAGTACCGAGGCCGGCTGCCCATCGACGCGGAGTTGATCGCCAGCCGTCACCGGTCGGTCCCGAAGCGTCTCCCTGATGGCTGCCCGGGCGGCCCCGCCGGGTGCGGTCGCTTCGACCGTGATGGCGGCCGCCTCCGGCACCCGTTCGGCACGCACCGTGACGGTGTCGCCGGTCTCGACACCGACGCGGGCCCTCGAGGCTCGATCGAGGTAGACAGCTTCGGCATTCTGCCCGGATTCCCCTGGCCAGACCGTCGCGACGGCGGCGCGCTCGCCCTCGATGATCACCGTATCGCCACTCAGCACGCCGAGGTCACGCCGGACAGATTCTGGCAGCCGGGCGGTCGCTCGGACCCCCTCTCGTGCCTCGATCTCGTGGACGGTCAGTTCGACGTGGTTCATGGCAAGAACGCCACCGGGGTAACGCATTTAGCGATGGATCGCCCATTCTCAGGCATGGTCGTGAAGACCGAGCGCGACGAGATGACGTGGTATCGATGCGAGAAGTGTGGGCTCATGTTCGACGACCCCGACGATGCGCGTCAGCACGAGGAGAACTGTGACGCGGAGGAACCTTCCTATATCCAGTAATCCCGGGCATCGGTCCAGTTAATCCGATTCTTCTCCGACGATTTCGAACGCGCGCTCGCCCAGGTCGTCCTCTTCGAAGACGAACACGCGACCGCCTGCGATCGAGAGGTCGGCCTCGACGACGACCGCATGCCCGTCCATCCGGGCGGTGACGCCCGGAAACACCTCCGCCGATTCGTTCGAGTCGAGCACGATCCGCCCGACGCCGGTCGCTTCGAGGATATCGTCGTGGGTCTTCCGGTCGTTGATGTACACCATCACACCCTCCGAGGTGGTCGGGTCGGTGACGAGGACGTGGACGTGTTTACCCGGTTGACACCGGACCGCCCCGAGCATCCGCTGGGGCTCGTCCCGATAGGTCACCCGGCGGCCGTCAAGATATTCGACTACGATGGTGTCGTCGTTTACGACTACCCCGAGCGTACTCGGGGAGACATCACTGCGAACGCTCATTACCCGCGGACTAGCGCTCCCCGAGGTAAAAGAATCGCGCCGTCAGCGGTAGAGGCCCTGGGTAATGCTCACAATGCCGTTTCCGAGCTCGATCAGGGCGGAATGGTCGTGATCGGCGTCGATCTGACAGGTTCGGGACACGGATCGGCCGCTGTCGATCTCGACGGTGACCTCATATTCGCCGGGATCGATTACGTCGATCTCGCTCAGGAACGCCCCGGGTCGGAGCCAGTAGGTCTCTTCGAAGGCAACTCCGTCGTCGTCGCTAACGGCCACCGTGACCCGGTAGGACCGTTCGACGTCGTAGTTTCGGACGTGGAGGTCCTCCGAGTAAGCCGCGGAGATCGTTGTCGACGGTTCGTCAAACGCATCATCGGGCGAGTCGTGGACCGTGATTCCTCGCATACATCAGCCTTCTATACCCGTTTAAAAGGAGCTTCCCTAAGCACAAATTCGGATTTTAGTGTGAGGCCGTGACAAGCGACGTGTGAGGGGGGCGAGGAGGTGGACTGGCCATTCAGGCGGAGACACGTTCCCGGGTCGGCCCCGCTTCTGTCGATTCGAGGGCGGTCAGGAGCTCGTGCACCGTGTAGGTGTGCCCATCCCGTGCGTAGGGGGCGAGCGCGACGATGTCGTCATCGTCGACCACCCACGCGAAAACGACTGGGGTATGGAGGACCTGTTCGTGTTCACCCAGCATGGTCTGGCCCTGTCGGATGTCGAATGCGGGCCTGACTGAGCCGCCGTGCTCGTCGGCCCACGCCCAGAAATGCTGATACAGGTCGAGGACGGTCGAGTCGTGCGGATCCACGTCGAAGCGAACCCGTGCCGGCCACGTCCGGACCATATAATCGTCTATAGCCCCGCCGTTGCAGAGGTCTGAGAGACGGTCGGTCACGCGTGTAACGGGTCCGCTCGTCGGAATATCGGCTCGGATGCCGAGCTGCACCGTTCGTGTCGTCGGATCGGTCGTGTTGAGCTCCTCGAACATGTCCTCCACCCGTTGAAAAATTGTGTGGATGGGGACGTGTAGGTTGCCGGCTATTCCCACCGATTGAGAATGGCCGCCGTCAGCGGGACCGGACGACCCAGCCGGCTTCGTCGTCGAGTTCCATGACGCCGTCGAACAGGGTGAGCAGCGTGTTCCGTTGCCGATCGTCATGGACCGTCGGATCCATGTGGTAGTGGGCAGTCGCGTCCGCCGCCTCCATCCGGCCGGTGATCACGTGCAGGAACCGAAACGCCCGTTGGACGTCCACATACTGGAGCATCACCGAAAGGGTATGGAAACAGACGACCAGCTCCGTCTCACGCCCGCCGAAATCCTCCAAAAGATCACTGAGCTTCATGCCCAGGCCGGTGAGGTCAGCCGGGCTTGATACCGACTCGATCCGATAGGCATCCTCCGAGCTGGACGGCAAGGCGCCCCCATCGGTCGAGATCGATTCCCGGGTCGCGTCTCCGGTGATGACGAATCCGCACTGAGCCGGCGGCTCCCGGGTCACGTGTGTTCGCCACACGTCCAGTCGATCGTCCGGGTCGCGTGAAAGGGAGACAAAGAGCACCGTCGACTCCGCTGGTGTGGCAACGTCGAGCAGCGTTCCACACCCCACATCCGTTCTCGGGTCCAACTGGGGTGCTAGCAGCAGGACGTTGGTGGCGTCACCGAGATCCTCGTGAACAGCGCGGAGCTGTTCGCTCGTCCCGCTCATTGCCATGAGTTGCTAGCAATTGCGGTTAAGCGCTCGGGTCTGGTTATCGCCGATGAGAATGGGTTTTAGTGGGTCGTTATACTCGGTGTCCAACCCACAACCGTCATGCCCAAGTGGCCAGCCGGTTCTCAGCAGGTATGCGTGGCCGTGCCAGGGCACCGGCGGCGGGGACAATCCTGAACGCGCTCGCCAATCACCTCGGCTCGGCCTTCGCGATCGATGCCTCGACGACGGCGGTGGTCACGCTCGAGGGCGATCATGTCTCCGGCGAGATCGCTGACCACCCCGACGCTGATACGCGTCTCATCGAACGGTGCGTCGAACTCGTCACCGACCGATATGGGACGGGCCAGGGCGGTCACGTCCTGACCGAGAGCGAGGTCCCGATGGCGGCCGGGTTGAAGAGCTCGAGCGCGGCGGCCAACGCGACCGTGCTGGCCACGCTCAACGCCCTGGATATGCCGATCGGCGAGGGGGGAGTATCCCGGGAGGACGCCGCCCGGCTGGGGGTCACGGCCGCCCGCGACGTCGGGGTGACGGTTACGGGGGCATTCGACGACGCGAGCGCCTCCATGCTCGGTGGGGTGACGGTCACCGACAATGACGTCGACGAACTGCTCGCCCACGACCACGTCGACTGGGACGTCCTCGTCTGGACGCCCCTGGAACGCGCCTATAGCGCCGACGCGGATGTCGAGCGGTGCGAGCGGCTGGCACCGCTGGCCGATTTCATCGCCGAAACCGCCCTCGACGGGCAATATGCCCAAGCCATGACGGTCAACGGCTTCGCCTTCTGTGCGGCTCTCGAGTTCCCCACAGACCCACTCCTGGAGGCCCTCCCAGAGGCCGACGGAGTGTCACTCTCGGGGACCGGCCCGAGCGTAACGGCTATCGGGCCCCGGGTCGCCTTGTCGGATATCGAATCCCGGTGGTCGGAACGGGACGGATCCACATGGCTGACGACGACACAGAATCGCGGGGCGCACACGATATGAACCTCGATCAGCTCCGTGAAGAGATCGAATCGATCGACCGCGAGCTGGTGGAACTCATCGCCCAACGGACCTACGTCGCCGACTCTATTGCTCGCGTCAAACGCGAAGAGGGGCTGCCGACGACGGACGAGGACCAGGAACAGCGGGTCATGGAGCGAGCCGCGAGGAACGCCGAACGGTTTGAAGTCGACGCCGACAGGGTGAAAGCCGTCTTCGAAGAGTTGATCGAACTGAACAAGCAGAATCAGCGGGCCAACCGGTAGGCGATAGGCCGGTGTCAGGCCTATTCGATAGCGAGCTCTTCGACACCGAGGCGTAGGGCTTCGTCCAATCCTTCGTCCTTCTCGAGATCAGTCATGGGGCTTGGCGGGGCCGGATCGTCGGCCGGTGGCAGTAATTCGAGCTGCATCCACTTCACGTCATGCCAGTCACCCTGCTTGTACCCGATGTTCTCGTATACGCCAACCGGCTCGAACCCCATGGCCCGATGGAGCTCGGCGCTCGCCGGGTTCGGCAGCGTCATCCCCGCCAGCACGACGAAATATCCTTGCAGGCGGAGGAGGTCGAACAGCGAGGTGTAGAGTCCGCGGGCGATCCCCCGTCGATGATGGTCGCCGTCAACATAGACCGACGATTCGACGACCCACTGATACGCCTCGCGCATCCGGGAGTGACCGGCGTAGGCGTACCCGAGGATGTCGTCACCAGCCTCACAGACCAGCCACGGGAGGGTGTCGAGCGTGGAGTCGATCCGCTCCTGGAACGCCTCGGTCGTCGGTGGCGTGAGTTCGAAGGAGATCGACGTGTCCCGGACGTACGACGCATAGATCTCCAGACAGTCGGTCGCGTCCGCAGGCGTGGCGAGCCGAATGGTCGTCATCGACCCCACTAGTTCGGCCGGACCGTCTTAGAGGTCCGTATCTGGGCCGGGATAGGTCTGGGCGAGTGCGTCGAGGGTTTCGTGGTGTTCGGTCGTGTGGGGTGCGGTCAGCGGCGAGACGCTGACCTTGCCCTCCATAACGGCCCGCCGGTCGGAGCCCTCGGGATCCTGGGTCGTGCCTTCCAACATCTGTTTCCAGACCCGGTCGTGGAGGGTGATCACGCCGTCCTCGTTCCGGGTGGCGTCCATCTCGTGGGCGTGCGATGGATGCGTGATCGCCATCGGCGCCACCTCGTCGCCGTCCGGGAGCGGAGCGTTGACGTTGAGGTATTCAGCCTGATCGAACACCCCGGCGCCATCGGCGTGCTCGGCGAGGTACCGCGTCGCCAGTGCGGCATTCGAATACTCCCGAGCACTGGGCGCGTCGGGCCAGCGGTCCTCGGGAATGTACAACGAGACCGCGATGGCGGGAACGCCGAAAAAGGCGGCCTCGACGGCGGCGCTCACGGTGCCTGACCGCCCGAGGACGTATGCCCCGAGATTGGCCCCCTTGTTACACCCGGCGACGACCAGGTCCGGATAGGGACCGATGGCTTCCAAGCCGGCCACCACACAGTCGCTCGGCGTCCCCTCGATCGCGTACCCGATATCCCGTTCCTCGACCCGGACCTCGTTGGACATGGCCCGGCCAATCGCGCTCTGGTCGGTCGCGGGCGCGACGAGAAGCACGTCTCCGATATCAGAGAGGACATCGTACAGCACCCGGATCCCGGTGCTGTCGATCCCATCGTCATTGGTCAACAGGATATCCATGCCTCCCCCTCCGGCCCGTCGTCAATAAGGCCTACCGGACCGCATCCACAGTCGCCTCTTCATCGACGACCACGTTGTACGACCCCTTGTCGTCGTTCCAGAGGACGAGGACGTTTTGGAGGACGAGCAGCGACCCGTACGCCGCATCCTTCAGTGCGCGATTCAGCGTGGTCTCGTTCGTGAGGACGGCGAAGTGGTCGACCTGTTCGGACCCATCGCCGACGAGAAAGAGCGGATGGCCGTCGTCGCTGAGGTCGTGGGAGAGTTTGATCCCGACGAGGTCGATCCGGTCGGTGACGTGGTGCTCCATTTCCGCCATCTTGGCAAACCGGTTGGCGTCCGGCACGTACTGGATCCGTCGGGTCCCGTCCCGCCGGAGGATCGAATAGGAATACTGGACGTCGACGTTGACGAATTCGCCGACCTCATCGCCTGCCGAATCGAGCCGCTGCTGAAACTCGGGAACCTCGAGGTCGGGTTTCACGTCGAACGACCAGCATCGTGATGCAGGTTGTGCATCGGGCCAGAGCCTGATCGTCGGACTGAATACGGTCAGTCCGTCCACCACGGCCCGTTCGATCCGACGAAGGCCGATGCTGGTCTCCCGGTCGGCCGGCTCGATGGCGACGATCGAGCCCTCCTCGTCGAGGGATTCGCGGTAGCGCTCTACGATCTCGGCCGGATGATCGAGCTCGCTGAGGACGTTGACGAAGGCCACGAGGTCGAACTGACCAGATGGGTCGAAGGCCTCCGCCGCCGTCCGGTGAATGGTCGTATGGAAGTTGGCCCCGGTCAGGCCGAGCATCGATTCGAGGAGGTCCGCGGCCGCGCTCGGCTCGACGGCGTGGTAGTCCACGAGCGCCTCGTCGGACAGGAAATCGTGAAGGGCGAGGGCAGGGCCTCCGACGCCGGCTCCGACGTCCAGGATTCGGATTTTCCGGGGGAGGAGGTTAGCTCGGGCGAGTTCGTCGATCACGTACCAGAGGCTGGCGTAGGTCGCGGGCAGGTGATAGATCGCATATCCAAACGCCGCGTCCTCGTCGTAGGAAACCGCATTCCCTTTGAAGTAATCCGCCTTCAGCTGTCTGATCACTGTCCGGAGGCGATCCCCCGACTCGCCTCTCGCCCATTCGATCCCGAACCGCTCGACCAGTCGATCGAGGAGGAGGTTCGCATACGATTCGGGGAACGCACCTACATCACCATCGGGCTCGATGGGACAGTCCTCAACCGGGGTGAACGTCCCATCCGGGCGCTCGATCAGGCTCAGGTCAATCGCCGACTCGCGCAATACCTGTCTGACCGCACTCGGGTGGGGCTGCCCCTGGACATACTCATGGATCTCGTCGGGATCGATCGGTCGGACGCGTTTGAGATACTTGGCGTTCGACCGGACCGACTCCCGCTGCTCGGGGGTCATTTTCCGGCGTTTCGGTACAATCGTTCGAACGTCTCGGGGTCCGCCTCGGCGATCCGCGTGGCCGCATCGGCGATGTCCTCCGCCCCGTCGAATGCCTCCTGAATATCCGCGTAGACTCGGGGATTACCGCTCGTCACTTCGGCGACCAGCTCCCGAAGCCCGTCGTAGACAGGCGTTCCAAACCCGTCGGGTACGCGCTCTGCCACAAGGCCGAAGGCTAGCACGGCTGCATGGGCCCTGGCCTGGACTGTCTCCATCGCCCGATCGTGCTCCTCCGGCGTGGTTTCGACGAGAACGTTTCCAGACGCCTCGAGCTTCTCGAGGATTTCGTCGGTTAGGACTCCCGGGGCGTCCTGGACATAGGCGACCCGGCCCGGGGCGTTGTCCGGCGCAAACAGGGGGTGTAAACTCATTCGCTCCCGGTCAGGGGCATTCTCGGCCATCGCCGAGACCGGGCCAGCCATTCCACCGGCTAGGTCGACCAGGGCCTTCCGTGCTTTGGCGGCGTGGGTTTCGATGGCTGATTCCGTTGACGGCAGGGGCACGGCAAACACCACGAGGTCGAACGTCTGGTCGGTCTCGAGATCGACGGCCCGGGCATCGAACGCGGCCGCGGCCGACTCGGCGGCCTCGGTGTCGAGGTCGGCAAAGGAGAGGGGCCCGTTGAGCAGCATCGCGAACCACCGGCCGACGTCACCGGCACCGACGATCAGGACCTCCATCGAGAGGCCCTTTCCCACCAGATCCTAAAAGGGTTCGCCCGTCAATCCGCCGGCGTGGACGGCCGCTCGTCGTGGGGCTCCGACCGGATCGAGACGATGCTCGAGTAGACAACCGCCCCGCTCACGAGGAGGGCGGCGCCGAGAATGAGTACCATACTCACCACATCGAGGATCTCGATGCCGACCGCATCGCCGACCTGCCGGGTTGCCACCGCGATGGCGCCGATTAGGAGCATTGCACCGAAGTAGACCTTGATTTCGCTTTCGTCGACTATGCTGGTCGCCGCCGAACCGACCCGGGCCCCCAGGGCACTCCCGGCGAGGAGCGGGGCGACGATACTCAAATCCACCCCGCCGGACTGGGCGTAGAGGAACGAGCCGATTCCGCCCGAGAACATGATCTCGAACAGGTCCGTGCCCACCGCGATCGGGACCGGAACGCCGATGAGGTAAAACAGGGCCGGCATCCGGATGAACCCGCCACCGACGCCCAGGAAACCCGAGAGCAATCCGGTGGCGAATGCGACCGCGAGGATCATCCAGAGTGAGACCTGAATGCCGCCGCGGAGCGTCATCATCGGCGGGACTCGGTAGGACTGGATCTTCTTCGCGATATCGGGGATGGCTTCGGCGTCGACGTCGGCGTCCGGGTCGTGCTCGATCCCGCCGTCACCATCGCCCTTGAGCGCCTCGTAGGTGACGAAGAGACCGATGCCGCCCAGGAGGAGGACGTAGGTGATGCTGATGATGTTCCCCGCCAGACCGAGTTCCTCGAGGTGGAGGACGATCTCCTTGCCCACCTCGATTCCGGTGGCCGTCCCGATGATCATCAACACCCCGAGCTTGTAGTCGACCTGCCCGAGGTCGCGGTGTTTCAGGGTCGCGATGACCGACGTGCCGAAGACGAACGCCATCCCGCTACCGACGGCGACTCGAGCCGGATACCCCATGATGAGGAGCGCCGGGGTGACGAGGAAGGAGCCGCCCATCCCGAAGAACCCAAAGAGGATCCCGATCAGGACGCCGAAGCCCACGAACAGGCCGATGAGTAGCACACTGATGCCCAGAATTTCCATCGTCAGTCACCCCGCATTCGGGCCATAATCTCTGGGCCGGCCAACCGGGTCAGCGTCCCGTAACCGACGTATAATACCATTGCCTCGACCAGGACGATCCCGACGATCGCCGTGGCGTAGGAACTGCCGCTCAGCGTTTCGATTCCGAACATGTGTCGTTATGTGCGTTCAGTGACGTGTGGTGGGTAGTCTGATACTGTTTGGTATTGGGAATACTATACAACATTAAGCGACGGCCCTCTGCAGTGGTGGACGGTAGCGACATGGTCAATCGGCGCTCGTGTGCGTCGGTTCGGGCTGCTCGGCGTTGGATCGCCAGTGGGCCTGGAGATACGCGCCGGCGAACATGCCGGTGATGGCGATCAGGATCGGGTAGTTCCCGGTTCCGAGGCTGGCATAGGCCGCCCCGGGACAGATCCCGGACAGCCCCCAGCCGACGCCGAAGAGCGTCCCCCCAGCGACGACGTTACGGTCGAACGAACGGATCCGACGACCGAAGGACCGACCCGACAGGGGGGCCCGGCCATCGCTCCACTGTCCGAAGGCGAATATCAGGCCGCTCACGACGGCGGCACCGCCCATGACGAAGACGAGGCCGAGGTCCTGGAACTGTAGGAAATCGAGGACGACTTCCGGCCGCGCCATGTGGCTCGCGCCGAGGCCGAGCCCGAAGATCATCCCGCCGACGAACACCGTCGGGAGGAAGAGTGGGTGTCGGCTCATGGCGTCACCCCCAGGGCGTTCACCAACTGGGCGGTACCGATCGCGATCGCCAGGAAGGTGACGACGTTCACGAGCGACGTGGCGGAGGCCGACCCGAGCCCACAGACGCCGTGCCCGGAGGTACACCCTTTCCCGAGGCGGGTGCCGATTCCCACGAGCACGCCGCCGGCGAGGAGGCGCCACCACTGGACCGAGGTGGTCCAGATACCGCCTTGGAAGACGACCGCGTAGACCGCCCCACCGGCAACGATCCCGAGGGTGAAGACAACCCGCCAATCACGGGTCCCGACGAGTGACGGGTCGCGGAACCGCTCGAGCCCGGAGACGTAGGTCCACGTGGATTCGAGGAACGTGCTCGCCCCCGGGATGAGCCCGGTGGCGAGGTAGATGAACCCGACCCCGAGCCCGATGAGGACCCCACCGAGGAGGTACCGTGTAATTCCATGGGGGAAGAGCCCCGTGAGCGTCTCCTGGAGGACTGCGTCGAGTACCATTTCGTGGAATGACCCCCGTGGTTAGTCGCCAGTGAGGGCTTCCTGGCTCGCGGCGCAGTTGTTGGGGCCGAGTTCGAGACGGAAGGCCTCGTCCTCGTCCGGTTGCTGCTGGCCGAGGTTGGTGGCGATAATGTCCTCGTAGTTGGCCGGCCGTGGGGGCATGTCCGAGAGGATCAGGTCGACGAACGCGTCCTCATCCATCGAGAGCGCGGCCATCTCCTCGGTCAACGCACCGATCGTGGCCGTGTACGTCCCGTCATCGGCGGCGTCGGCCGCATCGCTGAAGTGCGCGCCGGCGACGATGATGTCGTCGTCCAACGGGAGGACCCGGTTCTGGAGCGAGTCGTAGAGCTGTCGGGCTGCCTCGGGGGCCCCATCGTCGCCTTCCTCTAGATCCGGCCGGGCGACGCTTTCGATGAAGAGCCCGTCGCCGGTGAGGAGGACGTTGTCGTCGATGAGGTAGGACGTCATCCCGGAGGTGTGTCCCGGGGTGTAGACGGTCTCGATGACCGCCTCGCCGACACGAAACTCGTCGCCGTCCTCCGTCTGGACGAACTCGTCAGCGTCGACGACACCGCGGTCGGACGACGCGGCGGGAATGACGCCGGTGACCCCCATGTCATTGAGTTTACGTACGCCCGAGATGTGATCGGCGTGGACGTGGGTGTCGATGGCGTATTCGAGGGTCGCACCCGCAGCGTCGGCATCCTCGACGTAGCGGTCGGCGAAGGTGCGTAGTGGATCGACCACGGCGGCCTCACCATCGTTCACGAGGAGATAGCCGAGACAGCCACTCGAGGGCCGCTGATACTGATAGACCGTACCCGCGCCCGGGTAGCCGCTGATCTCCACCGCCTCGTAGATCGAAGCCCACCCGTTCATGCCCTCGGCGAGATTGACGGCCGTGAAATCGAGTGCCTCCATCAGGCGACCGGCGATGAATTCGCTGGAGTCGCCCTTGGCACAGATGACGACGAGCGGGTCGCCGTGGGGAACGGCGTCGAGCAGGTCGTCGTCGACCCCGTCCAGGAATTCGAAATACGGGATGTTGACGATCTCGACGGTCTCGCCGTCGATATGCCATTCATCGAACTCGGATTCGGCCCGCACATCGAGGATCGTGACGGGTTCGCCCGCCTCGATCTGTTCCTTGAGGCGCGCTGGTTCGAGCGATTCCACCGGGACCTGCGGCGTTGGAAATACAGCTTCACTCATGCGCTGTAGCAGCCCGTATCGGACATGCCGATAAAAAGGTTTTGATAGTATTACACCAATCATACAATACTATACTCCCATTGTTTACCGATTGACTGAACGCCCAAAATCCGGCGATAGACGAGATATTAAACCGTTTTTTGCCTGCCAGACGACGCGATAACGGAACCGATATCCTTTTCAATAAATGTTCTATATTGTGCGATACACCCAACTGCGGGTGACTGGCCAATGAGTACGGAATTCGAAATCACGGACACGCTCGACGTAACAGGACTGAACTGCCCCATGCCGGTCGTCAAGACCAAACAGACGGTCGACGGTCTCGCCCAGAACGCGATCCTCGAGGTTGTGGCCTCGGACCCCGGGAGCATCCCGGATATCGACGGGTGGGCCCAGTCGACCGCCGGTGTGGAGCTCCTCGACCAGATCGAGGGCGATGACGTCTACAAACACTACGTGCGGAAAGCGGAATAAATGAGCACGGACACCCAACCCAGCGCCCAGTCCGTCGACCTCGCCGACCTCCAACAGCAGGTTGAATCGCTCCGGTCCGACCTGGCCGATCTCGAGGAGCAGGACGAGACCAAGCGGATGACCATCATCGCCACGAAGGGCTCCCTCGACATGGCTTATCCGCCCCTCATCCTCGCGAGCACGGCGGCCGCCTTTGACTGGGACGTCACCGTCTTCCACACGTTCTGGGGGCTCGACATACTGCACGAGGAGAAATCGAAGAAGCTCAAGCTGAGCGCGGTCGGTAACCCCAGCATGCCCATGCCGAACGCCCTCGCCGCCGTCCCGGGTATGGACGCCCTCGCCACCCGGATGCTCGCGCGAAAGATCGACGAGAACGGGACGGCGTCGATCCAGGAGCTCCTCGACCTCTCTCTCGAAAGCGGCGTCGAACTCCAGGCCTGTGGGATGACGATGGACCTGATGGGCTATGACGCCGAGGACCTCTACGACGGCGTCACGACCCACGTCGGCGCGGCGACGGCGCTCCAGCACATGGCCGATGCCGACATCCAGCTCCTCGTCTAACTACGCTCTCACCTTCTCACCACTGCAGCGTCATCGGATAGTCGGTCAGGTTGCGATAGCCGTCCTCGGTCACGACGACCAGGTCCTCGAGCCGCACCCCCCCGACGGCCGGGTCGTACAACCCCGGCTCGACCGTGACGACATGCCCGGGCTTGAGTTCTTCACCGTCCGGCGCCAGCCGTGGTAGCTCGTGGACGTCTAACCCGACCCCGTGGCCGGTATTGTGGATGAACCCGGTTTCGGCCGCCGGGTCCGATCGCAAGGTCGGGAAGCCGGCCTGTTCGTAGACCTCACAGGCCGCAGCATGGACCGTCTCGCCCGTGACGCCGGGCTCGATGGCGTCGAGGGCCGCCTCGAATGCCTCGCGGGTTAACTCGAACCAGTCCTCGACGGTTTCGGATGGCGATCCGCGCACGACCGTTCGCGTCATGTCGCCATGTAATTTCGTGGTCTTGTTTCGGGGGAAGATGTCGATCACGATGGGTTCGTTCGCCGGTAATGGCCCGCTTCCGCGGTCGTGGGGATCGGCCCCCTGTTTGCCACCAGCGACGATCGTCTCGTCGAGGCCACATCCCTCCTTGAGGAGAGCGGTCTCGATCTCCGTCTTCACACGCTCCGATGTGAGCGGTTCGCCATCGAGATGCAGAATGCCCTCGACCGGGTCCGCTGCGGCAATGAGCTCCTCAGCGACCGCCATGGCCTGCTCATTGGCCGCCTGGACCGCCCGGATCTTCTCGATCTCGTCGGCGGTTTTGACCGCCCGGATCTTCGTGACCACGTCGTCCTGATCCGGCTCGACCGCGATCCCGTGATCCCTAAGCCCGTCAGCGGAATCGACGGGGAATCGTCGTGGAACGGCGACGGAATCGGCTCCTCGGTCGGCCACGAACGCGGCGAGCATCCGTCGTCTGGCCTCATTTAGACCGTGCTCTTCGCGGAGGTCAGCGAAGTCGAAATCGGCGAACCGCCGAACCACATCGGCGTCGCTCCCTGATTTTGCCCGGCCGAATTCGAGTTCGGAGACGAGAAGCGCGAGTTCGTCCGGACGGTAGAGCGTAAAGAAGGGATCAGGCGCATCGAACCCGGAGAGGTATTGCTGGTCCGAGTCGTCACCGGCGGCGTCGATGAGATAGCCGTCGAGATTCCCGGCCGATAGGGCCGCATCAAGCGTCTCGTACCGTGACATGACCGGGAGTAGGGTGGCAGCCCTTTTATGATACACCGGTCCCGCTTCATTCAAACCCCGTCCGGTCGTACACCGACCGAATTCCCGGATGGACTGGCATAGCGTCCCGCTGGAGCAAATTCTCGACGAACTCGACACGGATACGGACGGGCTGTCGACGGCAGAGGCGGAGAACCGCCTTGACGAATTCGGCCCGAACGAGCTCCAGCGCGAGGAAGGTGTGTCGCCGATCCGGATCCTGATATCGCAGTTTCAGGACATCCTCATCTATCTGCTCTTTATCGCGGCATTGATCTCGGTGGCGGTCGGTTTCCTTCCGGGACAGGAACCGGAGTACGTCGAGGCCGTCCTCATCCTCGGGATTCTCGTCGCGAACGGCCTCTTCGGGTTCATCCAGGACTACCGCGCCGAACGGGCCATCCAGGCGCTTCGCGACCTCTCCACCCCTGACGCGACCGTCCGTCGGGACGGTGAGCGACGCGATATCGACTCGGTTTCGGTTGTGCCCGGTGACGTCATCGTCATCGAACAGGGTGATGCCATCCCGGCCGATGCCCGGCTGATCGAGTCGACGGCGCTTGAGACCAACGAGTCGGCGCTGACCGGCGAGAGCGCCAACGTCCCGAAGGAGCCCGGAACGGTCGACACGGAGACCCCGGTTGCCGACCGCTCGAACATGGTGTTCATGAACACGAGCGCCGTCGCAGGCCGCGGCCGAGCGGTCGTCATCGGGACCGGCATGGATACCCAGGTCGGCTCGATCGCGGCCCAGCTCGCCGCAACTGAGGACCGGGAAACCCCGTTCCAGCGCGAGGTCGACCGGTTGGGCCGTCGCATCGGGATGGGCGTGCTCGCGCTCATCGCGTTGGTCGCCGTGGTCCAGTTCGTCTTCACGGAGGCCACGATCCTCAGTATCGCCCTCGTCGCGATCACATTGGCCGTCGCGGCGGTCCCTGAAGGGCTCCCGGCGGTTGTCACGCTCACCCTGGCCCTCGGCTCTCGAAAGCTGCTCGATCGGAACGCCCTGATTCGAAACCTCCCGGTCGTGGAAAGCCTCGGTTCAGTCGACGTGATCGTCACCGACAAGACGGGGACCCTGACCGAGAACACGATGACGGTCACCAAGTGTTACTTCTCCGGGCGGACATACGAGATCTCGGGCACGGGCACCGAGGTCACGGGCGACTTCTCTCGGGATGGGGACACGGTCGACCCCGACGAACTCGAGCCGCTGCTCCGGGCGGGCCAGGTGTGTAACAATGCGGAGGGTGACGGTGAGACCGGGGAGTTCACGGGTGACCCAACTGAAGTCGCACTGCTGGTATCGGCTCGCAAGGCCAGCCTGGAGACCACGGTTGAACGGATCGCCGAGGTCCCGTTCTCGTCCGATCGCAAGCGAATGACCGTCATCGTCGACGGGGAGTCGCCCACGGCGTACATGAAGGGCGCTCCGGCGGTCGTGCTCGATCGCTGCGATCGTATTCTCGAGGACGGAGAGGCGGTCGAGGTGACCGAGGAGCACCGTAAACGCGTGAAGGAGCGGACCAGCGAGTTCGCCTCCGACGCGCTCCGGGTCCTCGGGTTTGCCTATCGCGAGGGCGTCGATCCAGACGCGGCGGACGAGGCAATCGAATCGAACCTGGTGTTCCTCGGGCTCCAGGGCATGATCGACCCACCCCGGAGCGAGGTCCCCGGTGCGGTCGCCGAGTGCCGGAAGGCCGGCATCCGCGTCGTCATGGCGACCGGCGACAACATCGACACGGCCCGAGCGATCGGCCGCGAGGTGGGATTCGACGTCGGGGGGGCCATGGACGGGGCCGAGTTCGAGGCGGTCACCGATGACGATGTCGGCGAGGTGGTGGAATCGACGGACGTCTTTGCCCGGGTTTCGCCGTCGCACAAGGTCCGCCTCCTGGACGCTCTACAGGCGAACGGGCATAACGTCGCCATGACGGGCGACGGCGTGAACGATGCTCCCGCGCTCAGGAGCGCCGATGTTGGCATCTCGATGGGCGAGCGCGGGACCGATGTGGCCAAGCAGGCGGCAGACATGGTGCTCCTCGACGACAACTTCGTGACGATCAGGGACGCGGTCGCCGAAGGCCGGGGCATCTTCGACAATATCCGTAAGTTCGTCAACTACCTGCTTTCGGCGAATGCGGGGGAGGTCCTCGTGGTCTTTCTCGGGGTGCTGGTCGGAAGCGCCCTCTTCCCGACCCAGTTTGCCGCCCAGGAGGAGGCGTTAATTCTGACGCCGGTCATGCTCCTCTGGATCAATCTGGTCACCGACGGGCTCCCGGCGCTGGCCATCGGCGCCGACCCGAAGGCGGACGACGTCATGGAACGCGAACCGCGCGAATCGGAAGAGGGTGTCATATCGACCCGAATGGTCGTTTCGATCCTCGGTATCGGCGGGATCATGACACTCACGGGGTTGCTCCTGTTCTTTTACGGTCTCGTCGCCACTGGGGGGTTGATCGCCGCTCAAACGATTCTCTTTACCTTTTTAGTCGTCGTCGAGGTCGTCCGGATTCAGGTCATTCGACGGCGCTACGGCCATGGCATTACCTCGAATAAATGGCTGATCGGCGCCATTGGGACCACTATCGTCCTCCAGCTGGCCGTCCTCTACTCGCCGTTCAATCGGTTCTTCGGGGTCGAACCACTGGATGGCGCCGAATGGGGGCTCGTCCTGCTCGGGTTCGTGGGCTTCCTGGTGCTCAATCTGCTGTACGTTCACACCGTCGAAAACCGCTTCGCCGAGTAGCGGGCGAAACGGTTTACTCGCCAGCGTCGGTCGATATCGTTAATGCTGGTTGAGGTCGGCCTCTTCCTCCTCGGACTCACCCTCCTCGTCTTCGGCGCCGACCGGGCCGTCCGGGCCGGGGGCGAACTCGCGCTCTATTACGGAGTGTCGCCCTTCTTCATCGGCGTCACCGTCATCTCGATCGGAACCTCCGTCCCGGAGATGACGACCTCAATCTACGCTGCCTACTACGGCGCCGGGGACTTGGTCGTGGGCAACATCGTCGGTTCGGAAACCTCCCAGATTACCCTCGCCATCGCGGTCGTCGCATTGATCGCCCCAATCGTCACGGAACGGAAGAACGTCATGGTCTATGGAACGGCGATGCTCCTGGCGATGATCATCATGTTCCTCACCCTGGACGACCAGGTGATCGGCCGATCCGAGGGCGTCCTCATGATGCTGGCCTATGCCCAGTTCCTCTACATCCTCTATACCTCTGAAGGCGGAGAAGAGATCACCGAAGAGGTCGTGGACACTCGGGAACCGCCGCAGCGGGCGATTCCATGGATCTTCCTCGGGCTCGTGTTCATCATCGGGGGCGGCCATCTCCTCGTTACGAACGGCGTCACCATCGCCCGATTGCTGGCGGTTCCCGAATATCTGGTTGGACTCTTCACGGGGTTAGGGACGACCGCGCCGGAGGTCGTCGTCGCGGGTATCGCCGCCAAGGAGGGCAGCGACATTTCCGTCGGGACGATCCTCGGATCAAACATCACCGATCCGGTCTTCTCCCTCGGCGTCGGAGCGCTCGTGGCGGACGTCACGATCCAGGACCCCGGATCGGTCAGCCTCTCGCTTTCCTACATGATCGTCGTTTCATTGGTGGTCCTCTCGTTGATGTATTGGCGGGAGGGCATTGATCGGCGGATGGCCGTCCTGTGCCTCCTCCTGTATCTCCCCAGCTTACTCCTGTATTGACCGATAAAACCCTTTGTATCGGCCCACCCGAGTAGCCACCATGGCCCCGGTGAGACGGCTGGTTCTGGACCTGATGAAGCCCTATGATCCCCCGACGGTCGATTACGCCCAGGCGGTCGCGGATCAGGAGGGGATCCACGGCGTGAACGCGATGCTGATCGAGGTCGATGAGAAGGTCGAAAATCTGAAGATGACGATCGAAGGCGAGGACATCGATATCGACGCGGTCACGAATGCGATCGAGAGGCTCGGTGGCAGCGTCCACTCCGTCGACGAAGTGGTCTGCGGCGAACTCCTGATCGAGGAAAGCCGAACGCCGCAGGACTAGATGTCCGTCGACATCGACGAGTTCCGTGACCTCCTCGGCGAAGAGGAGGTCCGATCCATCTCGCGCCGCTATTTCATTTCGAATGGGTTCGACGGCACGCTCACCTCGATCGGCGTCGCCATGGGGTCGTACCTGTCGGGCGTCCCCGACGGCGTGACCGTGTTCGCGATCGGGGTCGGGGCGGCCGTCGGTCTCGGGACGTCGGGGGTGTGGAGTGTGTGGGAGATCGAGCGTGCCGAGAAGCTCGCCGAGATCAAAGACCTCGAAGCGGCCCTCCTGACCGACCTCGACGACACGACGCTCATGCGGCAGAAGGAGGGCGCCCGGGTCATCAACGCTGTCAGCAGCGGGATCGGCCCCCTCATCGGCATCCTGGTCCCGATGTCCCCATATCTGCTCGAGGGGGCGATCCTGACGATGCTACAAGCGACCCTGATCGCCGTGTCCTTGGGCATGGGGGTGCTGTTCGTGTTCGGGGCGTACATGGGCTCGATCGGTTCGATCAACCCGGTTATCGCGGGGATCAGGATGGGCCTGGCCGGCTTGGTGGTCGCCATCATCAACCTCCTGCTTCCAGGCTAACTGCATGAACCGACGGACCGCAGTCACGCTGATCGGGACGCTCGTCGTCACTGGGCTGCTGGCGAGTGTACCCATTTCGGGGCTCGACCCTGCCGCGCAGTACGCGGTGGCGACAATGGCGTTTGCGGCTATCCTCTGGATTACGGGGGCGCTCCCCCTCCCGGTCACGGCCCTGTTGATCCCGGTCGTCTTGACCGTTTTCGGCGTGTATTCGGATCTCACTCTCGCCCTGACGGGCTTCGCCGATCCGGTCGTGTTCCTCCTCCTGGCCGGTTTCGTCCTGGCCGAGGCCCTCCAGGCCCACGATATCGATCGCCGGGTGGCCTACCTCGTCCTTGGGCGGCTCGGGAGCTCACCCTCGAGGCTGGTCCTGGCGATCATGGTGACCACGGCCGTCCTCTCGATGATCATCTCGAACACCGCCACGACGGCGATGATGGTCCCGATTTCGGTCAGCCTGGTTGGGCAGGTGACCGACGTCAAACCCGCCAGGGACGGGCCGACCTCGAACCTTCAGATCGCCACGCTCCTGGGAACGGCCTACGCCGCGAGCCTTGGCGGTGTGGGAACGCTCATCGGCACGCCGCCGAACGCGATTGTCACCGGCCAGCTCCGGGAGCTACTGGGAATTCGGATTACCTTCGTTGACTGGCTCGCCGTCGGCCTCCCGATGGTGATCGTGACGTTGCCGATCGCTTGGGTGCTTCTCCTCCGGGTCTATCCGCCGGAGGTCGACGACGTGAGCCTGGCTCGGGACCGGGCGCGCGAAGAGCTCGAGGCGGCCGGTCGGCTCGACCCCGTTGGCCGCCGCGTCGTCTACGTCTTCGTCGGCACCGCCGCCTTGTGGCTCCTCGGCGGGCTCGGCTTCCTGTTCCGGTGGCTTCCGGACCGGCTCTACGTCACCTTGTTCGGCGGACCCGGGGCGTCTGTTTTCGCCACGGGCGGCCACCAGGGGATCCTCTACTTCGTCATTGTTGGGCTGCTCGCGGTGGCCGTCCTGTTCGTCTCGGATACGCTATCCTGGGAGGAGGCCACGGATATCGACTGGGGAACGCTCATTCTCCTGGGTGGGGGAATCTCGCTGGCGAACGCGCTCGCCGATACCGGAGCGACTGCGTGGTTGGCCGAGGTCACCTTCGGCTCGATCATTGGGGCCCCGCTCGTGGTCGTCCTCGGGGCCGTCATCGCGGTCGTAATCCTGGTTGGCGAGTTGGCGTCGAACACGGCGATGGCGGCGATTATCGCTCCCCTCCTCATCAATATCGGGCCGAACTACGCGGCGACGCTTGGCGTGACGGACACGACCGCCGCCGTCTTCCTGGCGGTCGCGGGGGCTATCGCGGCGAGTTACGGGTTCGCCCTCCCGGTCGCGACGCCGCCCAATGCCATCGCTTTCGGGGCTGGCTACATGCGGCGGGAACACATGCTCCGGGCGGGAGTACTGCTCGACGCCGTCGTCATCCTCCTCGCGACGATCGTCATCTCGATCCTGATCCGAACGGTCTGGCCGATCGTCCTCGCCTGATCACCCGGCCGTCTCTCGGATCGGAGCCCCCTGTGCGTTGTTTTTGACGCTCCGGACGCCTTTCTTCGCCCCGGCTTTCGATGCGTACCCCTGGCCACTATCGGCGAGAATGTTGCCGTTTTGATGGACCAATCGCCACCGCCACGCGTCTTCTTCGTCTCGGTAGACTTCGAAATGCGCCCGGCTCATGTCGGACGGTTATCGTGTGCCGTGGTATAAATTGGGGACCATTCCTACGCCGTGGGGATGAGGGTAGGTAGTTATCGCTCTTGCTCGCTTACAAATTAACATGGGTACCGACAGCATCGGTGAAGGGCAGGCGGATAAATTCATCCGCGCCTGCCGGACGACGATCGGCGACAGTCTCCGATCGATTACCTACTTCACGCGGGACGGCTACGAACAGATCTATCTTCGATCCGATCTCGAACAGGACGCTGACCTGACCGGGTTCGTCGATTATGAGTCGCTCGGCTTCGACGCCCCCGCCGCATACCGTGGATCGGAATTGGGCGAATACCGGTTCACCATCCGCGTCTTCGAGAACGGCTATCTCGTCCGGGTGAATACCAGTGACGAGGGCGTCTTCGTGACGACGGACAACCTCACCCTCCGGGGCTTCGAGGAAGTCGCCACGGCCATCGCCGAGGTCCTCGCCGGCGACTGACCCTTATCGTCGGACCTGGGCGGCGCAGTCCGTACAGAGCCCGAGCGAGGCGTCGTAATGGTCGGCACAGACGAAGGACGCACACCGCTCGCACTGATATTGGGCCCGGGCCTGCCCACAGATATCGCACGTGGTGGTGACGTTCACTCCTTGGGGGTTCGAGCGCCCGACCCATCAATCCGCCGGCGACCGGTTTTATGCTACCGTGCCCCTTCGACTGACCCATGCAATTGGTCGCCGAGGAGATCGACATCGGCACGCGATCCCCGACCGTCCTCCTCCACGTGACCGACGCGGAAGAGCTCGGCGCCCACCCGCTCGATCGCGTCGAGATCCGATCGGATGGCCGGACCCATACGGGGATCGTGGAGGTGACGGAGGAGCTCGTCGACCCGGGAGGGCTCGGGGTCACGCGGAACCTCGGCCATATCACGGGATCGGTCGGGGTTACGCTCGCGCCGAAACCGGACTCGGTTTACTACATCAAGAAAAAACTCGACGAGATCGAACTTGAGCGCGACGAACTCGACACCATCGTCCGGGACATCAACGCCGACCGGCTCAACGATGTGGAACTCGGGGCGTTCGTGTGTGGGACCTACACCAACGGCCTCTCGCTCCAGGAGACGATGCACCTGACCGAGTGCATGTCGGACGCCGGGGAGATCATGGCGTGGGACGACTCCCTGATCGCCGACAAGCATAGTATCGGTGGCGTCGCGGGAAACCGCGTCACGCCCATCGTCGTCCCGATCGTCGCTGCCGCGGGGATCAAGATCCCGAAGACCTCCTCGCGGGCGGTGACCTCGCCAGCGGGCACCGCCGACACCGTCGAAGTGCTCTGTGACGTCGATTTCACGATCGACGAGATCCAGGACATCGTCCACGAGACGAACGGGTGTATGGTCTGGGGCGGCGCGGTCAACCTCTCGCCGGTTGACGACAAGATCATCCGCGCGGAGACGCCGCTCTCGGTCGATCCGCCCGGCCAGATCATCGCCTCCGTCCTCTCGAAGAAGCAAAGCGCCGGTTCGACGCACGTCGTCATCGACATCCCGTATGGCGAGGGTTCGAAAGTCGAGAGCCTCTCGGCCGCCCGCGAACTCGCGGAGGATTTCAAGCGTGTCGGCAACCACCTCGGCATGACCCTCGAGTGCACGATCACACAGGGCCAACAGCCCATCGGACGAGGCATCGGACCCGTCCTCGAAGCGCGTGACGTCCTCCAGGTCCTCACCGGTGACGGGCCTGAGGACCTCCGACTCAAAAGCCTCAGGCTGGCGGATATCCTCCTCGAGATCTGTGACGTCGACGAGCGTGCAGGCGACCTCCTCGATTCCGGCCGGGCCCTCGAGAAGTTCCGAGAGATCATCGAGGTCCAGGGTGGCGATTCCAGCGTCGAACCGGACGACCTCGTGCCCGGTCGGCGAACCGAAACCGTATCGGCGGGCCGCTCCGGAATCGTGACCCACGTCAACAATCGGCTGATCAGCGAACTCGCTCGGCGGGCCGGAGCGCCGAAGGACAAACGGGCCGGGCTGTATCTTCATCAGGCGGTCGGCGACGAAGTCGTCGAGGGCGATGATCTGTTCACGATCCACGCGGAGAAGGTCGACAAGCTTCAGGACGCCACGTCGCTCGAGCGTCGCGTCGAGGCCGTCCGAGTGCGAAGCCGTGACGAAGCGCTTGTCGAACGTATTTAGTCCCCGTTTTATTGTTTGCTGATCCGACGGGGTCGGTAGACCGTGCAATCCGGGGCCTCGGCGTTGATCGGGATCAACGGACCGCGAGAACATGAGGTGTTTTCGGTCGTCAGCGAGCTCCTTCGGGACCGTGGCCATCGGGTGACGTACCTCGACCCAACGCAGACCTTGGACCCGTCGTCCATTCGGGCGCTCGACGTGCTCGTGAACAAACGCACCAGACAAGGTTCGATCCGGACACTCATGCGCGCCGAACGGCTGGGCATCCCGACTTGGAACAGCGCGACTGGTGTGATGGTCTGCTGTGGGCGGATCAGCCAGCTCTGCGCCCTCGCCGGCGTCGGATTCGAAACGCCGACCCTCCTTCCGGGACCCTCGGATGGGGACTACGTCGCGAAGTCACGGTTTCACTGGGGGCCTTCACCGACCATCAATGGTGCGGGCGACCTCTACGAAGAACTCCTCGAGGTCGACTCAGTCGATCACAAGTATTACCTCGTTGACACGGACGAGACCGTACACGTTTGTCTCATCCGGGCCACCTCGAAGCTGTTCGATGGCGAGAAACGGGTCCTCGGGACGGGTACGCCAAAGGAGGCGCTGGTCGGGCCACTCAAGCGGTTGCTGTCGTTGCTCGAGATGCGTGCGCTGGGCGTCGATTTCGTCCGGGCGACTGATGGAACGTGGTACGCCGTCGACCTCAACCCCGGGCCGAGTTTCCGGGGGACCGGCTTCGAGACCCTGCTGGCGGATTCCATCGAAGATTGCCTGCCAACCCGTGGCAGCACCTGACACACTTTTGGCCGGCGGCCGTCAACGGAGTGGTATGGCCGATATCGCCCCCTCGGTCGAAGAGACGGCGACCGATATCGACTCGATGGAGATCCGCGGGGCGGCAACGATCGCCAGCGCCGCCGCGAGGGCGCTTGGCGATCAGGCCGAGGCGAGCGAGGCCGAGTCTCCCGAGGCGTTCCGTGCGGAACTCAAGACCGCGGCCCGCCATCTCGACGAAACCCGCCCGACCGCCGTCAGCCTCCCGAACGCCCTTCGGTTCGTCCTCCAGGGGCTACGGGGGGCGACCGTCGAGGAGCTCCGCCAGGAGACGATCGAGCGCGTCGAGACCTTCACTCGAGATCTCGAGCAGGCCCAGGATCACCTGGGGCTCGTCGGCGCCAACCGCCTCCGGGATGGTGACATCGTCATGACCCACTGTCACTCGACCGACGCCCTGGCCTGTGTCGAGGCGGCCCTCCAACAGGGCAAGGAGTTGACGGCCATCGTCAAGGAAACGAGGCCACGCAACCAAGGGCTCATCACCGCGAAACAGCTCCGCCAGTGGGGTGTCCCGGTCACGCTCATCGTCGACAATGCGGCCTCCCGGTACCTCCCGGATGTCGATCAGGTTCTCGTCGGCGCCGACAGCATCGCCGCCGACGGCGCCGTCATCAACAAGATCGGGACGCGCGGGCTGTCGATCGAAGCCCGGGAACACAACGTCAATGTCATGGTCGCCGCCCAGTCGATCAAGCTCGATCCCGCGACCTTGGCCGGCCACGCCGTTGACATCGAGATGCGTGACGAAACCGAGGTCATCGACCGGGCCGATCGGGCGGAGATCGGCGACGTCGCCGTGGAGAATCCGGCCTTCGACGTCACGCCCGCCCGGTACGTCGACGCGATCGTCACGGAACACGGACAGTTCCCGCCGGAGAGCATCGTCACGCTCATGCGCGAACTGTTCGGCGAGCGGGTGACCGAGCCCTGGGAAGACTGATTACCGCGGGGTCTCCGTCCCCCACTGCTTGAGCGCGGCTGCGAGCGCGGGGTGGCTCTCGGCCCGTTCCTCAAGCGGGACGCCAGCCGTCGCCGCGTCGATCGATTGCCTCAGTGCAGCGGCCCCCGCCCGGGTTCCATCGGGATGGCCGTGGACGCCGCCACCCGCCTGGACGCAGATCGTCGTTCCGAGTTGGTCGAGCAACGGCGGGATCACCCCCGGATGTAACCCCCCCGAGGCCACGGGAAGGACGTCCGTCACCCCGTGTAGGTCGGCCGCGAGCCAGTCGTTGATCCCGGTCGTGTCCTCGTTCTCCATCTTGCCGAGCCCCGCAGTCCCGGTATGAATGTGGTCCACGCCACAGAGCCGGGCGAACTGAGCGAGACACCGCATCGAGACCCCGTGGGTCGGCATCCGGTCGAACGCGGCGTGCATCGCCCGGTGGGCGTGAATGGCGAGGTCGAGGGTCGCACAACGCTCCCGAACCGACTGGAGGCCGCTCCACCCGGCCGTGATGATGTCGACCATGACGAACTCCCCGCCCTGACTGGCGACCTCGTCGGCCCGTTCGAGCATGGTGTTGGTTTCGGCCGTGATGTTGACGAGGTAGCTCTTGCGCTCGCCCGTCTCAGCTTCGGCGGCGTCGCGGCGGTCGAGCGAGAGGGCCAGGCGGTCGGCAAACGGGTTGAAGGCCTGATCCGTGAGGTTCTCGTCGTCTTTGAGGAGGTCGATCCCACCCACCCACGCCTCGTACCCAACCTCGGCGTGCTGGTCCGTGGAGAGGCCGACCTTCGGCTTCGGGACGGTCGCCGTGAGGGGGCGATCGCTGATCTCGAAGATCGCCTTGCGGACGCCCGATCCGAACTGCGGGCCGGGAAAGGTTTGCGTCAGGCCGGCGGGCCACTCGCAATCGAGCAAACGCAGGCGATCGACGGCTTTCATGCCGAGGACGTTTCCGGCGATGCACGAGAGCACCTGCGCCATGTTCCCCGGCTCGAAGAGGGCCTCGGGATAGGCCACCCGAACCTGGTTCCCGTCGATCGCGAACGCGGTCGCGCTCAGATCGGTCACCTCGCCGGGGACCTGCAGTTCCGTCCACGTGCCGTTGGAGCTCTCGGAGGCGACCCGGCTGGCCGCCGCTGCCATCGACAGGTCCGCGCCCGGTTCGACATGGAAGGTGCAGACCAGTTCGCTCGGATCGGGGCGATAGTCGAGGTCGAGGAAGTCCTCGTAGGCGATCCCGGTCATCGACTCACACTACGGCCAAGGCCAACATAAGCCCCGGCCACGGTCGACTTCATAGCCATATTTGTAACCCCGTCGCGAAGCCTCTGCCATGAGCAAACGGTTTCTCGTCCCGATGGATGGGTCACCCCAGTCCGACGAAGCGTTAGCCCACGTGTTGACCGAATATCCCGACGCGGACATCACGGTCATCCACGTGATCGATCCGGTTGATGCCGGCTATGCGGCCGATCCGATGGGTGGCGATTACTGGGAGGGTTGGTACGAGTTTGCCGAGGAACGCGCCGAGCAGATCTTCGAGGCGGCCCGCGAGCAGGCTGCCGAGCACGACCGCGAGATCGAGGCGGTTCAGGACATGGGACCACCCGCCCGACTGATCGTCAATTACGCCGAGGAGAACGATATCGACCACATCGTCATGGGCAGTCACGGGCGAAAGGGCGTCGCCCGAGTGCTCCTCGGGAGCGTCGCCGAGACGGTGGTCCGTCGCGCCTCCGTGCCGGTCACCGTCGTGCGCTGAGCCGGGTCATCCCGACCTCGGCGTGGCCGCGATCCCGGAATCGCTCACGGCGGACCCACCGGCCTTTATTGTTGGTCTCGGCGTTATCCAAGGTGAATGGCCGAGGTATCCTCGTTGTTCGATGCCGATCGTGTCGCCGTCATCGGCGCCTCCGAGACCGAGGGCTCGATCGGGCGGGCCATCATGGACAACCTCCTCGAGGACTTCGACGGAACGGTCATCCCGATCAACCCGAACGCCGATTCGGTCCTCGGCGTCGAGTGTTACGCCGAAATCGACGACGCCGGCGATGTCGATCTGGCGGTCGTCGCCGTGCCCGCCCGGATCGCCGTTGACGAGGTCCGTGAGGCGGCGGAGGCGGGCGTGCGAAACGTGGTGGTTATCTCCGCGGGCTTCAGCGAAACCGGGAGCGAAGGCGCTGCCCGCGAACGCGACCTCCGACAGATCGCCGACGAGTACGGGTTGAACCTCGTTGGACCGAACTGCCTCGGCATCCTCAGCACGCCCTCTGGACTCAACGCCACCTTCGGCCCGACGAACGCCCTCCCGGGAACACTGTCGTTCCTGAGCCAGTCCGGGGCGTTCGTGACGGCCGTCCTGGACTGGGCGAACGATCAGGACATCGGATTCAAGGACGTCGTCTCGCTCGGGAACAAGGCGGTCCTGAACGAGACGGATTTCGTCCAGACCTGGGGTGACGATCCCGATACCGACGTCATCATCGGATACCTCGAGAGCATCGAGGACGGCCGGGCGTTCATCGACCGGGCCCGGGCGGTCACGCAGTCGACGCCGATCGTCCTCGTGAAGTCCGGGCGAACGGAGGCCGGCGCCCAGGCGGCGTCGTCCCATACGGGCGCCATCGCCGGGAGCGACGCGGCGTACGACGCGGGGCTCGCCCAGGCCGGTGTCCTCCGCGTCGATACCGTGCAAGAGCTGTTCGATTTCGCCCGCGCCCTGAGCGGTCAACCGCTCCCGTCCACCCGGTCAGTCGGTATCGTGTCGAACGCGGGCGGCCCTGGCGTTATGACGACCGACGCGGTCGGCGATTCGGACCTCGAGCTCGCGTCATTTTCAGAGCCGACGATCGACGCCCTCCAGGAGTCCTTACCCGACGAAGCGAACGTCTACAACCCGGTCGACGTCATCGGAGACGCCGATCTCGAACGGTTCCGTCGGGCCCTGGACATCGTCCTCGACGATCCCGGCGTCGGGGCGGCCGTGGTCCTCTCGGCCCCGACGGCGATACTGGCGTACGATCGGCTCGCCGAGATGATCGTCGACCGGCAGGCGGCCCACGGCAAACCGATCGTGACGTGTCTGATGGGTGGCGAGCGGACGGCCACCGCGGAGGACGCCCTCCGCGACGCGGGCATCCCGAACTATTTCGACCCGGCGCGAGCCGTCAACAGCCTCGACGCCCTCGCCGACTACGACGCCATACGCAACCGGACGTACCAGGAACCAACGACGTTCGACGTCGATCGTGATGCCGGGGCGGCGATCCTGCAATCCGCGGCCGAACGGGAGGACAACCGAATGGGGGTCGAGGCGATGGAGCTCCTCGACGCGTACGACATTCCCACCCCAGAGGGGACGATCGTCGAGACGCCCGAGGCGGCCGTCGAGGTCGCCGAAGGGCTCGGGGAGCCAGTCGTCATGAAGATCGTCAGCCCGGACATCCTTCACAAGTCGGATATCGGCGGGGTCAAGGTCGGCGTCAAGCTGGCCGACGTGGGTGATGCCTTCGAGGACCTCGTGACGCGGGCGCGCAACTACCAACCGGACGCCACGCTGTTGGGCATCCAGGTGCAGGAACAGGTCGATCTCGAGGCCGGTACCGAGACGATCGTCGGGATGAACCGCGATCCACAGTTCGGGCCTCTCCTCATGTTCGGCCTCGGCGGTATCTTCGTCGAGATCCTCGAGGACACCACGTTCCGGGTGGCCCCCGTCAGCGAGCCGGAGGCGGCCGAGATGACCCGGGAGATCGAGTCGGCGCCGCTCCTCCAGGGCGCCCGTGGCCGCGAGCCGGTCGACATCGACGGCGTCGTCGAAACCATCCTGCGGGTCTCCCAGCTCGTAACCGACTTCCCGGCGATCCTCGAGCTGGACATCAATCCCCTGGTCGCCCTCCCGGATCGGGTCACGGCGATCGACGTCCGCCTGACCGTGGACACTGACAAGCTATGAACACACTACTCGTCACCGCACTGGAAGAGAGTTCAGGAAAGACGGCGATCGCCCTGGCCCTCGGGCTGCTCGCCCGGGACCGCGGCGCCGCCGTCGGGTACATGAAACCGAAAGGGACCCGACTACAGTCGCGGGTCGGCAAGACGCTCGATGCCGATCCGATGCTGGCCAGTGAGCTGTTGGATCTCGACGACGACATGGCCGACCTCGAACCGATCGTCTACTCCCAGACCTTCATCGAGGGGGCGATCCGTCGCCAGGAGGACCCCGCCGAGCTCCGCGACTCCGTACGCGAGAGCTTCGATCGGATCGCCGCCGACCGTGACGTCATGATGCTCGAGGGGGGCGGGAGGCTCACGACCGGTGGGATCATCGATCTCACCGACCGCGAGGTGGCCGAGCTACTCGACGCCCGGGTCGTCCTCGTCGTGGGCTATCACCAGCCGGGCGACGTTGACGACGTCCTGGCTGCTGCTGAACTGCTCGGTGACTGCCTGGCCGGCATCGTCTTCAACCGGGTCGCCGAAACCGACTACGACAGCCTTGAGGGTGACGTGGTCCCGTTCCTCGAGGGCCAGGGCATTCCCGTGCTCGGCGTGCTCCCGCGGTCGAAGGAACTCGCAGGCGTCACGGTGGATGAGCTCGCGACGGAGCTCGGTGCCGAGCGGTTGACCGACGCCCCCACGGATGCCTTCATCGAGCGCTTCAGCGTGGGTGCGATGAGCGGGGATGCCGCCCTGCGCTATTTCCGGCGGGCCAAGGACGCGGCTGTCGTCACAGGGGGTGACCGTTCGGAGATTCACACGGCCGCCCTCGAGGCACCGGGCGTGAAGTGTCTCGTGCTGACCGGCGGATTCCGGCCGTCGGGGGCCGTCATCGGGACGGCCGAGGAACGAGGCATCCCGATCCTGCTCGTCCAGTCCGATACCTTGACCACGATCGAGCGAATGGAGGCCGTCGTCCACGGGGGGCGGACCCGAGACGAGCGCACGGTCTCACGGATGCGGGAGCTGCTCTTCGAACACGCCGACGTGGATGCACTGCTCGACGAGGAATAGTCCGTTCTAGGTGTACTGCTGGATCAGGCCGCGGAGCCGCCCTGGGTCCTGCATGCCCACCAGCTGTTCGACCGCCTGGCCGTTCGAGTACAGAAACAGCGTCGGGACACCCCGGACGCCGGCCTGCTGAGCGAGGCCCTGATGGCGGTCGATGTCGACCTTCGCGATCGCGGCGTCGGTCTCTTGGGCGAGTTCCGCCACGATCGGCTCGAGCATCTGGCACGGTCCACACCATTCGGCGTGGTAATCGACGAGGACCACGTCGTAGGCGTTGGTGACCTCCTGGAAGTGTTCCGGTCCGGTGATGTGGATCGGTTCGGCCGGTGCTTCGGCCCCGTCGGTGGTGGGTGACTGTCCGCCTCCAGCCTGTCCACCGCCAGCGACCTGATCGACCAGTTCCTGGCGTTTCTTCGCGCGAATCGATTCGATGTCGTCCGAATCGCTCATGTCATCCGCTCCTACTCGGCTCAGCGTGATAACGGTTGTGGTAGGAGAATACAATATTATCCCGGTGGCAGAGCCTATAGGGTGGAGTCCCGTAGATCGACGCATGGAACACATCGAGTTCACCTATACTGGTGGGATGGACCAGGACACCGTCGAGGCCTACCTCGACGACCACCGGTTCGGGGTGCTCTCGCTCGCGCGGGACGGGGAGGCCTACGGGATTCCGGTGGCCTATCATTGGCGTGATGGGAGCCTCCTGCTCCGGCTCGGGGAACACGAGGGGAGCAAGAAGGTGGCATTCATCGAATCGACCGATACCGCCAGTTTCGTCCTCTACGGAGCGGACCCACCCGAGGAGTCCTGGAGCATCCTCATCACGGGCACCATCGAACCGCTGCCGGACGAGGCGGCCGAATCCCTCGACGAGGCCACCATCAACCGCCTCTTCGTGCCGCTTCGCGTCTTCGACGAACCGATCGAGGACATTGAGACCGGCCTCTATCGGCTCACGATCGACGAGATCACGGGCCGAAAGGCGGTCGAGTGAGCACCGGATCTATCCGGTCTTCACCACACACTGGGCCGATCGATGAGTGACAGTCTGTGCGGGTGTTTGGCCCGCCTGCCGGAGTAGTTGTGTATAAGCTATGCAAACGCTTTTAGTTGTTAGTATACTACATTTATGTAACAATGGCCACCTCGATGGCGGATTATCTCAACCGCGACATGCAGTGTGAGGGCCTCCTCGAGTGCCTCCATGGTCTGAAGGACCTCGACCGGGAGTGTTTCATGGTCCTCACTCAGAGCACCGAGCCGCTCACCGTCGATGAGGTTGCTGACCGAGTCGAACGCGAGCGCTCGACGGCGTACCGATCGATCCAGCGGCTTCTCCAGTCCGGCCTCCTCCAGAAGGAGCAGGTCAACTACGATCACGGCGGCTACTATCACGTCTACCGGCCGACCGACCCTGACGAAATTGCTGACGACATGCAGGCCAAACTCAACGAGTGGTACGCGATGATGGGGCAGCTCATCCAGGAGTTCCGGAACAAGTACGAAGAACGCGTCGAACAGGTCGCCGCTGAGTAAATCGAGTGTCACCGGCCGAGTGATGGCCACACCCGTCGATTACGTCCGATCGTCCCGCGAAGCCCTTGAATCGCTGACCCTCGACCTTCTCCGCCACGATACCGCGAATCCCCCGGGCTCGACCCGCACGCTCGTCGGATTTATCGAATCGTTTCTGGACGAACTGGGACTCGACTTCAGACGGGTGGCGGTCGATCCGGCCAAACCGAACCTCGTGACCACCCTTCCGGGCTTGGGCGACGATCGCCTGCTCCTGAACGGTCATCTCGACACCGTCCCGTTCGACGAGGACGCGTGGGCTCACGATCCCCTCGGCAAGCGCGTAGACGATCGGATCTACGGCCGAGGGGCGACGGACATGAAAGGGGCGGTCGCCGCGATGCTCCAGGCGATTCGGGGCTTCGTCGAGACCGAGACCACACCGCCGGTCGATCTCGTGCTGGCCCTCGTCAGCGACGAGGAGACGGGCGGGGAGGCTGGCCTCCCGGCCCTCATCGACGGAGGCATCGATGCCGATGCCTGTGTCATCGGCGAGACCACTTGTGAGCGGGATCGACACTCGGTTACGGTCGCCGACCGCGGCAGCATCTGGCTGACGATGGAGGCTGAGGGGTCGGGCGCGCACGGTTCTCGACCGATGCTCGGAAGCAACGCCATCGATCGGCTCTACGAGGGGATCACCGAACTCAGGGACCGGTTCGGACGCCGACCGCTCGACATCGAATCGTCGGTCAAACCGATCGTCGAAGAGTCGATCGACTACTACGAACCCATCCTCGGACGTGAGGCGACCCGGGCGCTCTTCGAGTATCCCACCATCAACCTCGGCACGATCCAGGGTGGCACGGCGATCAACGCCGTTCCCGAGCAGGCGTCCGCGGAGATCGATATCCGCCTGTCCCCAGGTGTGCATACACCGACCGTTATCGACGAGATCCGGGGCTGTGCCGATCGGTGTGAGGGTGTCTCGATCACCGAGCTGTCATGGAGTATCGGTACGTTCGAATCGATTGACGGACCGCTCGTCGAAGCGGTGGCCGAGACAGCGGAGGGGGTGGTCGACGAACGGATCTACCGACGGAGCGCGACCGGTGGGGGCGATGCGAAAACCTTCCGGAATGCGGGCATCCCGACCGTGGAGTTCGGTCTTGGGACGGATACGGTCCATGCCGTCAACGAGTACACCACGATCCAGGCACTCCAGGCGAACGCCGAGGTCTACGCCAACCTCCCCCAAGCGTTCGCCGACCGAAACTGAGTCAGTCAAACTTTTCGAGCAGCCGACGGTAGAACTCGCGGTCGTCCGCCTCGGCGAGCTTTTCGACGATGAGCTGCGGCGTCGACCGGGCGAGGTGATTGGGTTTCGGCGTCCGATCGACGTTGAGCTCGCCGTCCTCCAGCCCGAGGGCTTCGATGCCGTCGACGGGGACATCGACCTCGGCGGCAGCTCGGATCTCGCCGGCGAGGTGTGAAACAAACACCCCGGCCGCTCCACGGTTCTGGAGCGCCTCAAGGACGCCCGCGATGATGAGCGCGGACGCGCCGGGTTCGGTGATGCTTTCGAGTTCGTCGACGAGCACGAGCCCGTCCCGGCCATCATCCGCGAGGCCGGCGAACTCCCGGAGCGTGTGTTCGAACGCCCCGGCATCCAACGTGCCCTGTGTCTTGGCGTGATAATAGAGCCCGTCGAATCGCTTGAGCTCGGCCGTCGCCGCCGGGACCGGGAGGCCCATCTGGCCGAGGACCACGATCAGGGCGAGCAAATCGAGGAGCGAGGTCTTCCCTCCGCTGTTGACCCCGGAGAGCAGCCGCACCCCGTCGAGATGATAGTCGACCGGCTCGACCGCGTCGAAATCGACGTCGAGCATCGGTGATCGCCCGCCCTCGATCATGACGTCCTCCTCGACGAACCTCGGCATCGAGCAGTCGAAATCGTCGGCGAACCGGGCGATTGCGAGTTCGACATCGAGGTCGAGGGCATCCGCCACGAGCCGTTCCACGACCGGTCGTCGGTCCGCGAGCTCCTTGGCGACCTCCCGTTTGAGCCGAGTGGCACGCCGGTCCCGCTTACGCGTCAGGCTCTGCCGGAGCGACTGGACGGCGGCCGGGTCACGTTCGACCGGATAGGTGGGGTCCGCGGGGAGGACGCCTTCGGCGACGGTTGCCTCGTCCTCATCCAGGTCCAGGGCCCCGACGAGCTCTTCCCGGGCCACCGACAGTGCCGCCGAGTAGTCATCTGCCAGTTCTCGCTCGAGGAGGGAATCGACGCCGGCCCCTTGTTCGACGAGCGAAAGTAGGTCGGTCCCCTCGATGGTGACGTCGCGTTGACGGATCGCTGCCCGGAGGCGGTCGTTCGCGAGCCGCTCCGCCTCCGAGACCGCCGAATCCAACGCGTCCACGGCGGCGTCGAGGCGATTCACCTCGTCGTCATCGGCGACCGACCCGTCGTCATCGATCCGATCGAGCACCTGCTCGAGGGCGTTCAGATCGGCCTCGGTGTCGGTTTTCGCCTCCCGGTGGACGGCAATGGCGGCGAGAATCCGGTCTCGATTCGCCGCAAAGAACGATAGCGACCGTTCCGGGACGACGTCGACGGGATTGTCGAGCGCGTGGGGGTCCACGGTAATGTCACCCTCCAGATCGAGCCCCGCGAAAGTCTCGTCGAGGGCGATGACCGAACTGTACGCCCGTCCGAGTTCGGCGAGTTCGCGGGCGTCATCGACGTGCTCCACGCTGAGTTCGGGAACGGCTTCTCGAGCTTTGGCATATCGTTCCCCATCGGCGGTGGCCAGACACCGGTCCCGGACCACCACGTCGGTCGGTTCGCGGAGGGGGGCGACGCCGTCGAGGGCGTCGATGACGGCCGTGTCCGGCTCTTGGGCCAGCGCTCGCTCGGTCAGCGCTCGGACCTCGTCGATCCGGGACTGGCGGGCACTCGGATACAACGTCTCGAGCCGTCTGGCGCCATAGTCGGTTACCGCCCGATCCGTCAAGAGGTCGAGCGCCACTTGGTGGATGGCCCGAGCCCGGTCCGTGAGGAGAAACTCGTCGACGTCATCGTGTCGGTGCCGGATCGCCGCGCGGGCGATCCGGGCAGCCCGGGCGGTCGAGACACCCGGGGCGCTCGCCAAGGTCGCCACGTCACCATCACGGAGGGCTTCTTTGGCGTTCTCGAGCGATGCCAGCGAATCGGCGGTCTTCTTGCCGATACCCGGAATCGCCTCCAGCTCCATTCAGGTGGGTCTATCCGGCGATGGTACAAAAACGCTCCCGGCCGTTTCACTCAGAGGTCGACCCTGTCGCCGATCTCCACAATCTCGAGGGTCCGGGGATGCTCGAAGCTCCGGGCGTGTTCGAAGAGCGCCGTCGGATCGGCGGTCAACCCCTTCCACATGTCCCAGTGGCTCGGCAGGAGACGATCGAGTTGGAGCGACCGGGCGGCCTCGATCACGCCGTTCTCGTCGGCGTACCAGTGCGTCCGCGTCGGCTCCCTGGTCTCCTTGTCGGGAATCATTCCGGCCGAACCCAGCGCGAGGACGCCCAGGTCGATATCGTATCGATCACCGATCGGGTCGAGGACCGCACCGGGTTTGGTATCGCCACCGTGGTAGAACGTCCCAGCCTCGTGTTCGAGCACATAGGAGACCGGGTGGTCGGCATCCGGATCGTTCGCCGGCTCGACGGCGACCGAGAACGAGCCGAGCTCGATCGATTCCCCTTCGCCGATCTTCGCGAACTGCTCGGCAGCGACGTCCCATTCCCCGGTCCAGTTCTCCCGATCGGTAACGGTGATCGACGCATCCGGGCCGTAGAACGTGGCCCCGGTATTGGCGAGGATCGGTGCCTGGCTGGATGCGTGGACGTGATCGGTGTGTTCGTGGGTCGCCAGGATGGCGTCGGCCGCCCGGATATCATTGGGTTCGAACGGGACGGGCACCATCCGGACGGTCCGTGGTGGATCCCCTGTCCCGAGATAGGGGTCGATGAAGATGGTGGTCCCGTCGTTGGCCTTCAGAACAAACCCGTTACACCCGAGATACCAGATGGCCACGCCGGTCGGCCTGGCCTCGGCAATCGTTCGGGGGAGCCAGTCCCCCCAGTCGGAGTGGATCGGCATACGCCCGCCTCGAGGCAGATCCGCCTAAACGTTCCTGGTTGAATTCGAAGAAGCGGAGGCCGATCAGTCGTTACAGCAGCCGCCGGCCTCGCCACCGAAGTCGATCACAAGCGGGTCGGAGATCGTCTCGTTGATGGTTTCGAGCCGGTCGACGAGGGTTTCCTGGCGCTCGAGGAACCGTTCCATGACCGGCAGCGCATGGAGCTCCTCCTGGGTGGCTTTGATCGCCTCCACGTCTTCCTGTGTGGCCTGGCCGGCCTGGCGAGCGACGGCGAAGGACTGCCGTTCCTGTTCGAACTGGCTGATGAGTTGCTGGGCCTCCTCGTCCTCTTGAACAGCCGATTTTGCTTCCTCGAACTTCTCGTACTCCGGGAGGTCGGCGATCGCCTCGCCGAGCTGTCGGCTGAGGCGGTCAATCTCGGTGGTCTCCGAGGCCGTCTGCTCCGAATCCACGCTCATGCAACGGGCTATTGGTGCGGTGGTTTTGTACCTGCCGGTGAGGGACGAGCCCCTGAAACGCCGGCGTTAAACCCGTCCGGCGGATATTTGCCCGTCATGAGCGGCGACGAGCGGTCGGCGGGCGATCTCCGGAATACCGGGATGGCCCTCAAACACGACCGCGAATGGGACTACGAGCTCGACCGGGTGGTCGACGCGGTCGCCGACCGCGACGCCTCGACGGTCGGACTCCAGTTTCCCGAGGGCCTCAAACGCCGCGGCCCGGCCGTCGCCGACGATCTCCGGTCGATCCTCCCGGACGACGTCAGGGTGATGATCTCGGGGCAACCGTGTTACGGGGCCTGCGATCTGGACACTTTCTTGCTCAAGCGGACTGACGTGTTCGTCCACTTCGGGCACAGCCCGATGAAGGAATCGGACAAGATCATCTACGTCCCGCTCTTCTCGAACGTCGACGTCGAGCCGATCATCACCGAGGCGCTGGACGAACTCGAGGCGCCGACGGAGGCGACCGAACTCGGGCTAGTCACGACCGCCCAGCACATGAACCGGTTCGATGAAATGCGGTCGCTCCTCGAAGCCGAAGGCTACGAGATCCAGACCCGTCGGGGCGACGAGCGCCTCACGCACGAGGGGCAGGTGCTCGGCTGTAACTATGCGAGCGCCGAAGTCTCGGCGGAACAGGTCCTCTACGTCGGTGGCGGAAAGTTCCATCCGCTCGGATTGGCGATGGAGCATCCCGAAAAGCGGGTCGTCATCGCCGATCCCGTCAACAACACCGTATCGGTGGCGGATACGGAGAAGTTCATGAAGCAACGCTACGGGGCCGTCCATCGGGCGATGGATGCCGAGACCTGGGGCGTCATCTTCTGTACGAAGATCGGCCAGGGCCGGTGGGAGATCGCTCAGGAGATCGTGGAAGACAACGATAACGCCTACCTCATCACGATGGACGAGGTCACACCCGACCGTCTCCTCAATTTCGATCTCGATGCCTTCGTCAATACCGGCTGTCCACGGATCACGACGGACGACGGCCCCCGCTTTCACAAGCCGATGCTGACTCCGGGCGAGTACCGGATCGCGATCGGCGAGGAACCGCTTGAAGGCCTCTCCTTCGATACCTTCCACGGGACCTGGTAACCCGCTCGAAAATTAGGGGGTTGGCTCCGCATCACCGACCGAGACGGAGAGATACTCCTCGAGGAGGTCGTCTCGCTGGCGGAGTTCATTGATCTCCCCCTCCCACACGTTGGATCCTTTCTCGATGATGTAGGCGCGTTCGGCCAGGTCGAGGGCGAAGGAGACGTTCTGTTCGGTCAGCAACACGGTGACGTCCTGCTCGAGGAGGTCCTCGAAGACGTCACGAAGGTTCTCGACGATGACCGGGGCGAGCCCTTCCGTCGGCTCATCGAGCAGGAGCAGCTCCGGGTCCTGGATCAAAGCCCGGGCGACCGACAGCATCTGCTGTTCACCGCCGGAGAGGTTTCGCCCCTTGCTTTCGCGGTGGTCGTCGAGCTCGGGGAAGATCTCGTACATCTCCTCAATGTCGCGTGGATCATCGCAGGAGTCCCGCGCGATCAGGAGGTTCTCCTGGACCGTTAAGGTGGGAAAGACGCGGCGATCCTCGGGAACGAGTTTGAGCCCCATGTTGCTGATCGAATCGACCGACCGCTTGCTGATATCGGTCCC
>Ga0207797_1000307_pt1 | contig 37441 bp, 41 predicted proteins | sample PRCRCaboRojoPR_6_FD_187275 | JGI IMG/M metagenome (GOLD analysis project Ga0207797, IMG submission 187275) | Marine sediment microbial community from Cabo Rojo, Puerto Rico - PR CR 10% Liquid 1 (SPAdes) | ecosystem: Environmental > Aquatic > Marine > Coastal > Sediment | place: Cabo Rojo, Puerto... | reverse complement strand
GGGGCTCCGCGCTGAGCCCCAGGGAGTGACTCATGAAACCTCGCTACCGCTGGTACGTGGCCGCGGTCATGTTCGCTTTTCTGCTCCTCCACCAGGCTGACAAGCTCCTCATCGGACCCCTGACCACGAACATCATGGAAGATTTCCAGATCAATGAAGCCCAGATGGGGGCGGTTTCCAGCCTGGCCATCATCGTCTCCTCGGTCCTCTACCCGCTCTGGGGTTACCTTTACGACCGCTTCGCCCGCTCCAAGCTCCTGGCCCTGGCCTCCCTGATCTGGGGGGGCACGACCTGGCTCAATGCCCTGGCCCCCACTTACGGGGCTTTCATGGTCACCCGCTCCAGCACGGGGATCGACGATTCCAGCTACCCCGGTTTATACAGCTTGCTGTCTGATTATTTCGGCCCCCGCCTGCGCGGCAAGGTCTACGGGGTGATGCAGATGTCCGGCCCGCTGGGGTTCATGCTGGGCACTATCTTGGCCACCGCCCTGGGTGGGGAGCTGGGCTGGCGCCGGGTTTTTTATCTGACGGGGGGCCTGGGGGTCATCCTGGCCGTGGTCATCTTCACCACCGTGCGGGAAGTACCCCGGGGCAGCGCGGAGCCCGAATTTCAGGGGGTGGAGGGGCTTGAGCAGTACCGCATCAACTGGGAGACGGCCCGGGGACTGCTCAAAAACCGGACCCTGCTCCTGCTTATGGCCCAGGGTTTCTTCGGGGTCTTTCCCTGGAACGTGCTCATTTTCTGGTTTTTCCGCTATCTGGAAACGGAGCGCAATTACACCTCCAGCCAGGCCCTGAGCGCGATGATGGTGGCCATCATCACCCTCTCCGCAGGGTATTTCCTGGGCGGGTATGCAGGGGACCGTATGTTCAAACGCACGCCGCGGGGCCGGCCCCTGGTGGGGGCGGTCGGGGTCATCCTGGGGGCCGTTTTCCTCTACGCCACCATCAACGTCCCCGTCGAGAACCGCCTGCTGTTCGCTGTCCTGCTGGGCCTGACGGGGATCACCATGTCCGTGGCCTCGCCCAACGTGATCGCCACCGTGCACGATACCACGGTGCCCGAAGCCCGCAGCACGGCGAGATCCTTCCAGAAATTGGTGGAGGATGGAGGAGCAGCCGCGGCGCCGTTCCTGGCGGGGTTGATCGCCGTCCGCTATTCGTTAGAAACCGCCATCCTGGTCATCTGCATCAGCACCTGGGTGGTGTGCGCCGTGCTCTTCCTGGTTACCGCTGCGATCGTGCCCCAGGATATCGAACGCTTGCATGAGACCATGAACCGGCGCCTGAAGGAGATCCGCGACCATGCCTGAACAGACCACCGTTGGAGTGGGCATCATTGGCCTCGGCGTGCGAGGTTTGTACAGCCTGGCCCGCCTGATGGCGGACACCTACCCGGAGACCGGACTGGAGATCACCGCCCTGTGCGACCGCAACCCCCGGCGCATGCGGGAAGCCCGGGACGTGATCCAGTCACGCTACGCGCAGCGCGGCGTGGAGATCCAACCCCGTTTGTATCAGGAAGGCAGGGACCTGATCCAGGACCCCACGGTGGACCTGGTGGCCGTGACCTCCATGACCGACACCCACCGCGACTTCGCGGTCCCCGCCCTGCGGGCCGGTAAGAAGGTCTACTGCGATAAGCCCCTGGCGCAGGACGCGGAGGATGCTATTGCCATCGTCGAGGCGGAGGCGGAAAGCGAGAACCCGCTGATCATGGGTTTCACCCGCCGTTACGAGGACGCCTGGCTGAAGGCTTATGGCCTGCTTCAGGCGGGCGCGATCGGCGACCTGGTCATGCTCCAGGTCCGGGATATCATCCCCTATCACCGCTATCTGACCGCCTGGTGGCGGCGCCGGGCCTGGTCGGGCGGGGCCCTGAACGACAAGGGCTCCCACCTCTTTGACGTCTTCAACTGGTTCACCGGGGAGCGGGCGCTGAAGGTGCACGGCTTCGGGGGGCGCTCAGTCGTCAAGCCCGACCCCGATGCGCCCCGGCGCTGCTCGGAATGCGCCCGGGACTGCCCCTACCGGCGGCGGTCCTACGAGACCAAGCTTCCGGAGGCGATGGACCTGGTGCCCCATATCGGCGCCTCCTGGCTGGAGGAGGACGAGGAAAAATTCATGGACGATGTCTGTGTTTACGCCCCGGGATCCGACCTTTACCACAACGGAAGCATTCATTTTCAATACCCGAACGAGGTCATCGCCTCGTATTTTTACTCCATCTTCGGCCCTGAAGCTGAGGACCAGGAAACCCTGGAGCTGGTGGGGAAGGAAGGGCGGATCCGGCTCACCCGGCAGACCGGCCAGGTGGATCTGGTGACGGCGCACGGCAAGCGGCATGAGGTCTTTGACTGCCGGGGCGAGCACTTTCAGGATTCCCACTTCGGGGCGGACCGGGCCCTGATCTATGAGCTGCGGCGCTTCTGTGAGGGTACCCCGCCCCCCGTGTCGGCCGCCGCCGGACTGGAAGCGACCCGGATGGTGATGGCTGCCTTACGGTCCATGGACGCGGGAGGAAAGACAGTGGCCATGAGCGAGGTCCCCGATGCGCAGCTATGAAGGGTTGCGGGCTTATTTCGGCGACCTGCACAGCCACTGCGCGGTGGGCTACGGGCACGGGAGCCTGGAGGAAGCTTTCACCAACGCCCGCCACCAGCTGGATTTCGCCGCCGTCACCGTCCACGGGCACTGGCCGGACATGCCGGACGCAGACGAGCGCCTGGCGGACCTGGTCAACTATCACCAGAAGGGGTTCCGGGTCACCAGGGAGACCTGGCCCCGGGTCCGGGAGATCGTGGAGGAGAACCACCACCCCGGTCATTTTATCCCCCTCCTGGCTTTTGAATGGCATTCCAGCCGCTACGGGGACCACAACGTGTATTTCAAGGGCGGCCGGGGCGAGGTCCTTCCCGCCCCCGACCTTGAAGCGCTGAGGCGCAAGCTGCGATCGCTGGGGGAGAAGGGAGTAGAGGCGATGCTCATCCCCCACCATATTGGCTATAAACAGGGCTACCGGGGCATCAACTGGGAGACCTTTACACCGGAATTCAGCCCGGTGGCGGAGATCATGTCCATGCACGGCTGCGCGGAAAGCCCCGACGCGCCCTACCCGTACCTGCACACCATGGGGCCGCGGGATGGGCGGAGCACCTATCAGCATGGATTGGCGCAGGGCCACCTCGTGGGAGCGGTGGGCTCAACCGATCACCACAGCGCCCACCCGGGAAGCCACGGCCACGGCCGGATGGGTGTGTGGAGCGAGGAATTGACCCGGGATGCGATCTGGAAGGCGATTCAAGCCCGGCGCACCTATGCCCTGACCGGGGACAACATCGCCGTCCAATTTGCGATCAACGGGAAGAGGATGGGCGCGGTCTGCCCTCCGGCGGAGGAGCGCAGGATCGCGGTGTCCGTGGAAGGTGGTAGCACCCTGGATTATGTCGAGGTCCTGCACAACAACCGAATCCTGAAGCGGGTCAGCCCCTTTGATAAACCAGCAGACAGGGGGGAGGACACCTTCTATGGACCGATAAAAATTGAGCTTGAGATGGGCTGGAGTGAGAAAGGTGTGGATGTGGATTGGGAGGGGGAGCTGGAGGTAGCGGGGGGAGAGCTGTTGGGGGTGGAACCGCGTTTCAAAGGCCGGGACGTGGTCGCTCCCCGGGCGGAAGAGGATGAGGACTACGCCTTCAGCCGCTGGGGGTGGGAGAGGAATGCCATCTGGTTTCAGACCCGGACCTGGGGCAACCCGACCACCGCCACCCGGGGCACCCAGGCTCTGAGCATGACCGTGCAAGGCGCGGCATCCACCCAGCTCAAGGGAACGTTGAATGGGACCCCCGTCCGGGTCAGCCTGGGGGAACTCCTGGAAGGTCCCCGGGCCGGCTATCTGGGGGGATTTTTGACCCCGGCCTACGCCTTCCAACGCGCCGCGCCCCGGCGAGAGTATGCTTTGGATTTCGACCTTGAGCACCGCTCAGAAGGGGAGCGCAGGGACTGGTACTACCTTCGCGTCCGGCAGCGAAACGGGCAGTGGGCCTGGACCAGCCCTATCTGGGTGGAAGGGGAATGATCATTAGAAGCGGAGTAAGAACTCTACAAGGAGCATAGATGACCTATCGTCTGGAAGAACGTTTCCCTACCATTCAGGAATTTGAGCGGCTGTGCCGCTCCGTGGGCTGGGGAAAGGTCATGAATTTCGAAGCCGCGGAAAAGGGACTTCCTAACTCAGTGTACGGCGTGGTTGCTCTGGATTCCGAAGGGGAGGCCGTGGGCATGGGCCGCATTGTGGGGGATGGGGCCTTGTATTATTACATCCAGGACATCGCCGTTCACCCGGAGCACCAGCGGAAAGGCCTGGGGACCCGGATTCTGACCGCCCTCTTTGCCTATCTCAAAAAAGAGGCCTCTCCGCGGTCCTTCATCGCCCTCTTCTCCGTGCCGGAGGCGGTGGATTTTTACCGGCGCTTCACCCTTGAGGAGCGGGACATGATCGGGCTCTTCACCGTCAAGGAGCTCATCGTCAAAAAAGGAAATTAGGGCTGGCGGAAGGAAGCATACTGGGCGAGTGATATCCATGAAAGCGTATTACGAGTGGAAGCAGAAGTCCGAATTTGATCCGGCGGATGTCTTCCGGGAGTGTGTAGAAAGAGGAGCCGATTCCCTTTTGATATCGGCAGCCTCTTTGCCTGAGGATTTTTTTGATTTGAGCAGTGGGTTGTTGGGAGAACTGCTTCATAAGCTGTCCACCTACAGGATAAAGATGGCTTTGGTTGTCCCGGACACGGGGCTTTATTCTCCCCACTTCCAGGCGTTTGCGAGGGAAACAAATCAGGGAAAAGAAATTCATGTCTTTTCAACCCGGGAAGAGGCGGTCAAGTGGCTTGATTCACAGTGAGAGGCGGTTTCCAGTACAATAGAAGTGATAGTTTTTCTTTGATGGTGAAGGAAAGTAATGCCGTTTATAACGACTGAATAAGAGGTACCCATGCTGCTGAAACACTACTACATAGAAAAGATCGCCCACAGTTCCTACATCCTGGCCGGAACGAAGTCCTGCGCGGTGATCGATCCCAGCCGTGACGTGGATCTGTATCTGGAAGAAGCCCGCAAACTGGGGGTGGAGATCACCCACATCCTGGAGACCCACCTGCACGCGGATTTCGTCTCCGGGCATGTAGAGCTGGCCCACCGCACGGGTGCGGATATCTTCATGCCCCAGGCAGGAAACTGCGCCTTTGACCATGTTCCAGTTTCCGAAGGGGACGTCCTGGAGGTGGATGCAATCAGGCTGGAGGTTATGGAAACGCCCGGACATTCGCCGGAAAGCGCCTGCTATGTGGTGCGGGATACCTCACGGGGCGAGGGTCCTTTGGGTGTCTTCACCGGCGACACGCTGTTTGTGGGGGATGTGGGCCGCCCGGACCTTTTTCCGAATCGAGCCGAAGAACTGGCGGATAAACTCTATCACAGCCTCCATGAGAAGCTGCTGACGCTGCCCGATCACTGCGAGGTCTATCCGGCTCACGGCGCGGGTTCCCTGTGCGGGCGGACCTTGAGCGCAAAAAGGCGTTCCACGATTGGCTACGAGCGCAGGTACAACCAGCCGCTGCAGATTGAGGACAAAGGCGAATTCATCCGGTCCTTGACCTCCGATATGCCTCCTGCTCCCGATCACTTCAGCCGCTGCAACGAGATCAACAGGGCTGGCCCCGCCCTGCTTTCTGAGCTGCCGAAACTGGAAGCCCTTGATCCTTCCCAGTTCAAAGAACGGATGCAGGATCCCGGGGTGATCGTCGTCGACGTCCGCAACTATGACGCCTTTGGCAGCCAGCACATTCGGGGCGCATGGCATGTGGCTATAAATGGAAATTTTCCCACTTTTGCCGGGTGGGTTCTCCCGCCCGATAGGGAAATCCTGTTGGTCGCGGAAGGTTACGAGGGAGCCAAACAAGCCAACCTCTGGGCCCGGCGGGTGGGCCTGGACCGGATCACGGGGTATCTGGAAGGCGGGATGCTGGCCTGGGCGGTCGCCGGGCAGCCCACTGCTTCGGTACGCCAGCTGTCCGCGGAGGACCTGCATGAAATGGTCCAGGGAGAGTCGCTTTCCAGCTTTGTGCTGGTGGATGCCCGATCCGCTCTTGAATATGAAAATATGCACATTGAGGGCGCGGTGAATATCCCTGCTCCGGATCTCAGGACCCGTTTCCAGGAACTGGAACCCGACACGCCCACGGTTTTGATCTGCAGTTCAGGGCACCGGGCCAGTTTGGGCGCCAGTATACTCAAACAGCACGGGTTTCAGGAAGTATATAACGTGGCCGGCGGCATGACCGGCTACAACGCGGCGGGCTACAGCCCGAAGTGCAGCGTGTGTGCAAACCCCCATGTTTCACATGCTTTTACGGACGTTTTGGAAACCAGGGGATAATGATCCGTCCATGTTGGATCCGCCGGCGGGCAGGAGAAGTCCATGAGAAAAGTATTTGTATCTTATTCTGGTGAAGACAGAGAAAAAGCAGCTGAGTTGGTTGATGCCCTTCGGAAAGAAGAGGATATTCAGGTCTGGTTTGACCGGGATGATATCCTTCCTGGGGATGACTTCCTGGATGAAATGAAAGAAGGGATCGAGGAGTGCGATAAATTCATTATCTGCTTATCTCCAGCGTTCGATGAAAAACCTCCCCAATCCTGGGTGCGGCAGGAACTGCGCATGGCGATCCTGAGTGAGAATGTGAGTGGGAAAAGGATCATCATTCCTGTCAGACTCAAACGGGGCGGCGGCATCCCCCGCGAGCTGGGCGCACGTGCTTACGCGGATATCTCCAGCCCCCAGAGGTGGGAGAAGAACATTCCCAGGTTGATCAAAGCCATCCGGAAGTGACCTGATTTACATGGTGCGGAGATCCAAGGGGAATAGAAAAATATGCGGGAAGAAAGTCAATTACTGTAATTAATAGTTTGCGTGGTTTGTTTGATTTTGATGAATCCCCCAGAGGTAAGTTCCACCCCACCTTGCTCCCATCCCAGCCCCTCTGTTTTGGGGTCAAGGCTTGTGGCCAACAAAGATTGTTCCGCGTGGAGCAAATCCTTTCCCGCTGCGTTTTCCTCGCGAATTACCACCTGAGCCCGGGGTTTGGATGCCGGACACTTTGCTGTGGCGGCGGGTGTTAATACCATCCTGGTTTAGGGCTTTTCCCCGGAGAAGTGAAGTTCAACTGTCCAGCTGGCAAGTAGTGTGAGCCAATTCCAGGACCCGGATAGCGGTCAGGTTGTCAGTCACCAAAGAATTGATGTATCCCCCGCATAAGGCTCCCAGCACGGCTTCCGCTTTTTCCGCGCTGCCGGCGACCCCCACACGTGTCGTGATTTGCAGGATATCTTCCAGGGCCATGCCGATCCGGTGTCGATGAAAGGGGATCTGCAGCAGCTCACCCTCCTTGTCGTAATACAGGCCGGTGACATCCCCCACGGCCCCCGCAGCGCGGATCGCCTTCAATTCCTGGGAACTGATGTGCCCTCCCTGGAAGAGGCTGCAGTAGGCTGGTTTGATGGTCCCCACGCCCATCAGGGCCAGATCACAGTTATCGCCTCCCGAAACTGCCTGCTTAACCACGGGATCCTCAAGCAGCGTTTCGGCTGTTTCTTCATTTTCGACCAGGAACGGCGCGTAAAGGTAGCGGCCTTCCCCATTAATTTTTTCCGCCAAACGCTCGACAAGGATCTGGGCGCTGTAAGAGTGGCGCGTGGAACCCAGCACGCCCACTAACTGGACGACCTTGGTGTCTTTGACCGGATGGGGTTCATAGGCTTCAATCGTTGCCTGCACGGTGGTCCCCCATGAGAGTCCAACACGATATCCTGGCTTGATCAAAGACGCCAAGAGGCGAGAAGCTGCCTTTCCCAACCGATTGCGGAGGTCATCGTAGCTGGGTTGATCCTGAAAGACAACCACAGCGACATGTTCCAGGTTGAAAGCAGTCCGGAGTTTTTCCTCCAAATTTTGATCATATTGAAAAGGATGGTGGATAACGATCTCCACGATGCCTTTTTCCCGGGCTTCGGTTAACATGCGGGAAACCGCAGACCTGGTCAGCTCGACCATCTCGGCGATCTCGGTTTGTTTTTTATCTTCTTCATAGTACTGCTCGGCGACAAAGGCCAATAATTCATCACGCTCGGTTATTTTTTTCATGGGTTTTTTTCCGCCCTTTTCCTTTTATAAAATATAAGATCTCAAAACAGCGCTTCCCATTACCTTTGGATATTGTATTACAAATAGGGATATAAAGCCCACAGAGCAGCCCTTGCCAGGGGGAGGGCGCTTGTCGATTGGGCCGATCATCCCTTCTGGGGAACCCCTTGGGTTCGCTGTACTCCCTGTGTGAAAAAACCCGCGGGGGCGAAGTCGTCATTGACAAACCCGCAGGCCCCCGCTATAATAATCACATATGTGAAAATTGTATCACATATGTGATTGTTTGTCCACGGCAGCCCCGGGGAGTGACGTCTGGAAACCTTTACGTTGGGAGTATATGAAAAAGCCCTTCCGGAGAGTATGTCCTGGGAAGAGCGCTTGAACGCAGCGCGAGAGATTGGGTATGACTTTGTGGAATTGTCCATCGATGAAAGCGACCCGCGCCTATCTCGCCTTGACTGGCCCAAACAACGGAGGAAGGCTGTCCGGGAAGCGGTGGACCGCACGGGCGTGCGGATCCAATCCCTGAGCCTCAGCGCTCACCGCCGTTTTCCCCTGGGGAGCCCGTCGCTTCAAACACGCCAGCGGGCGCTTACCCTTTTTGAGGGCGCCATTGATCTGGCTGTAGATATTGGGATTCGGCTGATCCTGGTCAGTGGAGCGGATAACTATTATGGAGAAAGCACCGAGGAGACCCGGGCCTGGTACCTGGAAAACCTGGGGAGAGGGTTGCGGAAAGCCAGCAGTGCGGGCGTATTGCTGGGGCTTGAGAATTGGGATATTCAAATAGATTCCCTTTCCAAGGCTGTGTCGATCATTGATCAATTCAACTCTCCCTGGCTCCAGCTTTATGTTGATCTGGGCAACCTGGTGTATGCCGGGCGCGATGTCCTTTCCGAACTGGAGCATGCCCAGGGGCATATCGCCGCCCTCCATATTAAAGACACCGTTCCGGGAAGATTGCGTTCGGTCCCTCTGGGGGAAGGAAAGGTGCCGTTCAGAGAAGCCTTTGAAGCATTAGTCAGCCAGGGGTTTCACTCCCCGGCCGTGGTCGAACTTTGGACAGGGGAGGATCCCCAGGCTCTACCCATCGCCGCGCGGGCCAACCGCTTCGTGCGAACGCAGATGGCCGAAGCGCGGAACACAGTCTATAATAAAATTGATTCCCAGGAGGAATGAGGAACATGACCCACCAACCAAAAATCCAACTGGCCCTGGACTATTTTCGCCTGGCTCCTGCGCTGGCCATGGCTCAAACGGTCAAGGATCATGTTGACGTGATTGAGATCGGCACCCCATTGACCAAGGCGAGCGGGATGCTGGCCGTGAAAACCGTCCGGGAACTGTGTCCGGACCATTTGATCCTGGCCGACATCAAGAGCCCCGATGTGGGCGGAGGAGAAGCCCGGATGGCATTTAATGCCGGGGCGGATTGGTCCACCGTGATGGGGACAGCCGCAGAAGACACGATCCGGCTGGCCCAGCAAGAAGCAAACAGCCGCCCAGATTGTGAGGTACTTGTGGACCTGACAGCGATCAAGGACCCGGTTCCGCTGGCAGAGTCCTGGCAGGCATTTGGCGTACAGAGGCTGGTCTATCACAAAGGATGGGACGAGGGCAACCTCTCCCGCAGCTGGGAGGATCACGACCGCTCGATTTTGGCCCAATTGATCGCCATGGGTTTCAAGCTTTCTGTGGCTGGAGGGCTGACCGCGGAGACCATTCCCTTTTTTGAGGATATAGACATTTCAGTGCTGGTGGTTGGCAGAGCGATCCGGGAAGCCCCGGATCCTGCCGCATCTGCCCAGAACATTCAGGAAGCGATTGACCGCTGCTGGCCCAGTTAAGCTGGGAAGTAAATTTTTTAAGTAGTTATGTTTGGAACATGGGAGAAAATGTATGGGTTTATCGAAGGAAGAAGCCAAGGAGTATTTGCTGCAGATGTATCAGATCCGCGCCTTTGAGGAACAAGCGGAAAAGAGTTACATGGCAGGTAAGATTCACGGCACAATGCATCTGTCCATCGGCCAGGAGGCCTCCGCAGTGGGGTCGATCAGCACCCTGAACGATACAGACTACATCATCGGACACCACCGGGGACACGGCCTGTGCATCGCCAAGGGTGCCGATTTAAACCTGATGATGGCGGAATTTTACGGTAAAGCCGCTGGGTACTGCCGGGGGCGGGGGGGATCGATGCACATCGCGGATATTGAGGGAGGCAACCTGGGGGCAAACGGCGTGGTCGGAGGCGGACTGCCGCTGGCTGTAGGCGTTGGATTGGGTTTAAAACACCAGGGAGAAAACAGGGTCCTGTTGGCCTTTTTTGGGGATGGAGCCGCTTCCACAGGAGCCTTCCACGAGTCGATGATCCTGGCGGGTTTATTCCAGGTCCCGGTCGTCTTCATCTGTGAAAACAATCAGTACGCGATGTCGTTTTCAGCCAGTGATTGGACCAGCAGTGAGAAGATCGCAGCTCACGGTGAGATACACGGGTTGCCGGGCCATGTCACGGACGGTAACGACCTGATAGAGGTAAGGGAGGAAGTGGGAAAAGCCGTGGCGCGAGCTCGAGACGAAGAGGGTCCTTCCCTGGTAGTCAATCACACCTACCGCTGGAAAGGCCACTCAAAAAGCGACCGGAATGTATACCGGACGCAAGAAGAGATCGAAGAGTGGAAGGAAAAGGATCCCATCCAGCGGTTTAGAGCCTACGGCATAGAAGAGGGTCTTTTCACCGAGGAAGAGGCCAAAGATATCGAAGAACAAGGGTACGCGGATATTGAGTCTGCCCGGGTGTTTGCTGAGTCCAGCCCGGAACCCAAAGTTGAAACACTGGAAGAAGGGGTTTACGCACCATGAGAGAAATAACCTACTTAAAAGCTGTTCGCGAAGCGATGACGCAGGAAATGGAGCGTGATGATCGAGTGTTCCTCATCGGGGAAGACATCGGGGAGTACGGGGGAGCGTTTCAGGTTACCCACGGCATGCTGGATAAATTCGGGCCGGATCGCGTCCTGGACACCCCGATCACGGAACTGGGCCTGACGGGCGCGGCGACCGGAGCGGCCCTGATCGGCATGCGGCCGATCGCTGAGATCATGTTCATGGATTTCACGACTTTGGCCTCGGAACAGCTCGTCAACCAGGCCGCCAAACTCCGTTTCATGTTCGGGGGCACAGCTACTGTGCCCATGGTTTTGCGCACGCCGGCTGGCTCTGGAACAGGGGCCGCGGAGCACCACTCGCAAAGCCTGGAAAACTGGTTTGTGCATATCCCTGGCCTGAAGGTGGTCATGCCGAGCACACCCTACGATGCTAAAGGGTTGTTGATTGCATCCATCCGGGATGATAACCCGGTTGTTTTTATTGAGCACAAATTGCTCTATAAAGAAAAAGGGCATGTACCTGAAGATTCCTTTGTGATTCCTTTGGGTGAGGCCGAAGTGAAACGAGAGGGGAAGGATTTGACCATCATCGCCACCTCCATCATGGTTCAGAAGGCCTTGCAGGCCGCGGAGACATTGGCGGAAGAGGGGATTGAGGTGGAAATCGTGGATCCTCGAACCTTACGGCCCCTGGATAAAGGGACGATCGTCGAATCGGTCAAGAAAACCGGCAAGGCTTTGATCGTCCATGAAGCGGTCAAAACGGGCGGCTTCGGTGGAGAGCTGGCAGGCGTGATCGCTGAGAGCGAAGCCTTTGGATATTTGGAAGCTCCCATCCTGCGTCTGGCCGGAAGGGAAGTCCCCATTCCATACAATCGAAACCTGGAATACAATGCGGTTCCTCAAGTGGAGGATATTGTGGAAAAAGCCCAGGATCTAGCAAATTTGAGGGTGTAATATGGCTGTGGAAATGATCATGCCCAAAGTGGATATGGACCAGGAAACCGGGAAGGTGGTTGATTGGTTGAAGGGAGAAGGCGACCAGGTAAAGAAGGGGGAGGTCATCCTGGTCATAGAGACCGACAAAATCGCCATTGATGTTGAGGCACCCGAGTCAGGCACCCTGGCCGGCATCAACGCTGCTCCGGGAGACGAAGTGCCCATCGGGACGGTAATCGCTTATGTCCTGAAAGAAGGAGAAAGCTTGCCGGAGGATGTCGAGCAGGCGGCTGGGGACAGCAGCGAGCAAGAAGACCCGGCAGCAGCCCCTCCTGAAGAGGATTCTCCGGCAGCCACCCCGGCCGCGCGCAGCATGGCCGCCGACCATGATCTGGATTTGTCCCAGATGCGGGGCTCGGGACAGGGCGGTAAGATTCTCAAAAAGGATGTCCAGGCTGCCATGCAGCAGCCTTCCCAGGTCAGTCCGGGAGGCAAAGTGGTCGCCACACCATCCGCCAGGAGAAAGGCCCGGAAGGCAGGAATCTCGCTGGACCAGGTTCCGGGGAGCGGACCGGGGGGCAGGATTCAAGCCTTCGACGTGGAGAACTACCTGGAGACAGCAGCAGCTTCCCCTTCCTCCCCACAACCCGCGGCGGAAGCGGAAACACTGCCCCTGGTGGGCATGCGCCAGACCATCGCGGAGCGTATGACATCCAGCTACAAGACCATCCCGCACGTCCAATTTACAAACCGTGCGGACGTTTCTGCGTTCCTGGAGGTCAGAGAGGAGTTAAACCGGGAGGCCCAGGATCGTGGTCTGGAGAAGATTTCCATGACCGCGCTGCTGGTTTCCATGGTGGCTGGCGTGCTGCGTGATCACCCCCGCCTTAACAGTTCGCTGGGGGATGACCAAATTGTCCTGCACCAGGAGATTAATATCGGGGTGGCTGTTGCCCTGGAAGAAGGCTTAATTGTCCCGGTTGTCCCGCAGGCGGATCAGAAAACCCTGCGTCAGCTGGCGAAAGAGGTCAAAGAACTCACCTCCCGTGCCAGGGATCGGACGCTTACTAACCAGCAGGTCAAAGGGGGTACCTTTACGATCACAAACTTGGGGCCTTTTGGCGTGGAACAATTTAATGCCATCATCAATCCTCCGGAAGCGGCCATTCTGGCGGTGGGGAGCATTCAACCCCAGCCCGTGGTTCTCCCGGACGGAAGCCTGGATTCGCGCCCGCTGATGAGCTTGACGCTTTCTGCTGATCATCGGATCATAGACGGCGTGGTGGCGGCCAGATTCCTGTCTCACCTTGTGCGCGTCATTGAATCGCCCATTTTGATGAATTATTAATCGGAGTAATGGATGCCAGAAATTTCGCTCGTCATAAACCATGAAGTAGGACTCCACGCTCGCCCCGCCTCTTTATTTGTGCAAACGGCCGGAAAATTTTCCAGCGATGTTCAGGTGATCCACGGGGAAAAGAAAGCCAATGCCAAAAGCATTTTGTCCGTGCTTGCTTTGGGGGCCCAGCAGGGCGCGGAATTGAGGATCATCGCCCAGGGGGAAGATGAGCAGGAAACGCTGGATGCGCTCAAGCAGCTGATCATGAGCAATTTCGGCGAATCTTCATGAGATCAATCCTCCGTCCGCGCTGTTTAGGTCCGGCGATGACGTTGGTGGACGACTTGAAAAACTGGATCAGGAATGCTTCCCTTTCTGGTGAAGCCGAGGTAGTCCAGGCAGCTCAGGGGGTTTCGTCCCTGACCATAAAGACGGGGAACCCGGATGAAATTTTTTCCTGATTGTTATTCTTGCTTAATAGGCCAGGCCCTTTCCGCGATGCAGCAGGTGGGTGTGGATCAGGCTTCTCAAAACAGGATAATGAAAAAAGTCATTCCTATTCTGGAGAATGCCGAACCTCACCTTACCCCGGCAGCCCTGGCTGATCGGACCAATCAAGTGATCCGGGAAGAGATCGGGCAGGATGATCTTTACCGCGAGATGAAGGTCATCAGCCACCAGCATGCACAGGATATGCTGCCTGATCTCCGCGCGCTGGTCAACCAGGCTGAGGATCCCCTCCTGATGGCGTTGAAGGTCGCTGCGGCAGGGAATGTGATCGACGTTGTCCATGGGCAGAAGGAATATGATCTTTGGGACGAGGTCACGGCTGCGGTTCATCAACCTTTATACGGAAAGAGCGTGGAAACCTTCCGGAATCAGCTGGCAGATTCCGGCTCTCTTTTGTATCTGGCTGACAATGTCGGGGAAACCGTGTTTGATCGGGTCTTGATCGAGACCCTTGAGGTCCCGGTGGTATACGCGGTAAAAAGCGCTCCGATTTTAAATGATGCCACAAAAGAAGACGCCCTGAAAGCCGGGATTGATCAGGTTGCAGCAGTGATCAGCACCGGCTCCCGAGGGCCGGGTACCCTGCTGGAGCAGTGCTCAGAGGACTTCCAGGACATATTCGAGAATTCTGGTGTGGTGCTCGCCAAGGGGCAGGCAAATTACGAGACCCTGGATGACCGGGGTCCCAAAATGTTCTTTTTGCTGCGCATCAAATGTGCTGTCATCGGCCGGGAGATCGGTTTTTCAATGGGGAATCTGGTCTTGAAACAGGGAACTCCTTGACTACATGCAGAAGGCCATCTCAAGCATTCAGGGGGATGAAAACGTTGGTCCCTGCCAGCGGTGGAAAATGATCAAGAGACCATCTTTTTCGCTAATTTCGCAGCCTGGCTGGCGTCCACGCTGAAGCCTTCCGCGCCGATCTCATCAGCGAAGTTCTGGGTGACCGGGGCGCCGCCAATCATCACCTGCAGTTGATTTCTAACCCCCGCCTCTTCCAGCATGGTCATCACCGTTCTCATGTTTTCCATGGTCGTGGTCAACAAAGCGGAAAGCGCGACCAGGTCGGGTTGATGCTCTTTAACCGCAGCGATCAGTTCTTCTGGTTTGACATCCACACCGAGGTCAATCACCTCAAAGCCTGCCCCTTCCAGCATCATGCTCACCAGATTTTTCCCGATATCATGCAGATCACCTTGAACCGTGGCGATCACAACTCGGCCCAAGGGCTGGACATCGGCCTCAACCAGATGGGGGCGGAGGAGTTCCAGTCCATATTTCATGGACTTCGCGGCAATCAACATTTCGGGGACATAAACCTGACCGGTCTCAAACTGCCTTCCTACCTCATTCATGGCCGCGATTAAACCTTCGTTTAGGATTTTCTCCGGCTCAGCTCCCTCATCGAGTGCCGCCTGAACTTTTTGACTGGTTTCCTGCATCGCTCCTTCTACGACGGCGGTGTAAACATTCTTTAACGTTTCATTCATGATCGATCATCCTTTTGATGAATAAAGGTTATTTTTTCTTTCTCAAGCGTAATATTTCACTCGCTGCGCGGCTGTCTGTGATCAGATAATTGATATATTTTCCCCGGAGTGCACCCAGGATGGCAGCGGTTTTCCCCTCCCCTCCAGCGATCCCGATGCGCAGCGGAATGGTTACCAGATCTCTTTTACGGATGGTGATGGAGCGTCTTTGAAACTCGCGGGCAGTGGGGTTTCCCTGGATGTCAAAGTAAAGGCCGCACACGTTGCCCACGGCGCCGTGAACAGCCAACCCCCGCATTTCCTCTAAAACCAGGTACCCGGCATTGTAAAATGTGGAATAATCCAGGTCCGTACTCCCGATGCCAAATAATCCCAGTTCACACTCTTTCATCTGCTGCATGGTCTCCTGGACGCCCTGGACGGTCATCAGAGATTCTACCGTTTCTGGCTTATCAACAATATAGGGTACGTTGAGATAATATACCTGTCCACCTAATTTGTCTGCCAGCTGGTGGACAACCTGGTGCCCATCGAAAATTAAATTGCGTTCTCCCAAAGCCCCAACCAGCTGAACAACTTTCACCCCCTCAGTCTTTTCCACGTCAAGGGCCTCAATGGTTGCCCCCAACGTGGTTCCCCAGGCTGTGCCAACGATCAAGTCTTTTTCTTCTAAATAAGGTTTCAGCACCCGGGCTGCCACTGCGCCAAGGTAGGTCAAGTAGCGTTTCCGTGACACGTCCGGGCTGTGGAAGACGACAGCGCCTTGCAAATTAAAGGTTTTCATCAAGGCCTGCTGCAGATCCGCATCATAGTTGAAGCGGCGGACAATCTCGATCTTGACGATTTCCTTCTCCCGGGCTTCCGTTAACATCCTGGATACCATGGAGCGGGTGAGATTGATTTCCCGGGCTATCTCAGCCTGAGTCAGCCCATCTTTGAAATACATTTCCGCGACATCTGCCAGGAGGACGTCTCGACTGTTGGAGGGTGTTCTGGACATGTTTCACTCGTCAGTAGGTCAGGGATGGCTTCTGGATAATTTAAGGGCCTCCGGAAGGACTTCCAGCAGAATGTCGACCTCTTCCTCACGTGTGGGGCTGCCAATCGAGATCCGGATGGTGCTTTGGATGAGCGGACCGGGCACACCCAGGGCCGACAACACATGAGATGGTTCCATGGATTCTGAGGTGCAGGCGGAGCCCATCGACACGGCCACTTGATGTCTGTTGAGGTGAAAAAGGAGCATTTCCGCATCCACACCTGGAAAACCAACGGAGATGATGTGCGGGGCAGCTTTCTCCTCTGGCCCGTGGATCACTGCCTCCGGAAAGCGCGACCGGATTTCTCCGATCAGGGTCTGCCGGAGACGCCGGCAGTGGGCAGCTCTGGTGACCCGTTGTTCAGACCGGAGAGCCATCGCAGCTCCCAAGCCCACGATACCGGAGACGTTTTCTGTCCCCGGCCGCAGTTTGTTTTCCTGAGCTCCCCCATGAAGCAGGGGGGAAAGGGGGACACCCTTCTTAATATACAGCGCACCGACTCCTTTTGGCCCATACATTTTGTGCGCTGAAAGTGAGAGCAGATCAACGGGCAGGCGCTCCAGGTCCACTTCCAGAAACGGCGCAGCCTGAACGGCATCCGTATGAAAAATAACCTTTGCCTGTCGCGCTATCTTTCCCAAAGCATGAATATCCTGGATGGTTCCCACCTCGTTATTGACCATCATCACGGAAATCAGGCCGGTGGAGGGGCGGATCACGTCAGCGAGCGCGTCCGGGGAGACGGATCCCTGCGCATCGACGCCAAGGTAACTGACCTGGTAACCACGTTTCTCTAAGGCTTCCGCGGCATGAAGGACGGAATGGTGTTCGATCGCTGTGGTGATCAGGTGATTTTTCTGGGGAGGAAGCGCGTTCATGACGCCCAGCAGGGCCAGATTGTTTGCTTCAGTAGCCCCGCTGGTAAACACCAGGTTTTCTGGTGAACAATGCAACCCCTCAGCGACCCGGGACCGCGCCAATGCCAGAGCCTGGCGGGCCTTGTTCCCATAGGCATGCAGGCTGCTGGGGTTTCCGTACAAATCCTGAAAGAAAGGGGCCATCTCCTGCCGGACGAAATCATCCACCGGGGTGGTTGCGCAATAGTCGAAATAGCAGCTTTCATTCATGCTTTTTCCCTCTCTGGGTCAGCGAAAGGATTGCTGCCCGCTGGCAAACCAGTGACCTGGGGATAGTGTTCTTCTAACAAAGCAAAGATCTTCTGGAGGGTTTTTTGATCATCGAGGTCTCTGATGAAAGGACGAACCGCGAGGGAAGGGCAATCCAGGTCTTCTGGTTGAAAGGCAGGGATCATCTGCAGCACCAGATCCGCCCTCTGGGGGAGCGCGTAATTCTCCCAGATACTTTGTTGATCAATGCTGACCTGGTAACCGTGTTCCTTTAAAAGCCGGGAGAGATGGTCTTGAACCATGACCATGCGGTTTCCGCACCACCCGCCCACAATTCTGATCTGATATGCGCTCATCTTTTTTCTTGCTCAAAAAAATATGCTGAAGATAAACACTGCCCCTGCGTTGGGATAGGGTCCGGCAGGGGCAGGTCATCTGGACATCACCGTTTGGGCTTAGAGGGAGAAGCCAAACAGTTTGAAGATGTTGAGGATCACGAAACCGATCGGGTCGCCGCCCATATCCCAGCTGGCCAACTGCAATCCCTGCTCAATCTCGCTGGAGTACATGCCCATCCTGCCAAAGGTAGCGGTGTGAACCTCTGCCGTCAGGGTGGAGAAGTACATGAAGGGGATCGAGAACAAAGCCAGAACGATCACTGTTTTGATCACGTTGCCCTTGGTATAAGGCACAATCGCGCCGGCCCAGAAGGGCACGACTGCCAGACTGGCGATGGGGAGCATCTTGACCCCAGGAAGCGCGGCAGCCAGCAACACGCTGACCGGGAAAATGATCACAGAGGAAGCCATCACAGCGGGGTGCCCGAGCAGTACGGCGCAGTCCACCGCAACATGGATTTCCCGATCCTTGAAGCGTTCACGCATGAATTGGACAATGGACATGGTGATGGGAACCAGGCCCTCTGAGATGATGGATACCATGCGGGGAAGAACCAGCATCATGGTGGCCACCTGCATACCCAGCACAAGCATTCCCTGCACCGTGTATCCTGCGGCCAAACCGATGATCACGCCTAAGACAAGTCCCAGGATGGCAGGTTCACCGATCAACCCAAAGCGTTTTCGGATTCCTTCAGGGGAAGCGTCCCAATCCTTAATGCCGGGAATGCGGTCCAGCACCCAAACGACCGGAATGGCGAAAAGACTTGCCTGCACCGTGGTCCCACAGGGAACGCCGATGCCCGGCATATCGTTGAACTCTTGGTACTTCTTCGCGGTGAGGTCGCTCATCAGGGAACCCAGCACCAGGTAGACGACACCACCCACAACACCCCAGGTGATGCTTCCGGTCAGCGCCCAGACAAAGCCTGCCAGCGCGGAACCGTGCCAGTAGGACCAGACATCCGTCCAGAGTGTCTTGGTCAGGCGCAGGAAGACCATGATCAGGTTGACGACGATGATCGTGATCACCAGCGCGGCAACACCCGGCCAGCCCCAAGCGATCCCGGCATCCGCCCAGTTGACATCAACGAGGGCCAGGTCCAGTCCCATACGGGTTGCCAGCGCCCCGACTGCCGGTTGCAGGGCAGCCACGATGAGGTCAACGATCAGGAAAAGGCCGGCCAGACCGACGCCAACCGTGACGCCGCCCCGGATCGCCTTTTGCCAGCCAACCCGGAAGATGAGTCCCAGCAAAATCAAGACAATGGGGACGATGACAGTTGAGCCCAGGCCTAAAAACCAGCCAACTGCAGTTTGAATGAATTCCATTTGTTCTCTCCTTAAGTAAGAACTAGATTAATTTGTCAGACAATATCCAACCGAAATCAGGCTGAGCCATTATTCTTTGATGACTTCCATGATTTCGTCCAGGAGTTTGTCTTTTTCCTCTTTGGTGCCGATCAGGAAGGGCATCCCCTTCAGCTGCGGCACATCAAATTCACGAAATATTTTCATCATGCACACAACCACATCCATGCGGTCCATGTATTTGTCAATATCCGCAATCAATACCCGCTTCACATTGACATTGCTTAAACCCTCTGATTCTATTCTGTCCCGAATCATCTCTTCCGCGATGGCTGATGTATTGATCCCCGCCCCACAAGCCACAATGATAAGTTTTCCCATACATCTCTCCTAAACTGTTTATCGTCTTATTGATCCTTTTCAAAATGGTTCGAATTTTTCTTTGCCCATCAGTGGGACACCTCCTTATATCTGCGGCTCATGGCGCTTGTTAATCAACCCCCTGGATCAATTCCTTCTTTAGCCAATCCACCATTAAGTCTGGATCCTGTATGTTTTTCAAGTCAGAAAGTTTTTGGGGTGTTCCAAATAATATGGCCAGGTTTTGCAGCGTGTTTATCTGCTCTTCAGGTGTTTTGTTGGCCAGCATAATCACCAATTCGACTTCCAGCTCTTCCTCTGGATCGGCCATGTTTCGGAAAACCACAGGTGTTTTCAAAGAGGCGACTGCCAGGGCTGATTGCATTACGCCCTCGGCGTCTGCGTGAGGAAAGGCGATCGAGAAAGGTTTGGTGGGAAGACCGGTCGCGTGTTTGCGTTCACGGTCAATGGTCGCCGCGCCATAATGCTCATCCACCATGCCCGCTTGATGAAGCATGTCGGCAAGCACCTGAATCGCCTGCTCGGCTGTGGAGGTTTCCAGATCAATGACCACCAGGGATTTTTGGATTTTAAGCAATCCGAGCTCCTTTATTGCTGTCCGTAGCGGTTGTGGTAGTACTCAAATGAACGCCGGGATTGTTCCGGCGTGAATTCGAGAGGCTTCCCCAAGAGGCGGGAGACCGCATACGTTTTGGCAGCCTCTTCCAGGGTAACCGCTCGCTCCAAGGCATCATGAAGTGTGCTGCCAATGGTGATTGGACCATGCTGCCCCAGCAGGACGCCATATCCGTCTCCCAAGGCCTCGACCGGCGCGGAGACAAAATGATCATCTTCCAGATGGGCATAGGGCGCGACAGGAACCGGTTGGCCAAACCAATCAGCCTGCGTTTCAGTGATGATGGGAATCGGTTGATCGATCACGGAAAAGGCTGTGGCGTACGGAGAGTGGCTGTGCACGACGGCGTGGATTTCGGGCCTGGCCTTCATGATCGCCGTCCACAGATTGGTGGCGACCGAAGGCCTGTACTCTCCCTCAATCAGGTTGAGTTCCATATCCACCACCACCATATCTTCCGGTCCCAGGGAATCGTAATCCAGCCCGCTGGGCGTGACCACGACATAACCGCTGTCCGGGTCCCGGGCGCAGACTGTGCCTCCAGCCATCCAGACCAAACCAAATTCTTTCAGAGAACGGGCAGCGAGCAGCAGGTCAGCCCTTAGCGATTCGAGCAGCATTTCTTTCTTCCTTCAGCTTAGGGGGTATTGCCCCAGTTCTTTGCCCGCCTCAAAGAACGCCAGCATGTTTTCTAAAGGGATGTCGTTTCCAAAATTATGGGCCGGAGCCAAAATATAACCGCCGCCGGGGCCCATTTGTTCGATTCGCAGTCTCACTTCTTGCCGGACGTCCTCAACCGTCCCTTTGTTGAGGACGTTTTTGATGTCGACCCCGCCCTGAAAGACCAGGTCCTGACCAAAATCCTTCTTCAGCTCCCTGGGGTTCATTCCGGGCAGATGGCCCTCGATGGGGTTCAAGATCTCAAAACCGACATCAATCAGATCAGGAATAAATTCCCGGATGGCCCCATCGCAGTGGAGCATAACCTTGGCATCAGGCGCCAGGGATTTGATCATATCGATCGTGTCCCGATGGCGTGGTTTGAGGACCTTTCTGTAGACTTCTGGGTTGAACATGGGGCCGCGGTTCGTGCCCAGGTCTTCCGCCATTTCCACCACATCGACATAGGGCCCCACCACTTCCAGAAAGACCCGGTAAAAACCATCCAGAATCTCAGCCAGCTTTCCGACCAAATAATCAAAAAGGTCCACATCCAGCACGGTCATCATCAGGGCTTTTTCCATCCCGACCAGCCATTTGGTGTATTCCCAAAGGTTGCCATACACGGGACGGTGGGCGACGATGGAGTAATCCGTGTTGTGATACAGGTCTTCTACTTCTTCTTTCACCCCCTCCATGCGCACGGGGTCGTAAGGGTCGGGCCAGTCAAACTGATCGATCTTTTCCCGCGTCAAATCTTCCCCCAGCGGCGCTCCCGAAAGGTCATAATATCCGCCCATCATCCGGTGGGTGAGCCCCCACTCATCCGTAAATTCCTGAAAGCTGCCGGTCAGATCGTTGGCAATGTAATTCTCGGGTGGGCGGATGTGGATGAAGCGGAAATCGGTATCTAGTTTTTCGAGAATGGGATTGTAATCCGGGGTGGTGTAAAAACCCACCAGGGTGCGCCGGGGGATGTCTTCCACCCCGAAATGATCCCGGAGCAATTGGTAACGCTGTTCAGTTAAGTGATTGGCGGATCCCCCCAAGGTGATGGGCACGCGATCAGGTTCCTGGTGGTTCAGGGCCAGCCTGACCCGCTTCCGTGGAGTCATCGTCTCAGGCATATCTTCACCTTATTAAGTCACAAATGTGCATAAGCTTATCACAATTGTGAATTAATATAGCATTAACAAAGGGCTGTGTCAAGCATTTTTTTGGTTTCCGGGGGGAGTTCAGGGGATAATCGCCACTTTCACAGCTTCCCCCGCGCGCATTTTCTGGAAGGCTTGTTCGATCTCGGTGAGAGGCAGCTCTTCCGTGATTAATGGATGCGTGCGGATATCCCCGCTGAAAATCAGCTCCGAGGCCCGGCGAGCATCCGCGGCGGTCCCGCCGTGCGAGTTGTAGAGGTCAATGCCCCCATAATGCACTTTTCCCGCATCCAGGGCGATTTTTGTTCCCCCGGGTAGGCCGCCAAACCAAAGGACCCTTCCCCCCGGGCGGGTGATGTCCACAGCCTTTTCCCAGGCCTCACGGGTTCCCGCGCATTCAATGGCTGCATCCACACCTCGCCCCCCGCTGAGATCGCGGATGACTTGTTGGGGGTCTTGTTTTTTGGCGTTCACACTCACCTTCGCACCCAATTGTCCTGCTTTTTGCAGTCTGAAATCGCTGTGGCCGATGGCGATGATGTCTTCCACCTCAGCAAGGACAAGCATCTGGATAAAGAGCAGGCTGATTGCACCCCCCGCGCCAATCACGGCCACTGTCTCCCCTGCTTTGGGGTTGATTTTCTTGAAGGCATGCACCACGCACACCAGCGGCTCGAGCACAGCGGCTTCGGCATCGGAAATCTGGTCAGGTATGGGAAAAAGGGTCTTTCTTACGATGGAAGCTGGGATCAAATTGTACTCAGCGAAAGCCCCAAAATTATAGACCAGCCGCTCGCACAAATTGCCCTGGCCTTTCCTGCAGTAAAAACAATCCCCGCATTCCCCAAAGACGTTGGCCGTAACCCGCGCGCCCTGGCTGAAACCTTCTACTCCTGGACCCAACTGTGCGATCTCGCCCCCGAATTCATGACCCAGGGTGAGCGGGGGAGGGAATTTTGGGTGCCCCCGGGTGTACAATTTTAAGTCCGTGCCGCAGGTTGTGGCGGCCCGGACGCGGACCAGGACCTCTCCCTGTCCGGGAATGGGGACCGGTATCTCCTTCAATTCAATCTCCCCCTCGCGAACTAACACAGCGGCTTTCATGAGTTTATTCATGGCCCTCGTCCTGGTTCGGGATCATTTCCCTCAAGTATACCCGACCGCTGACGGTTCGAATCCTGAAGGGGTACTCTCCCTGGCCGGTTTTTCCCTCACAACCTGAAAGGGTCCTTTGCAGATGGGGTCCAACACACTGCAGGATACCGCTGGTCGTTGCGGCTTTGAACCGGTAATTGCTGGGGATCGGTACAGTGACGTCTACCGGTCCGTGGTCGGTTTCCAGTTCCACCGGGCCTGAGGATATCCGGGGGCCTTGATATCGGATTTCTCCCATGATCGTGGATAAAGAGGTGGGGCCCGAAAAATGCTTGACATCGATGGCGCCGTGCTCGCCCAGGACCTTCAGTTTCCCTTCACCGCCAGAAACATGGATGTTCCCCCGGCCCGATCTGAGAAGCGCCTCTCCGCTTCCATTCTGGTAGGAAATATCACCTGCCGCTGTGTTTACCTCCAGGGATCCGTTGAAATTCATGATCTGAATCTGAGCAGAAAACGACTCCACAAGGAGATGCAGATCCTCCGGCACAGACAAACGGGTGACCTGGTCAGGGGTTGAATCAGGCAGCGTTAAGTTCAGGTGGGTTTGATCAGGGGAATAGGACACCGGAGGGGGAGAAGGCATCGTGCTGACATATGTGAGCGTTTGTCCGGGCGAGCCTATGATTTTCAGCGTACCTTCGCGAAGACCGACTTCCACCGATATCACACTTCCTAACGGGATCTCCTCTTCGATCTCTTGAGGGGCAGGAGAAGGAGAAGGACCACACCCGCTGAGGAACATGGTCAGCATCCATAATAAGATTGTCTGCCAGATCAAACGCTTCATAAAGTTCACGGACATCTATATCATTCGATTGGAAATTGGTGAGTATGATACATTTCTTTTCAAAATTTGTAAAGAAAAAGGGTGGGGGAACGTGTCACAGAGAATAACTCCCATCCAAGGCCTGCAATATTTTTTAAAGGGTGATGCTTGATAACCTTCGATTGCAAGTCCAGAACATTGGGGTCGGAATCTGATTTCCCACCTCTGTGGTGGTCTGCTGGGCTTGATCACCGGCATCGGATTTATTGTAAACAGGATATGGAACCGGCTTCTGGGGAAGTATGAATGGGTTTTTGGGACACAGCGGGGTCCCTGGTGATATCTGTTTGAGGGATGACAGAGCCCAAACTCAACTCTGGGGAAGGATAGTGATAAAACGGGTAGCGCTGGAAAGCCTGATCCTTGATACAATCAGCGTAGAGAAATTTAGCCAAGAAGGCTGGTTAATATGTCGTATCAAGAAGACCCCCGCGCCCCCACCACCAAACTCGGCGAATTGATCGCTAATAGCATTACCCACGGGGTGGGGGTGGGTTTGAGCATCGCCGGGTTGGTCGTGTTGATCGTCCGGGCTGCCCGGCTGGGCACGACCTGGTATCTGGTGGGGGTGATCCTCTTTGGGGCCACCCTGGTTTTGCAGTATACCTTTTCCACCCTCTACCACAGCATGGCCGCCATGCCTTGGAAATCTGTCCTGCAGCGCCTGGACCACAGCGCGATCTTCCTGCTGATTGCCGGCACGTACACGCCTTTCCTGTTCACCCACCTCAGGAACTGGCTGGGATGGACGATCTTCGGCTTGGTGTGGGGCCTGGCCGTGGTGATGCTGGTGCTTAAACTGTCGATCAAAGAGGGCTTCGCAAAACCTCCGGTCTGGCTTTATCTGGTGATGGGCTGGTTTGGGGCCATGGTCTTCTGGCAGAGCTGGAGCGACCTCCCCACCCGCACGCTGGTGTTTGTGATCCTGGGCGGGCTGGTGTACAGCCTGGGTGTGGTTTTCTACCGCTGGCGGGACCTGCCTTACAGCCATTCCGTCTGGCACCTGTTCGTGCTGGGCGGCAGCATCCTGCATTATTTTTCCATCCTGCTTATGGTTTGACCAACTCCAACTGCCGCCGCTTGCGGTTTTTAGCACCTCCTTGAGACCGACCATGTCCACGAAAAAAAATTGCAGCGTGAAATTAGGGAAGAGACAGGTTACAGGATTAATATTATCCGGCCGTTGGAACAGTATGCTGGCCAAAGATATGCCAGATTGGACCTCATCTATCTGTGCAGGATTAGAGGGGGAACGTTTAAACCCAGCGATGAAATCATCTCTGCGGCATTCTACCCAGAGGACGATCTGCCAAGGCTAATCCCCCACCAGAGATATCTCTCATCCATGCAGCGTTGGAATAATTAAATTTGTGTTGTTGATATGTGATTCCAATGGAGGGACATTATATCAGTATATAATGATATAATGATATAAAACTATGGCAGGGAGCAAATGATGCTGATCACGTCCAAACCTGAATCCATTGAGCTGCAGGCGAAGCTTTTCCGCGGCTTTGCCGACCCATCGCGCCTTTCCATCCTGGAAGCGCTGCGTGGTGGGGCGCTGGCTGTGAACGAAATCGTCCAGGCCACGGGTTTAACCCAGTCCAACGTCTCCAACCACCTCGGCTGTTTGCGAGACTGCGGCCTGGTGACCTCTGAACAGCGGGGGCGTTTTTCCTATTATCAATTGAGCGACCAGCGCGTGGAAGACCTTTTATCTCTGGCAGATGAGCTGCTGGCGGATGTCGCAAAAGGTGTATATGAGTGCACGCGTTATGAGGAGAAAAAAGCCTGAGATGGCGAAATACAAAACCCTTGAAGTGCCGGTGGGCGGCATGGACTGTGCTGAATGCGCCAGGCATGTCCAGAAGGCTGTCTCTGACCTGCCCGGTGTGGAGTCCGTCACAGTCCTGCTTTCTTCAGAAAAAGCCGTCGTCAAGCTTGCATCCGGGGGGGCGGGCCTTTCCGATATCCAGAAAGCGGTAAGGCAGGCAGGATATACCGTACCCGATCCAGCTGGGCCCCAGACCGCATCCCTGGACGATTTTAACCGCAGGGTCGGGATCCTGCTCGTCCTCGTTTTTGCTGTTGTCCTGTTCATGGTCATCGCGGGAGAACTGCTGGGGTTGTTTGATGTCCTGAATACCCGTATCCCCTTCCCCATCGGTTTGGCCCTTGTCATAGTAGGCGGCTGGCCCGTTTTTAAGAACGTGGCACAGGCCGCTTATCATCGACAAATCACCTCCCACACCTTGATGACCGTGGGAGTGATTGCGGCCCTGGTCATCGGAGAATGGGTCACCGCAGCGATCGTGGTCACTTTTATGCGTGTGGGCGATTATGTGGAACGTTTCACCACCGAACGGGCCCGGCGGGCCTTGAAAGAGTTGAGCGCCCTGGCCCCTCAAACGGCCCGGGTTCAGCGCGCCGGGGAAGAAATGGAGATCCCTGTCCAGGAAGTGAAAGCAGGCGAAACAGTCATTGTCCGGCCCGGAGAGAAAATCCCGGTAGATGGCGTAGTCACTGCCGGCCGGGCTACGGTTGACCAATCAGCCATCACGGGAGAGTCGATGCCTGTGGAAATGGAGGTTGGTTCGGAAGTGTATGCGGCTGCGATGGCGACGCTGGGCAGCCTGCGCATTGAGACGCGCCGCACCGGGTCCGAGACCACATTCGGCAGGGTTGTAAAAATGGTGGAAGAAGCGGAAGCCCACCGGGGCGATATGCAGCGCTATGCGGATCAGTTCAGCGCTCTCTACCTGCCCGTTGTGGGGTTCATCGCCGCCGTCACCTTTTTGCTCAGCCGCGACCCGCTCTCCACCGCAGCGGTTCTGGTCGTGGCCTGCTCCTGCTCGTTCGCGCTGGCAACACCGGTTGCCATGCTGGCTTCCATTGGGAGAAGTGCCAAGCATGGTTTGCTGATTAAAGGGGGGAAATACCTCGAGTCCATGGCCCGGGCCGATGTGCTCTTGATCGATAAGACGGGCACCGTGACCCTGGGACAGCCCCGGGTCACGGATGTGGTTTCTCTCCATGATGAGATGTCTGAGATGGACGTACTTGCCCTGGCAGCTGCAGTGGAACGCGATTCAGAACATCCCCTCGCGGAGGCCGTGCGCCGCGCTGCCCTTGAGGAAGGTCTTTCCCTTGTGGAACCCCAGACGTTTGAATCTGTACCCGGCCTGGGGGTTCGGGCCCGGGTAGATGGGGAAATCGTGGCTGTCGGCAGCCGCCGTTTTGTCCAAACAGAGGAGCGTTTGACAGCTGCACGGAAGTTGGAAGCGCAAGGGAAAACATTGCTGTTCTTGACGCGAGAAGGCGAACTTCTGGGGATCATCGCCGCAGCTGATACGCTGCGCTCTGAGATCCCAACCGCTTTGGCAGAAATGAAGGACCTTGGGATCAAAAAAATCGAACTGCTGACCGGGGACAATGAACCGACCGCTGCAGCCATCGCTGACGAGCTGGGCATTGCATTCCGCGCAGAACTGCTGCCGGAAGACAAAATTAACGCTGTGAAGAGTTATCAGGCTGGAGGCCGCACGGTGGTCATGATCGGTGACGGCGTAAATGACGCACCCGCTCTGGCACAGGCGGACATCGGGATCGCCATGGGTGCGGCCGGCACGGACATTGCCCTGGAAGCCGCTCACGTCTCCCTGATGCGTGAAGATTGGGGTCTTATCCCGGAAGGGATCCGGACGGCCCGCCGGACCATGAGAGTGGTAAAGATGAACCTTGGTTTTACAGCCCTTTACAATGTCATTGGGCTGTCGCTGGCAGCCCTGGGCTACCTGCCGCCGTCCCTCGCCGCTGCCGCCCAGTCCCTCCCGGATTTGGGGATTATGGCCAACTCGGCCCGGCTGATGAGGAAAAAATTGTGAAGTGTTCTTCTGTTAATCTGAAAACTGCCACGCGAATATTTCTTTTCCCACATGAAGGTTCTCTTCACCCTCGTGAAATGTTTGAAAAGACAGCAGCTTGAGTAGATAGACTGGAGGGAATATCATGCCTTCAACCGTTTTAGTTACAGGATCTAATCGTGGTTTGGGATTCTATCTGGTGAAAGAATTTTTAGAACACAAATTCACTGTGTATTCAATCTCCAGAACCCTTAGTGACAGCTTGCAAAAACTAAAGGAGAGCTATGACAAGGAGCTGATCCTTTACGAGGCTGATGTGACCGACAGCGCAGGATTGGGGGAGATCGCTGAGGATTTTTCTAATCAGGGCTGCACCATCGATATCCTGATCAACAACGCTGCCGTTCACCTGGAACAGCCAGCGCCAGATATAGGAGACCTGGATTTCAAAAAAATTATGCGGACCTTCGAAGTCAACTCCGCCGCTCCTCTGATGGTCCTCCAGCACTTCTATCCCTTCATCAAAAAAAAGATCATTAATATCTCCTCCGAGGCAGGTTCCATCGCAAACTGCTGGAGGAAGCGGGAATACGGATACTGCATGAGCAAGGCAGCGTTAAACATGGCGTCGAAAATCCTCCAGAACAGACTGGAGGAAGAAGGCCTTAAAGTTCTCGCTGTCCACCCCCAGTGGTTTCGTTCCGATATGGGTGGCTCGGAAGCCCCAATCACGCCTGCTGAAGCGGCTTCTTATGTCCGAAATACCGTTTTGAAGGATTGGTCTTTGGAGGATCCTATCTTTGTGGACAGTAAGACCGCTGACAAATTGGATTGGTAAATTATGAGAGACTTTCAGGTGCTCCTGATGGGAGGGGCGGACAACACATATCACAATTTTGACAGGCTGCTGCCCATCCTCAGCGGACTCCTGGAGACGATCGAACTGGATGTGACCGTCAGCGATGATCCTGATCTGTTCTTACCGGATCGAATTAAGGGATTTGACCTAATCGTCTGCTACACATTTGGTCACACCCTCAGCCCTGATCAGGAAAAGGGCTTATTGGGAGCTGTTCGGGGAGACCCGTGGCATGAGTCAGCCAGGACGAAAGGGTTTATAGGAATTCATGGGGCCGCCTGCTCTTTTCTGAATTCCGAGGCCTACCTGAGAATGCTGGGAGGAAAATTCCTGGTTCACCCACCCCTTGATACGCTTGAGGTAGAGATCATCCATCCGGAGCATGCAGTCATGCATGAGGTGTGTGATTTTTCCATCAAGGATGAACTTTATGTGGTCGAGCCCTATACCCCTTTTGAGACCCTGGCTGTATGCGATTATGACGGCTTCCCAAGGCCTGTCGTGTGGGTCAAACCCTACGGTTTGGGAAAAGTGGTTTATCTCAGCCTGGGCCATGGGGCAAAACAACTGAAACATGAAGCTTTTCAAGATATTCTGCTCAATGCCTCCCGATGGGTTCTGGGAACATAAAAGGAGCGGTTTGAAGGTTCAATGGGGGAGAGGGTTAATTTGGAAACAGGAAGCGATCAGGGAAAACTCCTTAATGAACTTTGTGTCCTTAGGGGATCAAGATTTTTATCTTTGGAAGTGATCACTTCTAGGCCAAAAAGCAGCGATTATTGACGATCGTTGTTCACCATCAATCCACCTCAAGGCCTCACAGCAGGCAGATTGTTCCGGTAGGAAACAGTCTCAGTTCTCTTTACTGATCGGCATGCCGGCTGGCTTGTAGATCGCGCCATGCACCCGTGCTCCAGAGGGCCCAGAGCACCAGCAGGGGTTGGAAGAAGAGCCGGATGAAGCGGGCCCGGTCGGTGTTCAACCCAAAGGCATCGGTGCCGTTCAGGTACTGGGCAACGTTCCCGGGGAAGACCACGACAAAGAAAGCTGCTGTCATCCAGCCGATGAGTACCCGGAAGCGGGGGATAAAAATCAAAGCCGCACCCAGGATGATCTCAACCAGGCCAGACAATACGACCACCAGGTCTCCATCCAGGGGCACCCAGTTGGGCACCTGGGCCAGGAATTCCACCCGCTGGAAGGTCAAATGGCTGAGGCCCGTAAAGCTCAGAAATACTCCCAGCCCGATCCGGAGGATGACCCGGATCCTGCTGGTTTGATCCGCAGCCGGTTCAAAAAGTTTGTTTATCACAAATTGTTTCCTTTGATTTCTGCTCAGGCTTGTTTTTCATTGAATTCATCAATCAGGGCCAGAAGTTCCTCGTTAGCCGGGATATCGCTCATGCTTTTCCCGTAATGTACATAGCGGGCGATCCCTTCTTTGTCGATGACCACCTGGGCAGGCAAACGCCCGAGCTTAAATAGGTTGACTTCCTGCCCGTAAAGTTTGAGCACATCGTGGTCAGGGTCAGGCAACCCGATGAAGGGCAGGTCTTCTTTTTCCCAGTATTCCTGAAATTTCTTAGCACCTTCTGGGCCAACCGCCACCACTTCTGTGTCCCTGGCAGCAAATTGATCATAGTCCTGGCGCAACTGCGCCATGTGCTCGCGGCAGAATGGTCAGGTGAATCCGCGGTTGAAGACCAATAAGACGTGTTTCTCTCCCCGCAGATCAGATAATGAAAAAGGCTCGCCGTTGTACGTGGTCAGGCTAAAATCTGGGGCCGGCTGGTTGAGCGATACTTGGGACATGAAACCTCCTTTGATATGGGGTGGTCCGTTCCGGGTTCAGAACTATTTTCAGGCATAACCGTCAAGCAGCTCAGGGAGGTGATCTGGTGCGGGAGCATATCCTTTCCCATTCTTCCCTGGATGGTGTATTAAATCTTTTATATCATACCCGGGAAACGATCCATTAAAATCAATTGGATTGCCCCGTCATTGGTGGAATTTCCAGCGGGCAAAGGCGCAAAGGCTGGCTTGTATGTCTTGGATCCAGATGTCAAATACTCTTGTGGAATCCCGGGTATGAGCTGGAAGAATATCTTATTGTGTTAAGCTGGTATGATACAAGCGTAGGTGGATGAGTCCTTGGGCTCTGTTGTGGGATGGCTAATGTACCCTCTTCATTTTCAAAGCGCTCTTATGTTTCATTGACGGTGCTTTAACCGTGCGCTACACTAAAAAAAGCATTCCGCAAAGGGTCACTTAAGGACAACACATAAACTTGATTCAGGACACAAATATATGAAGACCAGCCGGCAAAGAAGCAATCTGATTTCGCTGATAGCGCGCGTTATTTTGTCCCTGGCAGTCCTTATTTTGATCCTTTTCTATTTTGCTCCGGATTTTGGCCTTCTGCTTCTCCAGAAAACGCCAGAGGCTGCCCGGACAACCGTGGCAAAATCAACTAATCAAGAAGCCGGCCTTTCATCTTCCCCAACCGCTCCTCCAACAAAAAAGGTCCTTCCCTCTTTCACTCCCGGCCCCACAGCTACACCCAGGCCGAAAACCATCTGGATTGATCCCAATCTTCCTGACGCGCTGAGAAATAAAATCCAAATCCCGGCAGGATTCTCGCGGATAGAGCAAAAAGATCAAGCGTCTGTGATCATTTTCATCGGTGATCAAAATATCGTCGGTCACTGGATATATGCCCTTGTCACGCCGTTCCCCTCCCTCTCAGAAGGGATTCAGGTTTCGGGGCTGACAGCATTTTGGCAGGGAGAAGGGGAAGGGTTATACGGTGATCAGCCCTTGTATTTGGACCCGGAAACAGAGCGTGTTCTCACCGCCTGGTGGGGTCCTCCCAGTGAAGGGACAACCGCGGTGCTTCCCGGAGATAAGATTTTGGACACGTTATGGCCGAATCCGGAGCGCTGGGCCATCATCCCCTTTCAGGCATTAGAGCCCCGCTGGAAGGTGCTTGCTGTCGGGGAGCAGAAACCTACCCACAAGGAATATGCGGTTGATAAAGATGTCTTATCCATTCCCATCAGCGTCACAGGATGGGATGATTATCGAAGGGAGATCCTCTCCGAAAATCCTTCCCTGACCAACCGGAACACTGATGAGATGACCACAATCCTCATCACGGGCGTCACCGCCCTTGTCCGGGATACTGCGGCGTTGATGGAGGAATACGGCGTTTTGTACCCGGCAGAACATATTGGTTCACTGTTAAGAAGCGCTGACTTAACCCATGTCAGCAATGAGGTCCCTTTTGCTTCTGATTGTCCCCCGCCTGACCCCGGCCAACCAAGCCTGTATTTCTGCAGTGACGATCGGTATCTTGAACTCCTGGACTATATTGGCACGGACATCGTGGAGCTCAGTGGAGATCATTTTGGGGATTGGGGGGAGGAAAGTATGTATCACACCCTTGAGCTTTATGAAAGCCAGGGGTGGGACTGGTATGGAGGTGGTAGAAACCTCGAGAAGGGTCTCCAGCCCCTGCTGTGGGAGCATCATGGGAATCGGATCGCTTTTATTGGCTGCAACGCGAAGGGGGCGGATAAATATGCCACTGCCTCGGATACCGAACCGGGCGCGGCGAAATGTGACTTCCCCTGGATGAGAGAGGAGATAGGGCGTTTAAAAGAAAAGGGATACACGGTCATCGCCACCATGCAGCATGAAGAGATTTATAAATTTCGCGCTTCTCATTATCAAAAAAGGGATTTTCGCTCTCTGGCAGAAGCCGGGGCGGATATTGTCAGCGGCAGTCAAGCACACCAGCCACAAGCCCTTGATTTTCACGACAACGCATTTATCCATTACGGCCTGGGAAACCTCTTCTTTGATCAGTATCTCTTAGCCCAGCGCGTACAAAAATATCAGCATAGTGATCAAGCGTTTATAGATTCTCATCTCATTTACCAGGGCAGGCATATCAATACCGAATTGTTTACCATCCAATTCATCGATAATGCTCAATCCCGGTTCATGACCGAAGAGGAGCGCGCTGACCTGCTTTTCAATGTCTTCGAAACGAGTGATTGGTGAACGCTGCCTTTCCCTTTTTTGTAAGCTATCTTCCCATCCGACACTAAGCATATCCTCTGAGTAACAGACCGGTGCTATGGTGTGCGGATACTTCTTCAGCGGATAGGGCAATTCAAAGATATAATCAAGTCGCAGGTGTATGTAGGAAGGTGGTGGAATGGGTGACCGCCGGATAATGCCGCTGTGAGCAGGCTCCATGCCAGGTTTAAGGTTTTAGTAAGGAGGAAACCATGGAAAACCCTGAACAAGGAGGGAAAGGACCCTCGAAAGGGCTCTTGTGGACTGCCAGAATCTGGGGGACATTGGTCCTGATCGTTGCCCTTTTCATTTTCATCGGTTTTGTGTCGCAATTTTTCGGAGCGGGCACGACGGATCCTTACGCGGAGGAGGAATATCCTTTCATTGAAAACATTCCCCCGCTTTTGATGTTCATCAGCGCGTTAGGGCTGGGCCTGGCCTGGCGCTGGGAAAGGTGGGGAGGAGCTGTTGCCGTCCTCTTCCAGCTTGTCAATCTCCCCATCCTGTTCATCCATTGGCCCCTGGCGGGGAATATCCCCCGCTACCTTGTTGCCCCCTACGGCCTGGCTGTGGTGGTCGCTGTGCCCGGATTGCTGTTCCTGATCTATGCGCGGCAGGCGCGGATAAGGACGGATGCAGGCGTGGGTGACTGAGAGGTTTGCACCCCGGCATCCAGGAAATCTTGAAAGCAGCGCAGGGGGCAGCTGAGGGATCGGCTGGTGCTGTTGGGCAATGCGCTGAGATCTGGCACCGGTGAGGAGTTCGTTTCCTCCAGCCTGCCGGATCCCATGTTCTCGCCTGCCGCCCGATCAGATGGAGAACACTTGTGAACGGACAAAAAGAGCAGGGTGTGGAATCAAAGGGGGCGAACGCCCGGCAGGGGCTGCTGAAATGGCTTACGCCCCCCTTTCTGGTGCGGGTGATCGGGCTCTATTCGATACTGGCAGTAGGGCTGATTTCTTTTCTGGTCCTGACATCGGATGCTTCCCTGGCTGAAAAAGCTTTCATCAAGATGGCCCTGGGTTTGATCCTCGTCTGGGTGATCCTGGGAGGCTCTTTGATGGTTGCCTTCCGTGATCCGGTGAAAAAATTTGTGCGCCAGATTCCCTTCCCCTGGCAGGTGACTTTCTTCTTATGCTGCACCTTTCTGGCTCTGATCGAAGAGGGGGTCACCGTCTCGATGACCAACCTGGCGCCCTTATTCGGGGTGGAAGTGGGGCAGGCGTTCATCACCGCATCTGCTAATTACTTGCACACTGTACTATTTCACAGTGTGATCGTTTTTATCCCCATGTTCCTGGCCTGGACGATCCTGCTGCGGTATTTTGCCTTTTCTCCTGCTCAGGTTTTTTTGCTCTTCGGCATGACGGGGTCCCTCGCGGAGATGAGCATGGCCCCTACCAATGTTTTAGCCGGATTCTGGTTCTTTGTGTATGGACTGATGGTCTACCTTCCCGCGTATTCGCTGCCCGGCGAGCGCGGCGCCCGAAAACCGCCCTGGTGGGCTTATCCCCTGGCGGTCACAGCGCCTCTGGTTTCTCCCCTCCTGCTCCTTCCCTTGGCGCCCCTCCTGCGCTACCTGTGGGACATCATGGATCCTGTATTTTTTGTGGAATCCATGTGGGGTTGAGGTTTAAGGAGTGCCGGGGAGGGGCTGAGCAGGTCCACGGATAAGATTTCATTACATCATAAAATGCTTTTCTGCAGTGGAGGAACGATTCCCTCAAAGTGCAACTTTCCATTAAAAGGCCCGTATATATATTCAGGTATCCCTTGCTGATTGAGTGAGGATCATACTGTTTGATAGTTGTCAAGGACGACCTGATAAAGGAGAACAGGGAATGGGTGAAAGGGATCAAAAACAAACCGTAAAATATGAACTGCCGGGATCGATCTGGTTTATGGGGTGGCTGTTTACACTGGGCTTTGCCGAGCTAGCTTTCTGGCAGGGTGTCCTGGCGTTGATCCTCTGGCCGTACTACCTGGGCATTACCCTGGCCTGACCTTCTGATGAGAGGTTTAGAAACGTATCGCAGCACAGAGAAGCTTCTGTTGAGGGTGCCGATCATTCCCCTGTTTCATCAGAGGGGTTTATGGAGACGGAATCCACGAGCAGGGTGTTGCAGCCGGTGTCCCTCCAGTATCCTTTTTCATCTCCCCCTTCATCAAAGGCGTAGATGGCGTAGATCTCCCACCCGGTGATTTGGACCTCATCCCATTTTTGAATATCCAGCAGCTGCTGATGAACGGCTTCGCTGTTGGGCACGGTATGGAGCAGGTTGATCTTCCCCTGGGGGCGTTGGGGTCCGTCTGCATGCCAGCTAAATTTATGGTTCAAGACGCTGGTTTTGACCGCTTCCGGATCCGCAAAATCCCCACTGGTGACTAATACGTCGTGGGTCAGGAGCTTGTAATCCCCATTCCGGATCGGGCCTACATGCCTGACGGTGCCCCTGTATGTCGATTTTCCCCCTCCTTCATAGCGCACTTTCCAGTAGTCACCTTCCAGGGAAATGTCCTGGTAGGCGTTGGAGGACTGCAGTTGATCAAAATCCACACCGGTCAGACCCAAAAAACTGGTGTTAAACCGGAAAAAAATGAAAACACCCGCGATCATCGTACCCAGAAGCAGCAATAAACCGCAGGACAGCGGCAGCGAGGGAATCAACTCCAGCGGGGCCAGCAGTATGTTGAGGGGCCGGAACGGTTGACCCTGGGTAGATGTGTCTCCCCCGGATTCTTCAACTTCTTCCGTTCCGCGGGGTTCTCTGTCCAGATCAGAGGATGAGGCTTCCATACGCCCAAGGAGTTCCCGGGCTGCATGATGGTTGGGATCTAAGGCGAGAATCCGTTTCAGGATGGTGCGCTTTTCTTTTTCGTTCGCAGCCACTTCCACGGCCCAGATCCAGGCCTGGAGATCCTCCGGATTATCCTTCAAGGCTGCCAGGATTCGTTTCCGGGCTTTTTTACGGTTTCCCTTTTTTATGGCTGCAACCGCGTCTTTTAAGTGTTTGGCTTCCATGGGGTTGTCTGGTACTGCGGGTGGCGTTTCGTTAACCATACCCCACAATCATGACTCCTGCCATAAAAATCTTGAAAGGTGCATAGGGAGAGTAATGAAGGTAGATCTAAGCTGTTCACGGGAGCGGAAGCAAAGGTTTCGGGGCCATGCAGCAGCATGAACCCAGGGTAAAGGACAGTTTATCCCGGGTTCCATAATCCCATTGTCGCTTTGGTGTACAAATTGGTCGCAATCTAAATAAGACCCTTGCCTTCCCTTGCGGGCAGGTTGCACCGGAAATAGGAGATGATAATTCCGCCTATGGGGTTGCTCTGGATTGATGGAGATGGTCAACTAAACAGGCCGCGTTGGTAACACTCCCTACTGTCTTGAGATCCGGGTACCGGGGAAATTTTTAAACCTCTCGGCGATATCGGTTTGCGAGGGGGTTTCCGTGAGCGGGGATTCAAGCGCTTCAATGTTGACCAGTTTTTTCCGGTATGGGGTGTAATAAGCCCGGTATTTCAGGCCTCCCAGGAGTGCGGCGTAAGCCCGTTGGGGGACTCTAAATTTCCGGTCGCCAATCTGGTAGTAATAGTTGATGGTTCTGTCGTTCTCGGTGCTGCTGGATGTGCGTGTGAAGGGGTGCCCCACTCCTTCAAGGCTGAGGACACGCATGCTGGCCATGTCCAGAAAGGAGCTGATAAGCAGGTACGCCGCATAAAGGATGATCCCTCCAAGGATAAGCCCCAGGATCAGTATGCCCGTTGGCAGGTCGCTCCAATTTCCCCTTTCGAGATAAGGTTGAAAAGTGGGCAGCGAAAAATATCCCAGGACACCGACAAATAAGAGGGCGATCAAGATACCCTGGAAGAGGTGGGGGATTTGCCTGGCAGCCAGGATGCCCTGCTGATTCTTTTCCAGGACATCGAGTTTGAACCGGTTCGCCTGAGCCAAGATCTTGGTGTAGTTCTTCTGAGCCTGCTGGTCATCCAGGGGAGACAGCGGTTCGGCAGAGAGGATGGTGCCGGATTCGGGTAAATAATAGAACCGGTACTCGACCCCGGGAGAAAGGGTTCCCGCGCCGCCGAATGGCAGCGTCAGACGCTGGTCCTGGACTTTGACCTGATAATCTCGTCTGCCGAATGCCAGCCGCCCCGTGCCCTGTTTTATGGAACCGGTTTTGATTTCCTTTTCTATTTTCGTTTTGCTGATCCAGCGGTAGATCCCGTACCCTATCCCTGCCAGGAGAATGATGCCGAGGACTGCGCCTCCTGCATAGATGTACTCCTGTGGAAGGCCCGCCTCAGAAAGTTTTACGCCGCCAAAAAGGATCACGGAGAGGATCAGCACAACCACCGCCAATGGAGATACGTTCCTGGACCCGGGTTTGATGGGTTTGATGAGGCGGCGGCCCAGTGAACTCCCAAAGATCGCTTTTTGGTCGGGGTGAATTTTTCCTGCTTTGTTGGCTTCAAGGTATGTGGGATCGCTGAGATCATAGGCCTGGCGTAAGAAGAAGCTGGTCATGGGTAACCTCCAGCAGTAGAAGGGTAGAGGTTGGACAGGGTGATTATTGGTATTATATA
>Ga0207797_1000306_pt1 | contig 37447 bp, 32 predicted proteins | sample PRCRCaboRojoPR_6_FD_187275 | JGI IMG/M metagenome (GOLD analysis project Ga0207797, IMG submission 187275) | Marine sediment microbial community from Cabo Rojo, Puerto Rico - PR CR 10% Liquid 1 (SPAdes) | ecosystem: Environmental > Aquatic > Marine > Coastal > Sediment | place: Cabo Rojo, Puerto... | reverse complement strand
CCCACCTTGTTCAACAGCCTTCTAGAGGGCTTCCATGGTTGAGACAGGAATCCGGGGAGGGGCGTTAACCCTTTAGGAAGGGGGGAGGTGAGGTGGTTCCGAGACAGGGGGACTGGGGAGGGGACTGGGAAAAGGTGAGGAATAATCTACTAGTTTTATAGTTGACAGACCCTCTCTCGGGACATAGGCTCCTGCCATGATCCCCTGCGCTCCCGGAGAAAGGTTCCGGTCCCGCTTCGGGTCCGTCATGGCCATCTGCGTTCTGGTTCTGGGACTCCTGGCCCAGGCCTGCAGGACGGCGGGACCCCCGCCGGAGCCCGTTCCTCCTCAGATCACCGGAGAAAGCTGTCCCCTTCCGGTTCTCATGCCGGCGGGCAAACCTCAGCCCCGCTGGGTGAGGATGGTGAACCGGACGTCCGACACGCTCACGGTGTTCGTGGACCGTTGCTTCTGGCACACTCGCCTCGCCCGGGTGCCTCCGGGGACGGCCCGGCGGGCCCTCTTGCCGGGTGAGCTCATCGCCTACGACGGTGGCCTGCTCCTCCACGCCTTCACTTCCCGGGAGCACTTCGGGTCTTTCCTCACGCCCATCCGGCCCGAGCCGCTTCTGGAGATGGAGCTCACCGCCGCCGGGATCGTGGACCAGGACCGACTTCCTTCCTTCGCCTTGAAGCCCGGGGAGGAGAGGCCGGCCACGGAGCGCACGGTGATGACGGACACCACGCGCGGCTACACGGCTGTGTGGGGAATCGGCGGGGGCACCCGAGCAGGGGCTCATGGTACGGCTCCAGCTTCCGGTTCGTCTTCGACGTCCGGGACCTTGGATCGGAGTTGGAGCGCCTGTCCTGTCTTCGGGGCCTGGTGCGGTAGGGGCTTCCCGGCGTCTTCGTTACCAGAGACGCGGCCGGCTCCGAAACCGTGGCGTGGAAGAGCCTGCCCCGTCAGTCCCTGGCCGTCATCTCCCGGATCTCGTCGTCCATGCCCGTGATCTCCCAGCGGATGAGGGAGACGGGGATGAGGCCCGAAGCCTCCATCTCGTCCATGAAGCCCTTGAAGGTGAAGTCGTCTCCCAGTTGGTGGGCCCTCTCCCGCATGAGGTCCTCGATCTGGTGCTTGCCCATGAGGTAGCTGGCCCCGTAGAAGGGCTGGACCAGGTAGAGGTACTGCTCTCCCCACACGGTTCCGCTGTCCTCGGGCATCCATCCCCGGGGCGTCCACTCCGAGGCGAAGGCCACCGCGTCCTCCATGGCGTACTCGTTGCTGTGGAGGCGGAGGCCGGCGATGGAGCGGGCCGCCCGCTGGGCGATGAGGATGTAGATGAGCTCCCGGGAGCGGGGCCGGTCGTCGAAGAGCCCGGCGTGCATCATCCACTCCTCCATCCCGGTGGCCACGCCCTCGGCCCGGCTGTCCCAGATGTTGTAGAGGAGGGGGGTGCTTCGGATGGGACTCGGATGGGGCTCGGTGGCCATCATGGCCAGGTCGAACCAGTGGTGCCCGTGGGTCCGCATGGTCAGGGGGTCCCGGTAGCTCACCTCGGAGAAGAACCCCCGCAGCTCGTTCGGCGAGTCCACCGGCCGGAAGCTCCCGATGCGCTCCCTCAGGGCCGGGGCCATGTAGTCCCGCATGGTGAGAAGGTCTCTGTCTCGGAGGAAGGCCACGTAGCGGTCCACGGCGGCGTTCAAGCGCCGGTCGTACTCCTGGGGCGAGCTGATCCGGGTCTGCCGGGGCAGGTTCCGATTCCGCTCTTCCTCCAGCTTCAGGGCGGCGTGGGAACGGGCCAGCTCCCGCTGCATGACCTCCATGACCTCTTCCCAGTCGTAGGGGACCAGGTGGACGTTCTCCAGGTACCAGGTGTAGTTCTCCACGCCCACCCCGGAGGGGCCGGTCTTGGAGGGGGCCTCCTCCTCCAGCCAGGCCACGAACTCCTCCGTGGCCCCGGCGGCTTCCCGGATGGCTTCGTCCAGCTCCGAGCTGGTCCCTGCCACCCGGGCGGCCAGCTCCTCCAGGTCGGACACCTGGCCCTCCATGCTCCGGATCCCGGCCATCCACAGGTCCCGGGCATCCCCGGTGAGATTCACACGGGCCTGATCCAGGAGGGGGGGAATCGCCCGGATGCGCTCCGCCAGGTGGGCGGCATCTTCAGGGGAGAGGGGGTAGTCGTACGTCCAGGTGTCGATCCATCCGTGGACGAAGGGCCCTTCGTGAGCCGGCACGTCGCTCTGGGCCGGGTGGATCATCTGGTAGAAGGAGGGCATCCGGGCCCAGGGACGAAGGACCCGGTGATCGAAGTCCAGGCCGTTCATCTCCGCCCGGACGATGTGGTAGTCGATCTGCTGGCCCACGGACCACCCGGTGGTGTCCATCCGGGCCAGGCGATCCTGATACCGGTCCAGCCCACGGCGTTGACGCGCCATGGCCTGGGGAGAGTAATCCGGCACCCCCTCAACCATCTCCGGGCTCTGGAACTCCCGCCATTCCCGGAAGAAGGCCACCAGCTCCTCGTGGCTGTCCTCTACCCCGGCTCGGCTTTCCCCCGTGGCCGCCGGCCCGGGTTCCGAAGCCTCTTCTCCCCTTCCTTCCTCCGGGGGACCCTCGGGTGGCTCGCCTGGAGAACACCCGGTCAGAAGGGCCAGGGTCGTGATCAGGAATGAAGAGAGAAAGGGGGCGGCGGGGCGGACAGGGGAAAGACGCATCGTTGGTCTCCTTTCGAAGCCTGAGCCATCCCCATGATAGGGAATGCCTCGGCGCCAGGCCAACGTTTGTGGACCCCTTGCCCGGAAACTCCCGAGTCGGAGTCCGGGGTTCATTGATGCGCCGGGCCTCAATCCCCCTCGAGCCCGTGGGCGTGCCGGAAGGCCGAGCCCACGAAGCGGACGAAGATGAACCCGGCCTGGCAGATGTTGGCGATGAGGGCCGTGACGTAGAGGGCCGGTCCGTTCTGGAAGTCCAGGCCGAAGACCACGGCCAGGAGACTCAGCTGCTCCAGGATCTCCATGGCGGTAACCACGCTCACGGCCAGACGGTCCGGAGGAAAGGTGCCCCGGACGGGTTGATACGCCCGGACGAAGGAGGTGATGATCCCGTTGTCGAAGACCAGGAAGATGATGGCCGCCAGTCGCCAGGTCAGGTCCACGTCCAGGCCGTACCCCGCCAGGCCCACGGGGATCAGGGCCGCGGCCACCCCGGCCACGCTGCTGGAGATGACCAGGCGCAGGCGCAGGAGATCGTGGGCGGCCTCGGCCCGGTTTCCGGAGCTCCGGCGGATCACGCTCACCAGGGCGGCGAAGCCGGCGAAGGCCGCGGCGATCTCCGCCAGGGCGAGAAGGGTGTCGGTGTTTTCCAGCATGCGTTTCCTCCCGGGGAGCCTGCTACCCCCCATCCGGAACAAAGGGCCGGGCCCGGTTTCTCCCCGAATGTAGGAGACCGAGGGAGTCGCGGGGACTCCCAGCCCTCAGACCCATGGAGGCGGACGATGGAGATCGAACCCCAGATCTCATTCCGGAACGTGGAGAGAACCGATGCCCTGGACCGGATGATCCTGGCCGGGATCGACAAGCTCGGAGACGTGCACGACCGGATCACCAGCGTCCGCATGGCCGTGGAGGACCAGCGGGGATCCGGAATCCAGGACCACCTCTACCGGGTTCGCATCAACATCACCATTCCCGGGGCGGAGCTCGTGGTGGAGGAGACCCCGGAGGGGGAACCCCATCCTCCCCTGGATCAGGTCCTGAACCAGGCCTTCGATGCCGCCCGGCGCCGGCTCAAGGATACCCTGGAGCGACAACGGGGAAATGTGAAGGAGCATACCCCCCGGGCCGTGGGTCGGGTGGTTCGCATCTTCCCTGACGAAGGGTACGGCTTCATCGAGGACGACGTGGGCCGGGAGATCTATTTCCACAAGAACAGCGTGGCCGGAACGGGGTGGGACGAGCTGGACACGGAGACGGGGGTGGAGTTCCAGGAAGAGCAGGGAGACAAGGGCCCCCAGGCCGTGGTGGTGTACCCCATGACCTCACTGTGAGGCGCTCCTGTCCTCCTCCAGGAACTCCCGGATGGCCCCGCTCATCTCTGCCGGGGCGTCCTCCTGGATGAAGTGCTTCGCCTCCAGACGAACGGCCCGGGAGCGGGCGAAGTCGGAGCGGAACCGGTCCATGAAGGCGGGGGTGAAGGCCAGATCCTCCATGCCCCAGGTCAGGAGAAGAGGGACGTTGCCCAGAGTATCCGGCAGGGCGTAGTCGATCTCGTCCAGCCAATTGGCCGATCGGGTGAGCTGTCGGGCCAGCTCCGCCACGCCGGCCCGGCTGTCCATGGTGGGGAAGGGCATCCGGTAGTGTTCCATGACCTCGTCGGCCAGGGTGTGCTTCACCCCCACGGGGATGATCTTCTCCACGAAGAGGTTCCTCTTGTGGATGAGGCTCTGGACGTAGCCCGTGGACATGAGCCAGCCGAAGGCCCGGAGGTGGACGGCCTCCAGGGGCCAGTACCAGGTGTTTCCCATGACCAGGGCCCGTAGCCGATCCACTTCGTCCAGGGCCAGGCGCATACCGATGGGGCCTCCCCAGTCGTGGCCCACCACGGTGAGGTCCTCCAGTCCCAACTCCTGGACCAGCGCCCGGATCACCTCGGCGTGCTCCGCCGGAGTGTAGCGGTAGTCCGGGGGGTGCTCCGAGAGGCCGAACCCTGGGTAGTCCGGTGCGATGCAGCGGTACTGTTTCCGCAGTCGGATGATGACGCCCCGGTAGACGAAGCTCCAGGTGGGGTTCCCGTGAAGGAGGAGGATGGGGGCCCCCTCCCCTTCGTCCAGGTAGTGGACCCGTCCCCCGGGACCGTCGAACCATCGGGACTCGAAGGGAAAGAGGCGGGGGTCGGGACGAAACGCGGGTGTAGTCATGTGCTCCTTGCCGCTGGGATGCCCACGAGGGGGACGAAGGCCGGGGAGCCCCTGTCCGCCCCCCCGGACCCTGCCGGAGTTCTCTACGGGTCCATGACGAGGAACGTTTCCTCCCGCCTCCTTCCGGGGCAAGCCCGATCTCCCCCTTTCCCGTCGGCTTCCGAGTCCTTCTATTGGCGCATCCAGGAAACTCCGGCGTCGTACCCCTTTCGGACCGAGGCAGTCATGAGTCAACAGGAGAACGGGCAGCGGGAGTTCTTCAACACCCGGCTCGGCTTCATTCTCGCCGCCGTGGGAAGTGCCGTGGGGTTGGGGAACATGTGGAGGTTCCCCTACGTCACCGCCGAAGGCGGGGGTGCCGCCTTCGTCTTCCTCTACATCTTCCTGACGCTTCTCATCGGTGTGCCCCTCATGCTCTCGGAGTTCTCCGTGGGCCGGGGAGCTCGCCTCTCTCCCATCGGGGCTCTTCGGAAGCTGGGGGGCAAGCGCTGGTCCCTCCTGGGATGGATGTACGTTTTCACCGGGTTCCTCATCCTCTCCTACTACTCCGTCATCGCCGGGTGGGTGGTCCGCTACGCCCTGGACGGAATCTTCACGGGCTTCCCCGGGGACGCCGGAGGCCGGTTCGCCGAGGTCACCACAGGGGCCTCACCCGTGTTCTTCCATCTGGCCATCATGGTCATCACGGTCATCATCGTGAGCTTCGGCGTTCAGAAGGGGATCGAGCGGGCAGCCCTGGTTCTCATGCCCATCCTCTTCGGAATCCTCCTCTTCCTGGCCATCTGGGCCACCACCCTCCCGGGAGCCATGGAGGGCTACGCCTTCTACCTCCGACCGTCCCTGTCGGCCCTCCTGGACCCCTACATCCTGAGCCAGGCGGCGGGGCAGGCCTTCTACTCCCTGAGCCTGGGTATGGGGTGTATGCTCACCTTTTCCTCCTACCTCTCTCGGGATACGGATCTGAACCGGGAGGCCGTGACCATCGCCTTCTCGGACTTCGGGGTGGCCTTCACGGCGGGCCTGGTGGTCTTCCCGGTGGTCTTCGCCCTGGGCATCCAGGGGGATGTGAGCGAGAGCACGGTGGGAGCCCTCTTCATCGCCCTTCCCGGGGCCTTCGTGGAGATGGGAGCCATCGGTCGGGTGGTGGGCATGCTCTTCTTCGTGGCCCTCATGGTGGGAGCCATCACGTCCGCCGTATCTCTTCTGGAGGTGGTGACGGCCTCCGTCATCGACGAGACCCGGGTGAAGCGGAGGACGGCTTCCGTGGTGGGAGGGATCGTCATCGCCGTCATGGGCCTCCTCCCGGCGGCGTCCATGAGCTTCCTCAGCGTGGTGGACAGGCTTTCGGAGGCCCTCCTGGCCCTGGGGGCCTTCTTCATGTCCATCTTCGTGGGCTGGGTGACGGTGGGAGCCGCCGACGAGATCCGGAAAGGGGCCTCCGCCCGGTTCCAGCGTCTGACCCCGACCCTCATGGCCACCATCCGTTGGGTCCTCCCACCGGTGATCCTCTTTGCCGCCTCCTACGCCTTCGTGGAGGTGGTGCGGACCTACATGGCCGAGTTCGGGGGATAGGAGGACAAAAGGCCGGGGTACTCAGGCGTCCTCAGTAGCTCCGGAAGAGGTAGCTGAACTCCAGGGAGAAGCCCTCCAGGCTCACGTCCTGCTGGTTGTACTCCAGGTCCCCGTCGAAGTAGACCTGCATGCTCACCGTGGCCGGGAGAGTGTCGGGATTGGTGAGTCGGACGAAGAACCCCCGGTCCGGCTTGACGGGGTAGATCTCGTCGAAGGTGGAGGCCAGATCCAGGTAGGTGGTGTCCGCCTCGTCCAGGATCAAGACCGTGGCTCCCTCTTCCACCGTTCGGGTGAACCGGGTGGAGGTGATGAGCTCCAGGGCTGTGGGGGTCTCTCCCGACACCACCACCCGGGCCTCGTCGGCGATCTCGCCCCCGGTGTCGAAGATGCCGCAGCCGGCCGCCGGGAAGACCAGGACGAGGAAAAGGAGGAGCCGGGCGGTGCCCGGGAGACGTCGGACCGGGGCCGTGGATGAGCTCCGGGAGGATGAAGTCCGGGAGGAGGCGGCGACGGCGTTCGGCAGTGAGATCATGGCCTTCCAGGAGTCCTCGTTTTCGGTCCGGGTTGTCTCCGGACCGGATCGGCTGGGGAACGAATGGCCCGCAGGTGAATATCTTAGCGAAGCCCCGAACAGGTAAAGGTAACCCCGACCCCGCCGTTCATGCCGACCACCACCCCCATGCCCTTCATCCCCGACGGCTCCGGCTTCCGCCTCCATTTATCCCGTCCCCGGAAGAGTTGGACCTCCAAGGGGGCGCCGGGAGGGGCCGGAGTCAGGGTGTTGAGTGTGGTCCGGGCGTTTCTGGCCGTGGCTCTCCTCCTGGTTCCGGGGGTGCAGCGGGCGTCTTCCCAGGAGTCCCCCTGGGATGCGGGAACACGGGAGACAGGCCTTCTCCTCCGGGGCCTGGACGGGGTGAAGCGAGTCCTGGTGGTGGGAGCCCACCCGGACGACGAGGACACCAGCCTCCTGGCCACCCTCGCCCTGGGGTGGGGGGTGGAGACGGCCTACCTTTCCCTGACCCGGGGAGAGGGAGGACAGAACCTCCTGGGAGATGAGCTGGGAGAGGGACTGGGCCTGGTGCGTACCGGAGAGCTCCTGGCGGCTCGGGGCCTGGACGGGGGCAGGCAGTTCTTCAGCCGGGCCTTCGACTTCGGCTACTCCAAGACCGCCGTGGAGACCCTGGACTTCTGGCCCCGGGAGGAGCTCCTCCGGGACGTGACCTGGGTGGTCCGGACCTTCCGCCCCCACGTGATCGTCTCCGTGTTCTCCGACATCTCCCGGGAAGGTCACGGTCATCACCAGGTGGCGGCCCTCATGGCTCGCCAGGGCTTCCACGCCGCGCCGGACTCCACCCGGTTTCCGGATCAGCTTGAGGAGGGGGCCGTAGCCTGGGCCCCGACCAAGCTCTACCGGCTCACCCGTTTTTCCCGGGAGGAGCCCACCCTGCGCCTGCAGACCGGGGGGTTCGATCCCCTCCTGGGCCGGTCCCACCACCAGTTGGCCATGGAGAGCCGGAGCCAGCACCGCTCCCAGGACATGGGCCGGGCCCGTCCCCTGGGGCCCCGGAGCTCCTCCCTGGTCCTCCTGGAGAGCCGGGTGTCGGATCTCCCGGAACGGGGCGGCATCTTCGCCGGGGTGGACACGACCCTCCTGGGACTGGCCGCTCCCCTCCCGCCGGCGGCCCGGAGAGGCGTGGAGCCGGCTCTGGAGACCTACCGCCGGGCCCTGGCCGGGGCCCGGGAGGAGTTGGACGCCCTGGAACCCTGGAGGGTGGCTCCTCACCTGGCCCGGGGTCTTCGAGCACTCCGGGAGGCTCGGGACCTGGTGGCCTCCCCCGGCCTCGGACCCTCCGAGCTGGCCAGGGTTCTCCCGGGCCGGGTCGCCCGGCTGGAGAGGGCTCTCTTGGCGGCCCGGGGGGTGGTGATGGATGTGCGGGTGGAGGACGATCTCCTGGTGCCCGGGGAGGAGGCGGGAGTGGTGGTGGAGGCCTGGAACGGTGGCTCCGGCCCCGTGGAGGACCTCCGGGCCTCCCTGGAGCTCCCGGCGGGGTGGACTTCGGAGGCGGAAGGGTGGGAGAGGGTCTCGGAAGAGGGAGAAGACACAGGGACCCACGACTCGGCGGAGACCCTGGCTCCCGGCTCCCTTATCCGCTGGCGCTTTCGGGTCCGGCTTCCGGACGATGCCCGGGCCTCCCGCCTCTACTACCTGGCCCGGCCCAGGGATGGAGCCCTCTACCGGTGGCCTCCGGATCCCGGCCTCCGGGGCCGGCCCGGGAATCCTCCCCGGGTGAAGGCCCGGGTCTCCCTGGTCCTGGAGTCTCTCCCTGTGTCCATGTCCCGGCCGGCGGAGTACCGAGGGGTGGACAAGGCCCGGGGAGAGTACCGGGAGCCCCTTCTGGTGGTGCCGCCCCTCTCCGTGGCCCTGGAGCCGGTCTGGATGGTGTGGCCCCTGGGCGGGACCCGGGAGAGGGAGGTGGCCGTCCGGGTGAGGAATGACAGCGGGGATCTTCGGCGGGCCCGGGTGGACCTGGAGCTGTCTCCGGGCTGGGAGGCCCGACCCCGGGAGAGGGAGGTGGTGCTGGAGGGAGAAGGGGCCCAGGCCTCCCTCTCCTTCCGGATCCGTCCCCCCGGATCCCTTGAGCCCGGGGTCCACGCCGTCCAGGCCCGGGTTCGGGATGATCGAGGGGACATATACCGGGAGGAAGTGATCCTGGTGGACTATCCCCACATCGACCGATCCGCTCTCTTCCGGCCGGCCACGACCCGGATCTCCTCCTTCCGGGTGGCCGTGGCCGGGGACCCCCGGGTGGCCTACGTCATGGGCTCCGGCGACGCGGGCCCGGAAGCCCTCCGCCAGATGGGAGTGCCGGTGGACCTCCTGGGGCCGGAAGAGGTGAGGGCGGGGGCCTTCGGTCCCTATGACGTGGTGGTCCTGGGCATCCGGGCCTACGAGACCCGTCCGGACCTGGTGGCGGCCAACGACCAGCTCCTGGACTGGGTCCGGGGGGGAGGGACCCTCATGGTCCAGTACAACAAGTACGAGTTCTCCGGGGCCGGCTACGCGCCCTTTCCGGTGGAGATGAACCGGCCCCACGACCGGGTCACGGACGAGACGGCCCCGGTGGAGCTCCTGGAGCCGGACCATCCCGCCCTTACCACGCCGAACCGGATCACCCGGGAGGACTTCCGGGGGTGGGTGCAGGAGCGGGGGCTGTACTTCCTGGGAAGCTGGGATTCCCGGTACCGGCCCCTCCTGTCCATGGCCGACCCCGGGGAAGAGGCCAAGAAGGGAAGCCTCCTGGTGGCCTCTCTGGGGAAGGGAACCTACATCTACACCGGCCTGGCTTTCTTCCGCCAGTTTCCCGCCGGGGTTCCGGGAGCCTTCCGGCTCTTCGCCAACCTCATCAGCCTGGGGGCTGAAGGGTCGGCAGGAGACCTTCCATGATGCAGGAAGACCAGAGAGGAAGAGAGGAGGCGGAGGATAGGAGGCCAGGGAGCCGGCAGGATCGGAGATGGAAACGGACTGGCGCGGAACGTGAGGGGGAAAGGGCCGAAGACCGGTCCTGGATCCGGATCTACGCCCTGGTCGTGGCCTACGGGATCGGTATGATCCTGGCCCTCATCCTCCTCACCCGCCTCCTGGACCCGGGGGCGCCGTGACCGGCCTGGACTGGCTCCTCTTCGTCCTCTACTTCCTGGGCGTTCTCTCCTTCGCCCTCTATCAGAGCCGGAAGAACGTGGGGGTGGAGGGCTACTTCCTGGCGAACCGCCGCCTGCCCTGGTGGGCCATCGGCCTGTCGGTCATGGCCACCCAGGCCAGCGCCATCACCTTCATCGGGACCACGGGTCAGGCCTTCGACGACGGGATGGAATTCGTCCAGTTCTACCTGGCCCTCCCCTTCGCCATGGTGGTCCTCTGCGCCGTCTTCGTGCCGTTCTTCTACCGGGCCCGGGTGTTCACGGCCTACGAGTACCTGGAGAAGCGCTTCGATCCCAAGACCCGCTCCCTCACCGGGTTCCTCTTCCTCCTGTCCCGGGGCATGGGAGCCGGGATCATCCTCTACGCCCCGGCCATCGTCCTCTCGGTGATCCTGGGCTGGGACGAGCGGATCACCATCACGGTCATGGCCGTGGTAACCGTGATCTACACCATGATCGGGGGGATCACCGCCGTCATCTGGACCGATGTGGTGCAGATGCTCATGGTCTTCGCCGGCATCGCCGTGGCCCTGGGGGCCCTCTTCGCCAACCTCCCGGCGGAGGTGGGGGTTGCCGACGTGGTGTACATGGGAGGAATCCAGGAGATGTGGCGCACGGTGGACCTCTCCTGGGATCCCACGAACACCTACACCCTGTGGTCCGGGCTCCTGGGGGGGTTCTTCCTCTTCCTGGCCTACTTCGGCACCGATCAGAGCCAGGTGCAGCGCTACCTCACGGCCTCCTCCCTCAGGGACAGCCGGATGTCCCTGATCTTCAACGCCTTTCTCAAGGTGCCCATGCAGCTCCTGATCCTGTCCATCGGGGTCATGCTCTTCGTTTTCTACCACTTCGAGCGGCCGCCCCTGGTCTTCAGCCCCGCGGAGGTGGCGGCGGTGGAGGAGAGCCCACGAGGGGAGGAGCTCCGGAGCCTGGAGGAGGAGCAGGCCCGGGTCCACCGGGAGAGACGAAACGCCACCATGCAGCTTCTGGAGGCTCGTCACCGGGAGGCGGGAGGAGCCGACGTGGAAGGGTGGCGAAGCCGGATCGAGGGCTACGACCGGCGTCTGGGGGAGCTCAGGGAGGACGCCAAGTCCCTGGTGGAGGAGGTGCGTGGGACGGCGTCCAACGACGTGAACTACGTCTTTCCCACCTACATCATCCGTTACATCCCCACGGGGATCCTGGGGCTCCTCATCGCCGTGATCTTCGCCGCCGCCATGTCCTCCCTGGACTCGGAGATCACGGCCCTGTCCAGCGCCACCGTGGTGGACTTCTACCGGCGCTGGTTCCGGCCCGAGGCCAGCGAGGCCCACTACCTCCTCGTCTCTCGCCTGGCCACCCTCTTCTGGGGTCTGTTCGCCTTCGGCGTGGCCCTCTACGCCGGGCAGCTGGGCTCCCTCATCGAGGCGGTGAACCAGGTGGGATCCTTCTTCTACGGCTCCCTCCTGGGGGTCTTCCTCCTGGCCTTCTTCCTTCCCCGAGCCACGGGCACGGGGGCCTTCTTCGGTCTGCTGGCCGGCATGGCCTCGGTCTTCGCCGTTTCCCTCACCACCGGGATCTCGTGGCTCTACTACAACGTGGTGGGGGCCGCCGTGGTGTTCACCGTGGGAGGGCTCCTCAGCTTCCTCCCACCACCACCGGACAGAGATTCCGGTTCTCCGTACAGCCGGGCTCGCTGATGGTCCGTTCGAAGAGCTCGAAGATCCTCCGGTACTCGTCGGTCCAGGAGGCGGGCTCCACGAAGCCGTGGCTCTCCACGGGGTAGACGGCCATCTCCCAGTTCTCCTTCCCCAGCTCGATGAGACGCTGAGCCAGCCGGACCACGTCGGAGAAGTGGACGTTCGTGTCCACCATCCCGTGGAGGATGAGGAGGTGCTGGTGAGGCTGGAAGCCCTCGGCGAAGTAGATGGGGGAGGACTTCTCGTAGGCCTCCTCGTCGTCCTGGGGCAGGTTCAGGATCCGGCTCGTGTACCAGTGGTTGTAGTGGGCCCAGTCCGTGACGGAGCGCAGCGCTGCCCCGGACTTGAAGGTCTCCTGGGCCGTGAAGAGGGCCATGAGGGTGATGAAGCCGCCGTAGGAGCCCCCGTAGAGCCCGATCCGGTCCGGATCGATGCCCTCCGACTCCACCAGGTACCGGGCCCCGTCCACCTGGTCGCTCAGATCCTTGCCTCCCATCCAGCGGTAGATGCCGGTGCGCCAGTCCCGGCCGTATCCCGCCGAGCCCCGGTAGTCCACGTCCAGGACCGTGTAACCCTCGGAGGCCAGGAAGTGGTGGAACATGTACTCCCGGTAGTAGCTGGACCAGTAGTTGTGGACGTTGTGGAGGTAGCCGGCGCCGTGGACGAAGATGACGGCGGCCCCGTTGCTTTCGGCTCCCACGTCGGTGGGACGGTAGATGCGGGCCGGAACCCGGGCCCCGTCCTGGGCGGTGAAGCGGACGATCTCCGGCTGGATCCAGGGGAAGGTGAGCCACTCGGCGGTGGGGGAGACGGTGACCTGCTCCAGCTCCGCCCCCTGGTCCAGCTCCGCCACGTACAGCTCAGGAGGCCGGTTCGCCCGGGAGTGGACCACGGCCATCCGGTCTCCGTCCGGGGACGGAGTGACCCGGAAGCTGCCATCTCCCCGGGTGAGGGCCCGCTTCCCGGTGCCGTCGAAGGCCATGGTGTAGGCGTGCTGATTGAAGGGGGAGTCCTGGCTGGTGTGCAGGAGGAAGCCCTCCCGGTCCTCGGGGATGGTCAGGCTCAGGACCTCCCATTCCCCGGAGGTCAGGGGCCGTTTGCCGGTGCCGTCGGCCTGGGCCGTGTAGAGATGAGCGTATCCCGTCTCCTCGCTGACCCAGTAGACCCGGTCCGAGTCCGGGATCCACCCGGCGCAGCCGCCGAAGCAGGGGCCGCCCACCCAGGCCTCGTCAAAGTGGGAATCCACCAGGGTGAGCTCCCCGCTGGCGGCGTCCACGCTGTGGATCCACCAGGTCTTGAAGTCGAAGGCCACGCTGAGGAGGAGGCCCCGGGTGCCGGCGTCGTTCCAGCCCACGAAGCGAGCCTGGGCCAGGTCAGGATGATCCTCACCGCTCCCTGCCGCCTCCTCTTCTTCCTCGCCCTGATCGTCGGCGGGGTAGAGGTCCAGCCAGGCCACTTCTCCCGTGGCCACCTCCAGGAGACCGATCCGGCTCTCACCCTGGACGTCTCCAACCTTGGAGCGGGTGTTCCGCTCCTGGGTATAGCCGGACTCGGTGATCCAGTCCGGCACCATGGTGCTCTCGGCCCCTTCGGCCCGCTTGTAGGCCGTCACCACCACGTAGTCCCCCGTGGGGGAAGGGTCGAGACTCCTGAGACTCTCGCCCCTTCCCAGGTACACGGGCTCCGGCTCCCCCTCCTCCATCCGCTCCCGTCGGGCCTCCCGCTCCTCCTGCTCCTCCTTCTGCCGGCGGATGTGCCGGAAGAGCTCCTCCTGCTGTCGCTCCAGGAAGGCTTTGTGGCCCTCGGCCTCCTGCTCTTCCCGGGGCTCGGGTCCGGAGCGGATGTCGGTGAGCTGACGGATGTGGGCCTCATCCAGGCTCATGCTGAAGAGGTTGTCGCCCCGGGTGAAGAACACCCTTTCGTCGTCCCCGGAGAACCGGGGCGACCCTTCCCGTTCCTCGGTCTCGGTCAGGCGGGTGACCTGAAGACGGCTCCGCTCCACCAGGTAGAGGTCTCCCTGGAAGGAGGTGACTCTCCATCGACGGTCTCCGGACAGGTCACCTCCAGCGAAGAAGATGGCCAGGGAGTCGGCCCGCTCCTCCTCCACCAGCTCCGGCTCGCCCCCCTGTGCGGGGACCCGGTAGAGATTCCGGTCCTCGTGCCAGGCCTGACCGCCGGGCCGCCAGCGGAAGTAGATCCACTCCGAGTCGTCGGTCCAACTCACCCCTGCCGGCGACTCCCCCACCAGCTCCGGTCCACGCATGATGGAGCGGATGGTGAGGGGGAACTCAAAGTCGGTGGCCACAGGCGGTTCCAGCTCCGCCGTGGGGATCGGGGTCTGCCCCTGGAGGGAGGGAGGGGCAGAGACGGAGAGGATGCAGAAGAGGAATCCCAGGACGAGGACAGGGGGGATCCGACGCATGTTCTGTGGCTCCGGCCAGAGGGACGAGTACGAGCTCAATCCCCGAAGCTGATTCCCAGAGCCCTCGCCGTCCAGACCACGTCGCCCTGGACCGGGACGAGCTTGAGCTTGGAGAGGGCCTCGCCCAGGGGCACGGCCTTCACGTCCGGCGGATCCAGAGCCACCATGGAGCCGAAATCGCCCCGCTTCACCAGCTCGATGGCGGCGGCCCCGAATCGGAGAGCCAGGAGCCGGTCGTAGGCGATGGGTTGCCCTCCCCTTTGCAGGTGGCCCAGGACCAGGGACCGGGTTTCCACATCGCACATCTCGCCGATCTGGCTCGCCAGCTTGTCGGCCAGACCGCCGTAGCGGGCGTCCTTCCAGGGCTTCGCTTCTTCCACCAGGCTGGCCTCCCCTCCCATGGGCTTGGCTCCCTCGGCGGCCACCACCACGGCGAACTCCCGCTCGTTTTCGTACCGGTCCCGGATCTTCTCCGCCACCTTCTCCATGCTGTACGGGATCTCCGGGATGAGGATCACGTCGGCGGTGCCGGCGATCCCGGCGAAGAGGGCGATCCAGCCCGCATGCCGGCCCATCACCTCCACCACCATGGTTCGTTTGTGGGCCTGGGCCGTGGAATGGAGCTTGTCGATGGCGTCGGTGGCCGTCTCCACGGCGGTGAGGAATCCGAAGGTCATGACCGTGGATTCCAGGTCGTTGTCGATGGTCTTGGGAATGCCGATGACCGGGAGCCCCTTGTCCCGGAGTCCACGGGCGATGGTGAGGGATCCGTCCCCCCCGATGGCGATGAGGCAATGCAGCTCTCGCTCCTTGAAGGCTGCCAGGATCTCGTCGCCCCGGTCGATCTCCTTGATGGAGCCGTCGGGTTGCTTCTCGGGCCAACGGAGGGGGTTGCCACGGTTGGAGGTTCCCAGGATGGTGCCTCCCACGTGGGTGATGCCTCGCACGGACTCCCGGGTCAGACGGACGACCCCCTGGTCTCCATTGTACTTCTCCGGCACCAGGATGCCGTCGAATCCGTCCCTGATCCCGTAGACTTCCCAGCCCTCGTTGATGCCGGAAAGAACCACGGCCCGGATGACGGCGTTGAGTCCCGGGGCGTCGCCGCCCCCGGTGTTGATGGCGATCTTTCGCTTCATGACCCCTATGTCCTCGTTCGTTGGCTCGATTCACGGCCCCAGTGGGACCGTGGGGCGGAGAGTGGCGCGTCCTCTCGTTCGCTCCGGCCGTCCATGTCCAGTCTCGGCATGGTGATGGGGGAATCTGAGGGAAAAAGAGAACGCCCGGCGGGGCCGGGCGCAATCGCAAGGGGGTAACGGGTCGGCGAACGGATCTCGGTCTACCGCCCCTCCCAGCGAATCATCAGTCCCACCTCCACACCCCAGAGGCTCTCCTTCTCTCCTCCGCCGGACTGGAGCTGTCCCCAGGACACTCGTCCCCGGGGGGTCAGGGCGAAGGAGCTGCCGGTCCGGAAGGGTACCTCCGCGCCGCCACCCACCAGCCATCCTTCGCCGGTGCCTGCGTCCCGGCTCTGATACCGGACGTCCAGGGACGGACGGAGTCGGACCTGGGAGCCCAGGGGAATGGATCCGTTCAGTCCCGCCATGAGCAGGTTCTGGGAGCCCACCACCAGGGTGGAGTCGGGTTCGGCTCCCGGATCGCCCTGGTAGTAGAGGAATCGGTCCCCTTCCTCTCTCCACACGTCCGTAGCGTAGAGGGCCCACGTGGAGCGCCCCGTCCTGAAGGCGTAGGACACGTCACCCCGGAATCGGTTCCCGGCCTGGAAGAGGTTCCTGCCGTCGTACTCGTCCCGGGCGAAGCTCTGGACGGTGAGACCGGCAGTGAAGGTCCCCGCCTCCCCCACGTTCCGGTCCACCGCCACCCGGACCCGGATCTCGTCCCCCGGCTCGTAGGTCAGGTCCTGTCCCTCCCGAGGCTCGAAGCCGTTGGCCAGGCGGTAGCTGCCTGCCACGCCCACGCCCCACTCCCCCGCCTGCCGGGCCAGGGCCAGCCCGGTGGTCACGGAGGATCCGGTGCCCCAGGTGGCCTCCCGAAACCCCAGCAGGTCCGTGGAGAGGACGGAGGCCACCGCGGCCTCTTCGGCGGAGTGGGTGCTCTGCCCGGTGGGCAGGTTCACCGCCGCCGTGAGGGCCGCCCAGGGAGCGAGGCGAACGGAGGCCCGGAGACGGGTGTCCACGGGACCCTGGAGGGTGTACTCGACTCCCTCCTTCTCCACGGAGCCCAGGGCGTAGGCACCGTAGAGGTCCACCGAGACCCGCCCCCCCAGGGGGAGGGTGTAGGCCACGGGAAGGAGGGTCAGGTTGGCCACGTCGGTGCCCAGGGCCTCGTCGAAGGAGTAGGACTGGACGTGGATGCCGGTTCCCAGGGAGTGGCCCGGCTCCTGGGCCGTGGCAGCTCGGGGCCCGGAGACCAGGGGAAGGGCGAAACTCAGGAGGGCTACCGGGGCCAGGAGGCGAACGGCTCGACGAGAGGTAGCCATGTCAGTTCTCCCCTCCCGGCCGGGGAATGGTGATGCGGATGATCCCGATCTCGGGAATCGTCACCCCCTCCAGCCCGATGGCCTCCTGGAGGGGATCCCGGTGTTGCACGTCCGCCAGGACGTCGGAGAGGATCCCTCCCGGGTTCACAAGGAGAATGGACGGGCTGGGCACCACCTCGTGGGTCATGGACCACAGGAGGGAGGAGGTGGCCGTGGCCAGCTCCGCCAGGGACCCGGGGGGCTCCACGGGGAGGGGCAAGGAGGTGAGGGCGGCCAGCTCCGGCATGGCCCGGGAGGCCACCTGGTCGGTGCTGGTGAGGGCCGCATCCTGGAGAGCTTCGGCTTCCGTCCGGCCCTCCAGGGCCGGGCCGAAGGCGGGATCCGCATCCAGGGATTCCCCGAAGAACTGACGGGCCTGGTCGTAATCGCCCCGGTCCATGGCCATGAGTCCTCTGCCGTATGCCAGGAAGGCCAGGAGGTTCTCCGAGCGATTCTCGTTGATGGCCTGCCGCTCCGCCGGGGTCAGGTCCACGGCCAGGATGTCCAGGATCTGGAAGACGGCCTCCTTCTCCACGTCGAAGATCCGGGAGAGCTGGTCCTGAGCACTGGCCTCTCCCCTGGATTCCCGCTCCCGGGTGGCCAGGACGTCGGTGTCGAACCGGAGGACCCGGTCCGGGAGAGGGGTCAGGGCTCCCTGCACCACGTGCTGTGCCTGGAGGAGACGCCCGGCCCGGGCTCCCGTCTCCGGAGCGGTGAGGCCGGCCTCCTGGAGGGCCATCTCCTCCAGGAGAGCCCGGACCCGGGTCCGCTCCAGCACCGTGAGGCCTCCGGAGAGGGCCAGATCCGTGGTCATCATGTCGGCCAAAGCCACCTGGAGGGGCTCCAGCTCCTCGCTCTCCCCGGTGAGCCGGAAGGGGAAGACGGCCACCGTTCCCGGCCGGGGATCCCGCTGGGCGATCTCCTCCTCCCGAGCCAGGGTCTCCCGGGCCCGGGCCCGGAGCTCCCGCCGGACCATGAGGGTCAGGCGGTCCTGGATCTCCTCCTTCAGGGGGCCGTACTCCCCACGCTCCACGTAGGAGGCGTAGGCTTGCCGGGCCCCGGCCCAGTCCTCCAGCTCCTCGCTGACCAGCCCCTTGTAGAGGTAGGCGGCTCCGGGGGCCTGCCCCGTGGTCAGGGCCCGGTCCAGAATGGTCTGTGCCGTGGGGTGGTCCCCGGCCTTGAAGTAGGCGATCCCCAGGCGGGTCAGAGCCTGGACGTCTCCCGGCCGGGCCTCCACGGCCCGCTCCAGTCGGGGGATGTCCTGGGGCGTGGGCTCGGGCATCCGTCGGACGCAGCCGGAGAGGAGGGCGAGACCCACCAGGGCCAGGAGGGGGATTCTGCTCATGAACGGGAGCCTTCCAGGAACGACAAGGGCATGGGAGAGGTGGGGAGGGAAAGGCACAAGCCTCGCATCCCCGTTCGAGGGCTCTTAAATTTACCCATGTGCATTTTGGCGGGCAAAGGGTTTCTCCACCCCCGGTCGTCCTTGCCCGCGCGCCTCGGTTTCTCGGGATTCTCCCCCACATCTACGGAGGGTAGTCACTTGCGCAACCCTGCGATCCGGGTTCTCGCCATCACCGTGCTCCTGGTGGCTGCAGGCGGCCAGGATGGGTGGGCACAAGAAGCCCGGCAGGACCTCCCCACCGTCGCGGTTCTCGACTTCACCGGCTTTCTCCTGGGACAGGAGGGCAACTCCGCGCCCCTGGGAAAGGCCGTGTCCGCCATGCTCATCACGGAGCTCTCCAGCCGGGATGGCTTGCGGGTCATCGAGCGGTACCGGCTCCAGGATATCCTCACGGAGCAGAGCCTGAGCCTCTCGGGACGCGTGGACGAGGAGACCGCCGTCCAGGTGGGAAGGATGGTGGGCGCCCAGTACACGGTTCACGGGCAGGTGTCCACCGTGGGCAACCAGACCCGGTTGGACATGAGGGCCGTGGACGTGGAGACGTCCGAGATCCTGGAGGCCCGGAAGCTCACCGGCCAGACCAGCGAGCTGCTGTCCCTGGTGGTTGACATGGCGGACCTCTTCACCCGTGAGCTCCAGCTTGAGCCGCCCTCGGACCGGCCCGAGGTGGAAGCGATCCCGGTGGCCGCCACCATCGAGTTCTCTCGGGCGGTGGACTTCGAGGACAAGGGCCAGGTGGAGGAGGCGATGGAGCACTACCGGCGTGCTCTGGAGATTCATCCGGACCACAGAGATGCCCGGAAAGCCCTGGACCGGCTCACCGGGGAAGGAGGGTCGGATCGATGAAGACCGTGGATCCCCACATACGGCGCATACCCTGGATCTTCCTGGCGATCCTCCTCCTGTCTCCCGCCTCTCCGGCCCTGGGCCAGGGGGCTCCCCAGATCCGCTTCGAGACCGAGCTTCCCCGGACCCTGGTCTTCCTCGCCGAGGAAGGGGAAGGCCAGGTGGCGTCCCGGACCATGACGGAGTTTCTCCGGGAGGCGGGCTTCCCCCTCATCGACCCGGCCCTGGCCCACACCACGGCCCAGCGTGACCTGGTGCAGCAGGCCCTGGATGGGGATGAGGGGGCGGCCACGGAGCTGGGCCGGGACTTCGGTGCCCAGGTCCTGGTCATCGGCAGGGCCGATTGGGGGGCCCGTCCCGATCCCGTGGACGGGACCCTCATCACGGCCACCAGCGAGGTCTCGGTCCGGGCGCTTCGCCTGGACCGGGGGGAGGTCATTGCGTCGGCCCGCCAGGATGCCCGGGGAATCGATGCCACGGAACAGGCTGCCCGGACCAAGGTCGTCCGTCAGGCCACGGACGGGATCCTCACGGAGACGTCCTTCGTTGGCCAGCTCATCAACAACTGGACCGAGGAAGCCTGGGAGGAGCAGGAATACTGGCGGCCGGATCCGGGGTCCGTGACCGCCGCCGAGGAGAAGGCTTCGGAAGGGGCCGCTCCGGGGCTGGCCATCCTCCTGGCCCAGGTTCGACCGTCCACCCAGGGGGGGACCCGAGGTCTGGGTGTGGTCAAGAGAGGCGATCCCTCCTCGCCCCTCTTCAATCCCGTGCGCCTGGAGGGGGTCGTGGTGGGGGAGGCCCGCACCGTCTCCGTGGAGGGTAAGCCGGCGAACCTGGAGCCTCTGGCCGCCGGGGAGGCGCAGCGCCTGGGTCTGATGGGCCGGCAGGCCCGGAGGTTCTGGGCCGAGACGAATCTTCCCATGAGCCAGGACACGGTGAAGGTGGTGGCCCAGGGGCCCTCCGGTGCGGTGGCGGAGACCGTGGCGGCTCCCCGGATCGACGAGCGCTGGGCCGTGGTGGTGGGAGTCAGTCGTTACGAGTCTCCGGACATCCCGGATCTGGAGTTTGCCCGGTCCGACGCCGAGGCCATTCGAGACTTCCTCCTCAGCTCCTCGGCGGGTCCCTTCCAGGAAGATCACATCCTGTTCCTGGCGGACCAGCGAGCCACGGGGCCGGCTATGCGGGAGGCCCTTTTCGTCTTCCTCCAGGAGGCGGATTGGGACGATCTGGTGGTCATCTACTTCGCCGGCCACGGAGCTCCGGACCCGGCCCGGCCGGACAACCTCTACCTCCTTCCCCACGACTCCGAGCTGGATGCCCTGGCCTCCACCGGCTTCCCCATGTGGGACATGAAGACGGCCGTCCGTCGCCAGATCGCGGCGGAGCGGGTCATCGTCATCGCCGACGCCTGCCACTCCGCCGGGACCCAGGAGGGCCTCACGGCGGCGGAGGAGTCGAATCCCATCAACGGGGGCTTCAGTCAGCTTTTCACCCCGTCCCGGAGGCTCAGCATGACGGCGGCGGACGCCAACGAGTTCTCCCTGGAGGACGTCCGCTGGGGCGGGCACGGCGTGTTTACCTACTTCCTTCTGGAAGGGTTGCAGGGGGCCGGGGACGCGGATGGGAACGGGATCGTGACCTTCAGCGAAGTCTTCGACTACGTGCGCCAGAACGTGGTCCAGGCCACGGAGGGCCGGCAGAACCCCCAGAAAGCGGGGCTTGGAGATGTTCCCCTGGCCGTAGTGGAGGAGGGGACTCCGGTGTCCGGGGGGACTCGCTAGAGTCCCGACCCGCCGCCACCCATCTCCTCCCGGATCTCCTGGATCCGGGCCCGGGCCTCCTCCATGGCCGCTGTCACCGCCGGGGGCGTGGGGCTCAGGGCCTCCCCCTGGCGTAGGAAGCTCTGGTAGGCTTCCATGGCCGGTGGGCCGGTGGCCTGCATCTCCGAGGGCTCCACGGCCCGGACGAACTCCTGGTAGGCACAGTTGGCGTTCTGGAATCCGGCCAGAGCCTGGGCCGTGGCCCTCTCGGCGGAGGGAAGGGTGGGCGCGAGCCGGGCCAGGTCGTTCAGGGTCTGTCGGCCGGCATCCATTCGGCCCACCGTGCACTGGGCCTGGGCCAGGAAGAGGTAGGCCTCATAGCCGGGCTCCTCCAGGGTCACCGCCTCTTCCAGGGCGTCCAGGGCTCCGCCCCACTCCCCCAGCCGGATATGGCTGATCCCCTGCCGGACCCGGGCCCGAGCGTAGTCCCGGGCGTAGGAGCTGGACGGGCTGGAGGGTCGGGGCATCCGCATGTAGTAGTTCGTGGCCGTGGCCCAGCTCTCCTCCTGGAAGGCCCGGTCCCCTTCCCGCATGAAGCTCCGGTCCACTCCTGCGTCGGGGTCCGGGGCCTGCTCGTCCGGGGCCTGCTCTTCGGGCCCCGCCTCCTCCGGGCCCTCCTCCCGGGCAGGTCGGGTGGGCGTGGTGGTGGAGGGGCGAGAGGAGGCCTCCTGGGGGCTCGGTTCCGGCTGGGTTAGACGCCGGGCAAGGGGAAGGGTCACGGGTCCGGTGGACCCTCCCCGGGGCACCCGGAGCACCGTGTCCAGGCGGTGGTAGGAATCCGACTCCAGGCGCACCTCAACCACCAGGCTGTCCCGGGCCACGGCGTGCTCGATCCGGTAGGGCTCCGAGGAGGAAACGCTCTCCACACCCCAGGCGTCCAGGGTGATGGGGAAGCGGACCAGGTGACGCACGGTGAAGGCGGGATCCGAGAGGGCTTCGCCGGTTCCTGCGTCCACGGCCTGGAGGAGGATCTCGCTGGGCCGGGGCTCGGCTGTGGGACCTTCGGCCAGGCGCCCTTCCTGCTCCGGAGAGCAGCCCCCGCTCAGGACGAGGAGGAGGGAGGCAGCCAGGAGCCGGGGCGTTGGGTGACGAGGAACCATGTGAACCAATGAAAGACAGCCGGGGCGGGGCGGCAAGACCCCAACCCGGGGCCCCGCCGCGTTTCCGGACCGCCACCCCTCCGGGACCCTCCCGGGTTTGACCGGAGTCGGCCCTGAGGAATATCCTGATTCGGAGAGGTGTTCCAACCGCTTCCAGCACTTTCCGATCCCGAGGCACCACGTGTCCGATCACGACGATTCCCGGAAGAAGCCCCCTCCCCCCCAGGAGCCCGACGAGACGGATCGCCCTGGCGCCGGCGGGAGAGAGGACGACCCCATGGTGGGAGAGCTCCTTCGGGACAAGTGGCGGGTGCTGGAGCGACTGGGCTTCGGGGGCTTTGGCACGGTCTACAAGGTCCAGGACGTGAAGGGAGGGTGGGTCGAGGCCCTGAAGATCCTGGGTGTGGACCGGATGTCGGGTGCCGAGGCCGAGACCATGCGGAAGCGCTTCCTCCGGGAAGCCCAGATCATGAAGAGCCTGGGCAACCAGTCCCAGCACATCGTGGGGCTGAGCACCTACGAGGAGGACCTGGAAGCCGGACTCGTCTACTTCCTCATGGAGTTCGTGGAGGGTAGGGACCTGGCGGAGGTCCTGGCCCAGGAGGGACCCCTGACCCCGGAGCGGACCGTCCACCTGGGCCTCCAGATCTGCGACGCCCTCATGGTGGCCCACGAGGCGGAGGAGGAGGTGGTCCACCGGGACCTGAAGCTAGAGAACGTCATGCTCACCCGGGACCGAAGGGGCAATGAGGTGGCCAAGGTCCTGGATTTCGGCATCGCCAAGATCGCCGAGAGAGAAGGGGACAGCCACCTCACCATGGCGGGGACGTCCCTGGGGACCCCGGGGTTCGCCGCCCCGGAGCAGCTTCGGGCCGAGACGGTGGATGGGCGCACCGACCTCTTTGCCTTCGGCGTCATTCTCTACTGCCTCCTCACGGGCCGGGACCCCTGGTTCGGGCGGACGGCGTGGGAGTCCACGGATCACGTCTATGAGCTCATGGTGGCTGCCGAGAAGGCGGAGGTCATCCCCTTCGAAGAGACGGGGGTGGAGGTGCCCCGGCCCCTGGCCGACGTGGTAACCCGTCTTCTCCGGCGGGATCCCGCCCAGCGGTTCCCCTCGGCCCGGGAGCTGAAGGAGACCCTGACCCGGATCGCCCGGGAATGGGAGGCCCGGGAGGAAAGGGAGGAGGCGGAGACGCCGGCTCCCGCAGGGATGGCCACCGCCCTGCTCCGGCACCGGGGGAAGGTTGGCCTGTCTCTGGTCCTGGTCCTCCTGGTCGTGGGAGTCCTGGTGGTGAGGCCCTGGGGACGGACTCTCACCGTGGACGAGCTGGAGGAGAGGGCCCTCGCCGGAGGGGTGGCCAGCGCCCGACTCACCCCCGCCGGCATCGAGGGGCGACTGGCGCTGGGGCCCCTTCCCCTCCCCTTCCGGGTCCCCCTGGAGGAAGGGGCGGCCCCGGGGGTGGTGGAGGACCTCCGGAGCGCGGGCTTGACGGTGGACACCTCCCGGGAGGTGGACGGGTTGGTCCGGCGGGCGGCGGCGGCCCAGACGGAGATGCGGTACTTCGGGGAGCCCGGGAGGGACGTCCGGACCTTCGCCCAGCAAGCCCTGGCCCTGGACCCGGACAGCCGGGAAGCCCGCTCCCTCCTCAGGAAGGTGGCCGAACGCATGGCCTGGGACGCGGAGGCGGCCCTCCAGGACGGAGAGCCCCAGGAGGCCCGGGAGCTGGCCCGGGACTGTCTTGGGCTGGTGCCGGGCCACCCGGGCTGCCAGGCCGTGGTGGGGGGGTAGGAAGCCGCCAGGGTCCCGGCAGGCCGATCCAACCTTTGGGAACGGTGGATTGGAACCGGGAGGGGCCGCCGCGGTAATCGTTCTATCCGAGAACCTCCGGAAACCCGAAGAGAGGAAGAGCGGACAATGGCGGCAACCGAAGAGGCGGTGAGAGAGGCCCTGAAGGGGGTGAAGGATCCGGAGCTGAACCTGGATCTGGTCACCCTGGGTCTGGTCTACGACATCCAGGTGGAGGAGGGAGAGGCGAAGGCCATCATCTCCCTGACCTCACCCATGTGCCCGGTGGCGGATCAGATCGTGGACGAAGCCCGGCTGGCCATCGCCAAGGTGGAGGGTGTGGACAAGGCGGAGGTTCAGCTGACCTTCGATCCCCCCTGGACCCCCGAGCGCATCAGTCCCCTCATCCGCTCGTCCCTGGGCCTCTGAAGTCCGCCAGGCTCTGAAGCTCGCTAGTGGATCAGGTCCACCTCTTCCAGGAAATCCCGGAGGGGGTTCGCTACCTGGATGGCCCGTTCCTGGAGGGCCAGCGCCAGGCTCTCGGGTCCCTTCTTCCCCCCGGCCAGGTGACGGGCCACGGCTTCGCCCAGGTGGGCGTCGGACTTCTCGGCGGCGTTGTAGTACTCGGCGTACCGGGCGCTCACATGCTGCTCGAAGATGGGAAGCTGACTCCGGGGGGTGCCGTTGTTCACCATGTCCTCGAAGATGGCGGCGTGGAAGGCGTCGAGCCCCTTCGTCACCAGTTCCTCGTTCGAACGTCCCACGAAGGCCAGCTGGATGCCCCGGGTGTGGGCCCACATGAGGAAGATGAGGATCTCCTCGGCGGGCGCCGGCTCCGGAACCCCGTTCTCCTCGGTGAGTCCCAGGTCTCCCAGGAGCACTTCGGCATCGCCGTCGGTGATGAAGTCCGAGAAGCTCTCCCAGACCAGCTGGGCCAGGTTATCGCCCAGTTCCTGGGGTGTCATGTTCTGGGGCACGCTGAACCCCTGTGTCTCGTCGGCCATGTCCGAATATGCGCTGATCATGTCGTTTCCGTATCGTGAAGTGGTGTAGACAATTCCCACGAAAAGGGACCGAGTGTCAAGCTTCTTGATGGGAACCCTTTGTCCCGGTCCCGGGGTTGTAAGGGCTGTTCAACGGCCCTCTGAACGGATTGTCCGGGAACACCAACCAGGAAAGCCAACCGGCCCAGGAGACGTGCCCATGGATTCGAGACCCTCTTCTTCGTTCCCGCAACCCGGGGCTCGCGCCGGACTCCTGGTTCTGACGGTCCTGGTGACCGCTGGCGTGGTGGCCTGCGGCGGAGGCCCCCCGGAGGTTCCCGAACCCCGGCCCCTGGTCATCCGTTCCGGAGCCCGTCTGACCCCGGACAAGGAGCGCCTCAGGGACATCAACGCCTGGTTCCGTCCCCAGCTGGAGAACATCAACCAGGATCCGTCGTTCTTCATCCAGGTGGTGGATCGGGACACGCCGGCTCATCCCTGGGAGAGCCTGGTCATTGAGGGGGATACGGCGACCATCGGCCTGGAGACCCAGAAGTCTCCGGAAGCCCAGACGGCCTACCTGATCTACGCCCACCTCCACCTCATGGACCGGATGGGGCGTCTGGATGAATGGTTGCCGGGAGCCCAGGGGCTGGAGGGCTTCGAGCTGGAGCGGGCCATGGTCTCCCGGACCTCCGACGTCTGGCTCTTCGGGCGGTCGGCCTTCGACGCCACGCCCTACGAGCCCCTGGAGGAGATCATGTACTCCAAGGAGAACGGCTACCTGGATGCCTTCCTCCTCACGGCTCGAGGGGACGAGTTCCCGGAGGCGAGACAGGCCTGGCTCCAGGAGGATCCCCAGGCCCTGGAGCGGTACCGGCAGTGGTTCGTGGAGACCTTCGAGGAGGAGCCCCCGGGCCTGCGGGAGGAGGGAGGAAGCTGAGGGGCAGGTGTCCCTGCTGCCGGTTCGTCACTCCTCCAACGTGACTTCCCAGCGGAGGGATACGGGTGGAGCATCACCGTTTCCCTCCGTCTCCACGTGAAGATCCACTCTCCCCGTTCGGCTCACCCTGGCGTCGGACGCTCGGCCCCCCAGGACAGGAAACCCGAGGACCCGTACCGTCTGCTCCTCCCCCTCCGGAGAACGAGCCAGGAGACGGGCTCCCTTGAGCTCCCGGATGGACGGCGCCTGACCCTCCTGAAGCCGGAGTCTGAGGATCCGACCCACATGGGGAGCATCGAAGGCGTCAATGACGCGAAACACGGGCTTGGTGGATTGCTTCTGTCCAGACATGCGCTCACTCTCTCGTTGACGGGGGAAGCAAACGTGGTGTCCGGCGTCCGGGCCTTCCCCCCGGAACCGCAACAGATAAGATAGCGGAAGAGAACCGTCAACGGAGAGGAGAGGGGAGCCGGGGATGGCCAAGGGCACAGGAGACGGGGCCGGAGCCCTGGAGATGGATCCGGAGGAGATGCGACGCCTGGGGTACCGGGTGGTGGACGCCGTGGTGGATCGATGGGAGGGATTGGTGGAGGAGGTGCCCTGGAGGGGGGGCACCCGCCGGGAGCTGGAGCCCCTTCTGCAGGAGGAGGCTCCGGAGGTGGGAAGAGACGCCGACGACGTTCTCCGCCGGGTCCTGACGGAGGTCCTTCCACGGGCCGGGCGCATCGATCATCCCCGGTTCTTCGCCTTCATTCCTTCCTCCCCCACCTGGCCTGCCGTCCTGGGAGACGTTCTGGCCACGGGTTTCAACGTGTTCCAGGGGACCTGGTTGGAGTCGGCGGGCCCGAGCCAGCTGGAGCTGGTGGTCATGGACTGGTTCCGGAGCTGGCTGGGGTTCCCGGAGGGGGCAGGAGGACTCCTGACGTCCGGGGGCTCTGCGGCGAACCTGGTGGCCGTGGTTGCCGCCAGGGAGGGACGGCAAAACCCCACCGAGCCCGTGATCTACGTGAGTGACCAGGGGCACTCCTCCCTGGAGCGGGGGGCCGGCATCGCCGGAATCCCGGAGAGTTGCATCCGGAAGATCCCCACGGACGAGGCCTTTCGCATGCGGGTGACAGCCCTCCGGGATGCCGTGGTGCGGGACCGGGAGGAAGGGCGGACCCCCCTCCTGGTCTGTGGCAACGCCGGGGCCACGAACACCGGAGCCGTGGATCCCCTCCGGGAGCTGGCGGTCCTGGCCCGGGAGGAGGATCTGTGGTTTCACGTGGACGGGGCCTACGGGGGCTTCGCCGTCCTCACTCCCGACGGCAACCGGGCCCTGGAGGGGATCCAGGAGGCGGACAGCGTGACCCTGGATCCCCACAAGTGGCTCTTTCAGCCCTACGAGGCGGGTTGCCTGTTGGTCCGGGACGTCCGGCGCCTGGAGGATGCCTTTCGCATTGTGCCGGAGTATCTCCAGGATACCGCTCTTGGAGAGGAGCAGGTGAACTTCGCCGATCGGGGGGTGCAGCTCACCCGACGCTTCCGGGCTCTGAAGATCTGGCTCTCCGTGCAGGTCCTGGGCCTGGGCGCCTTTCGGGAGGCCATCGCACAGGGGATGGAGCTGGCCCGGGAGGCCGAAGCCCACATCCGGCGCTCCGCCGACCTGGAGCTCCTGGGGCCCGCCTCCATGGGGATCGTCTGCTTCCGCTATCGACCCTCCCGGGAGACCCGGGGGGCCGGCCTGGACGAGGAGGGGCTGGAGAGGCTGAACGAGGAGATTCAGGAGCGCATCCTCCGGACCGGAGTGGCCATGATGTCCTCCACCCGCCTTCGGGGCGCCTATTCCCTGCGCCTGTGCATCATGAACTATCGTTCCACCCGGGAGGATGTCCTGGAGACCCTGAATGCGGTGGAGGGGGTGGGACGTGCCCTGCTGGTGGCCCGTGAGAAGTCTTCGGGGGGGCCACCGGGATCGAGTGGGGCCGCCGGGATGGAAGGCTCATGAGGGATCCCTCCCGTGTGGTGACCCGACTGCTGGTGGTGGGTGGGGCCTTCTTCCCGGTCCTGGCCTTCCTCTTCTGGATCACGACCCCCCTGGGGCTCTTGGGGGCCGCCTACCTGGCCCTCCTCCTGGAGCTGGCCCCGGTCCTGGCCCTGGCTCAGCTTCCCGTCGTCGACTCCCAGGAGGAGTTGCCCCGGATCCCCGTCTACCTGACGTCCGGTGCCACGGTCCTGATCCTGGGATGGATGGCCCTGGCCGTGGGGGACGAGTTCCCGGGTGAGGCTCTCATGGGGCTCGGGCCGAAGCCCCTGATTTCCGTTCTTCTGTGGACCGTGGGGCTGCTGGCGGTTCTCCTCCTTCTACTGGGGGTCTTTCACCTCCTGGGTCGGGCCCTGGATCTCCGTGAGAGTCCCATCGTGGCCCAGCTCATGCCTCGGACCCTGCAGGAGAAGGGAGCGTTCGGCCTGCTCTCCCTGGCTGCCGGGGTGGGGGAGGAGCTGGCCTACCGGGGGTACGCCGTCCCGGTGCTTGGCATCCTCCTGGGATCGAGTTGGGGTGGGGTGCTTCTCTCCTCCGCCGTCTTCGGGTTCCTCCATGCCTATCAGGGGTGGGTGGGCATTTTCCGGACGGCCCTCATGGGGTTTCTTCTTGCCGTGGGCTTCCAGCTCTCCGGGAGCTTGTGGCCCGCCATCCTCGCTCACGCAGCCCTGGACCTCCTGGTGGGACTGGTCCTGGCCGACAGGCTCCTGAAGGAGTGATCCGTCGTGGATATCGATCTGGCCCTCCTGGCCGATGCCGCCACCATCGACGCGTCCGGGAAGCTGAACATCCTGGGGATCTTCGATCGGATCTCCGCCATGTCCTTTCCGGTCCAGCACGCTCACATCGCCCTGATCCTCCGGTTCGTCGCCTCACCGGAAGAAGCCGGGAACCACGAAGTCCGGATCGTCTTGCGGGGCCCCGATGGGGAGGAGGTGGTGGGCCTGGACGGAAAGATCCACACCGGTCCAGGAGGTGGTCCTTCCGGAGGGGACGTCAGGGTGCCCCAGGTGGTGAACATGGAGCGGATGGTGTTCCCCAAGCCCGGGCGTTACACCTTCGAGGTGCTGGTGGAAGGGGAGCATCGGGTATCCGTTCCCCTCTTCCTGCATCAGGCCAGGCGCCGGGGCGGGGGGCAGGAGCCCGAGCAGGTCCCGCCTCAGGGCACGGGGGGCATGGGGTTCGGCGCCCCCGGGGGCCCGGTTCAGGCGTGACCGGAAAAACGGTAGCCTCCGGGGCCTCCATGACGTAGGGTAGAGAAGGGGAGGTTCCACCCATCCCGGGAAACAAAGCCGGGGGACGCAGGTACGGACAAGTAGGATGATACTGTACTGCAACTTCGAGGAGCTCGGCGCCCTGAAGAAGGGCGCGGAAGCCCTTCTGGCCGAGGCCGGATCCGGGCCCATGCCCGTGGCCGCGCCCCCGGAGGGTCGGGAGGAAGCCGCCTCTCTTCTGCCCCGTCTCACCGGAGATCTCACCATCGAGACCCTGGCGGAGCAACGGCGGGTCCACGCCGCCGTGGCGGCCATCGTGGGCCAGCTCCGTGAGAGCATGGACGAGGCGGTGGTGGCCACCCATCCCGGGGGGGAAGTGGCCGTGGCCTCGTACTTCCTCTACGCCCACGCCCTCTCCGTTCTCTCCCGCCTGGAGGAGATGGGCCAGGAGATGGAGGCCCTCATCGAAGTCGTCACCGGGAACCGGCCCACCCGGGCCATGGCCGAGACCTTCCACTTTCCAAGCTGACGTGACGGCTTCCGGGAAGGGCAATGGCCCTCAGGCCGACTTCCACCGGGAAGCTCTCCCCCACATGGACGCCGTCTTCCGGTTCGCCCTCCGCCTGAGCGGCTCCCGGGACCAGGCCGAAGACCTGGTCCAGGACACCTTCCTCCGGGCCTACCGGGCCTGGGATCAGTACACGCCGGGAACCCAGTGCAGGAGCTGGCTCTTCACCATTTGCAGGAACCTGTATCTCCGGCGTCGAGAGCGGGGCCAACGGCACGACGAGATCGTCTCGGAGAACGTGGACAAGAGCTCCGGCCCCTTCGAGGTGGTGAATCCGGTGTGGGTCAAGGCCGTGGAGGCGGATCCCGAGGGTAGCTTCTTCGATTCCATCGTGGACGAGGAGGTCCTGGACCGGATCCGGCAGCTCCCCGAGGACTACCGCACCGCCGTGATCCTCTCGGACCTGGAGGGCTTCACCTACCAGGAGATCGCCGACCTGACCGGTGTCCCGGTGGGCACCGTGAAGAGCAGGCTGTTCCGGGGACGACGGATCCTGCAGAAGGCCCTTTACGACTATGCGGTCTCCATGGGCTACGTTTCCCCACCGGCCGGCGAGATCGAGGAGTGAGAATGAGTATTCTCCGGCGTTTGCGACGACTGCTGGCGGGTCTCCCGAACGGGGGTCAGGGCGGAGGAGGCGAGGGGTCCGGGGGCGGTCAGGGCGAGCCCGTCTCCTGCCAGGAGGCTCTGGCCCGGGTGCACGAGTACCTGGACGGGGAGCTGGACGAGACCTCCCACCGGCAGGTGGCCCATCACTTCGCCGTGTGTCAGAGGTGTTATCCCCACTTGAGGTTGGAGGAGCGGTTTCGGGAGTTCCTTCACCACCACGCCGGTCAGGAGGAACGGGCCCCGGACCACCTGAAGGAGAAGGTCCTGGAGCTCCTGGCCTCGGAGGGAGAGCGAAAGGACTGACCGCTCTCGCTTGCATCCCGCCGTCGGATGCCTTTCTCTCATGACGGCATCACAACCCACCTCGTGACGAAGAGAAGAGAAGGAATGGCCACGGCCGAAAAGAGAGAGAGAATCCTCTCCCGCCTCCTGGAAGAGGAGATGAAGGAGTCCTTCCTGGACTACTCCATGAGCGTCATCGTCCAGCGAGCCCTGCCGGACGTGAGGGACGGGCTCAAGCCGGTGCATCGGCGGATCCTGTACGCCATGCACGAGCTGGGACTCAGACCGGACCGGCCCTACAAGAAGAGCGCCACGGTGGTGGGTGAGGTCCTGGGGAAGTACCACCCCCACGGTGACGCCGCCGTCTACGACACCCTGGTGCGGATGGTCCAGGACTTCTCCCTCCGTTACCCCCTGGTGGACGGGCAGGGCAACTTCGGCTCCATCGATGGGGACTCGGCGGCGGCCTACCGCTACACCGAGGCCCGCCTGGCGCCACCGGCCACCGAGCTCCTCCTGGATATCGAGAAGGAGACGGTGGGTTGGCTGGCGAACTTCGACAACCGCCTCTCCGAGCCCCAGGTGCTGCCGGGCAAGCTCCCCAATCTGCTGGTGAACGGGAGCGCCGGCATCGCCGTGGGGATGAGCACGAACGTGCCGCCCCACAACCTCCGGGAGGTGGCTGCCGCGGTCCGGATCCTGGTGAACGATCCGGACTGCACCATCGACGACCTGGTCCGGGTCCTTCCCGGACCCGACTTCCCCACCGGAGGCTACATCGTCGGCCGGGAGGGAATCGAGGAGACCTACCGGACGGGACGGGGTCGCATGATCATGCGGGCCCGGGTGGTGAAGGAGGCCCTGCGAGGGGGGAAGCAGCAACTGGTGGTGACGGAGCTGCCCTACGGGGTCTCCAAGGCCAAGGTCATCGAGCAGATCGCCGGCCTGGCCCGGAAGGGCAAGGTGGACGAGGTGGCGGAGCTCCGGGACGAGTCGGACCGGGACGGGATGCGCCTGGTGGTGGAGCTGAAACGGGGAGCCGACGTGAAGCGGATCTTCCGGACTCTCCTGAAGCGGACCTACCTCCAGGCCACCTTCGGAGCCCACCTCCTGGCCCTGGATCGGGGCCAGCCCCGTGAGTTCACCATCAAGGAGCTCCTGGAGCACTACCGGGACCATCGTCTGGAGGTTATCCGCCGCCGTTCCCGGCATGAGCTGGAGAAGGCGGAGGCGGAGCGTCACATCAACGAGGGTCTCCTGGCCGCCCTGGACCGGATCGACGACGTCATCCGCATCATCCGCAAGTCCAGGGACCGGCCGGAAGCGTCGCTGCGACTCCAGGACCGCCTGGGGCTGAGCGAGGTCCAGGCCGACGCCATCCTGAACATGAGGCTGGGCAAGCTCACGGCCCTGGAGACGGAGGAGCTGCGGGAGCGACTCCGGGAGCTGGAGGCAGTGATCCGGGAGCTACGGGGGATCCTGGAGAGCGTGGATCGACAGCTGGACGTCCTTCTGGAAGAGCTGGAGGACGTGGTGGAGCAGTTCGGGGACGAGCGACGAACGGTGATTCTGGCCCATGGGGAGGAGGAGGAGACGGCGGTGGAGAGCTCCACGGCGGACGAGGACGTGGTCATCACGGTGAGCCACCAGGGCTTCGTGAAGCGGATTCCCATGCACCTCTACCGGCGCCGGGTGGGGAGTGGCAAAGCCCTGGCCGGAATGGAGAAGTACGAGGACGACTACCTGGAGCGGGTCTTCGTGGCTCGGACCCGGGGATGGATCCTGGCCTTCACACGGGGGGGCCACGCCCACTTCCTTCCGGTCCTGGACGTGCCCGAGGGGAGCAGGGCTTCCCGGGGACAGTCCCTCTACGCCCTCATGGGAGCCGATCGCCGGGATCCCATCGTATCCGTCCTGCCGGTGGACGACCTGGAGGCGGACCGGACCCTGGTCTTTCTTTCCCGGAAGGGACTGCTGAAGCGGACCCGTCTGGAGGAATTCTCCAACCCCCGGGCGGGAGGCATCATCGCCGCCGGGGTGAAGGAGGGAGACGAGGTGCTGGAGGTAGGCCTGTCCGACGGCAAGGCGGAGATCATGGTCTTCGCCCGATCGGGTCGGGCCATCCGCTTTCCCGAAGAGGAGGTCTCCCTCATGGGACGGTCGGCCCAGGGGGTGAAGGGGATGGGCCTCCGGGGAGACGACCGGGTGGTGGATATGCTCCTGGTGCGTCGGGACGCTCAGGTCCTGACCATCACCGAGGAGGGATTCGGGCGACGGACCGAGGTGGACGAGTTCCCCCTGCAGCGCCGGGGGGGACTGGGTACCCTGGCCGTTCCCTCCGAGGGTGCGGGGGGAGCCCTGGTGTCCGCCCTGGAGGTGGTGGCCGGAGAGGAGGTCATGGTGGTGTCCGCCGGAGGACGGGTGAGGCGAATCCCGGTGGCGGAGGTTCCGGAGCAGCATCGTCGAAGTCGAGGGCGCCGGGTGGTGGAGCTCCCCGGGGGGGACCGGGTGGTGGAAGTGACCCGGACCTCCGGAGGGGGAGCTGCTCGGAAGGCGGACGGTGGGCCGGTGGCTGACCGAAACGGGGGTGAGGAGACCCGTGGCGAGGAGCAGTTCGAGCTTCTCTCCTGAGGCCTCTGAGCTCTCGAGTCAGCGCCGCACCCCCAGGACCGCCGTGAGGCTCAGCCGCTCCCCATCCCGGAGGACGACGATGGTTACCTCGTCCCCGGGTTCATGGTCCCGGAGGGCGTAGGTATAGGCGTAGAGGTCGGTGATCTCCGCGCCCCCGAACTCCACGATGACGTCGCCTCCCTGGAGGCCGGCGGACTCGGCGGGGCTTCCCTCCCGAACCCCGGTGATCCGAACCCCATGGTCCCGGGGCGTCATGTCGGGAATGGTCCCCAGGTAGGGTCCGTAACTCCGGCGGCGGGGCTCGTCTCCCTCCTCGGCCTCTCCGGGGGCCATGGCCTGTCCGTGGGGCGGGCCTGCGTCCTGGATTGGGGTCAGGGCCACCACCTCCCCACCCACGGGCACGGCCAGGGCTCGAGTGACGTCCTCCACCAGCCCGGCGATCCGCTCCAGGCCCCGGGCGTTGATGAGATCCCAGTCGTCCTGGGGCCGGTGGTACTGGGGGTGGGTGTTCGTGAAGAAGTGGAGAACCGGGATGCCTCGGCCATAGAAGGAACTGTGATCCGAGGCCCCGAATCCGTCGTTGACGGAGGCCAGGACGAGAGGCTCCGCCAGGGCCCGGTTCGCCTCTTCCAGTAGAGCGGGCCACTCCTCTGCCGTGCCCGTCCCGTAGACGGTGAGGGTGTTGTCCCGGAGGCGGCCCACCATGTCCATGTTCAGCATGGCCACGGTCCTCTCCAGGGGCAGGAGGGGCTCCTCCACGTAGTGGGCCGAGCCCCACAGGCCCTTCTCCTCTCCGGTGAAGGCCACGAACAGCACGCTCCGGGCCGGCGGGGGGCCCTCCTCCACCATCCGCCGGGCCGCTTCCATGACCGCCGCCGTTCCGCTGGCGTTGTCGTCTGCACCGTTGTGAACGGCCCGGGCGTCGGGATCCAGGGATCCCTCCATGCCGAAGCCCAGGTGATCGTAGTGGGCGCCCACCACCACCACCTCTTTCTTCAGTCCGGGATCAGAGCCCTCCAGCAGGGCCACCACGTTCCGGGCCTCCACCATCCGGGGCTCCAGGGAGGTGACGAGCCGGGCTTCCCCCTCCGCCTCGGCCGCCTCCCGCACCGCCTCCGCCGCGGACGGGGCCACAGCCACGGCCGGGATCCCCAGCCCCGGCCGACGCTCCGTCGTGGGATCCGGAAGCCGGGAGCCTTCAGGAAGAAGAACGATCACCCCCGCCGCCCGGCGTCCGGCGGCCACCGAGGCCAGGAAGCGAGGATCGGCGGCCAGAGTCCCCTGGCCGGCTTCTCGGGTCCGGGACGGCTCAACCACCACGATCCTGCCCTCCAACTCCAGGCGGGTGAAACGATCCTCGGGGGTGCCGGGTCGGCTCACCCCGGGGCCCCCGTAGACCAGGGGGGCGGTGACGGAGCCGGAGTGGGAAAAGCCGAAGGGGATCCAGTCCTCCTCCGGGGCCAGCTCCCCTCCCGATATCTCCAGGGCGTTGTCCGACTTGAGGATGGCGCCCATCCGGACCCGGAAGGGCTGGAAGTGGCTTTCCCCCGGACCCACGGGCTGCAGGCCCAACCCCTGGAAGTAGGCGGCGATGTAGTCTGCGGCACAGCGAGCTCCCCGGCTGCCCGTGTCCCGGCCCTCCAGGGCGTCGTCGGCCAGGTACCGGACGTGGGCCAGGGGGGGCTCCATGCTTCCCATGACGGTCGCCGGATCCGGGCAGGCGTAGGGAACCGTCGTATCTGCCAACAGCTCCTGGGCCGACAGTTCCCCCGTGGGAGAGAAAGAACTTCCCGACGCCAGGCTCAGTAGGAGGAAGACCAGCGCGGCCCAGGGTGTGGGGAGGATGGGGGGTCGGGCCGGCTCTCCAGTCATCATCACGGATCGTTCTCTCAGGGTTGGTTCACGCATGCATGTCGTCGAAGTCGGCGGCCCCTTCCCGGGAGGGAAGCCGAGCGAAGAAGGCGGAAAGGATCCGGTAGGTGAGGCCCCAGATGACCCGGCCCCGGTAGCGGAAGCAGGGGAACTTCCGGCTGGTGTCCCCCAGGGGGATGGTGGCCGTTCCCCGGGCCCCGGGCTCCCGGAGCACCGACAGGGGCGCCCAGAGGACCTCCACGATCTCCGGGCTCGCCACCCGGGCCCGGGTCTGCTCCCCCACGCAGAAGACGAAGGGAAAGATGGAGATGGGGGGCAGGCGGAAGGTGGAAGGCCTCACCGGCTCCAGGCGGCCCAGGGGGGTTCCCAGCTCGTCCAGGCGCACCCCCGTCTCTTCCCGGGTTTCCCGGAGGGCGGTGAAGAGGAGGTCCGGATCCGAGGCGTCTCTCCGGCCCCCGGGAAGGGCCATGTGTCCGGACCAGGGGTCGGTCTCGGACTCGGATCGGCGGATGAGGAGGACGTCCAGACCGGGACCGGCTCGGAGGATGAGGGAGACGGCGGCGTGGAAGCCCTCCCCGGAGGGGGGAGAGGTGGGGAGATGATCCGAGTCCAACGGAAGGAGACGGTCCCGGAGGTCCGGGACCCGGGGATCGTCTGCAGGTGGCCCCTGGGCGGTCATGCCGCCGGATACCCCGGCGGGAGGGGCGAGGTTCAGGGAAGCTCCACCCGGAACAGGACCACTCTCTGGACGTCCAGCTCGTCTCGGACCGTGGCCAGGACCCAGTCCCGGGTGACGACGGGCTGGGGATAGGGGCTGAAGCCCTTCGGTGGCCGGACCGGGCCCAGGTACCGGCCGTCCTGGTCGAAGACGTCGAAGAGGAGGGGCTCCTTCCACTCGTCGGGCACCGACTCCGGGTCCTGGGGATCGTAGTCCGGGTCCTCCCCCTGAACCCCGGGCTGGGACACCGCGACCCACACGGTTCCATCCTCCCCGGCGCCGAACCCCTTGTAGGCCGGCTTCACCTCCGGGATGGGGTCTCCGTCCCAGCGCCAGTTCGGGTCCAGGTTCCGCATGTTCCGGATGGCGGCCCGCTCCTCCTCGGCCCGCTCTCCCGGTGCCACGGGAACGGGCTCGTAGGTCTTCTCGATGCGCAAGGGGCCCGAGGGCTTCAGGAGGGTGAGGGTGTAGTTCGTGCCGATCCCGTGGATGAAGTAGCCCATGGGGCTCAGGACGGCGTGCTCGTCCGGAGCGAAAGGGACACCGTTCACCATCATGTTGGTCTCCCCGTCGCTCTCCCGGCTCGCCTGGATCCGGGAGGGCTCGAAGTCCGTGTCCGGAGGCCTGAGGGTGTCCCCGGCGGAGCCGTCGGGGAGGATCTGGACCAGCCCCATCTCCCAGTCGTCCGCACTGGCTTCCGCGTCCAGGAGGATGGTGGCGTAGGAGCGGTCCTCCTGGTCCACCACCATGCGTTGGGAGGTGAAGAACCCCCCCCGGTGCCGCCAGGTGCCCAGGGACTCCCCCTCCGGGGAGTAGACCTGGAGCCGGGCGTTTCCCGGATCCCGGAGGACGATTCGTCCGTCGGAGAGGACGTTCAGCCCCCCGTCCGGGCGCTCGTATTCCCCGGGGCCTCCTCCCTTCCTCCCGAAGGTGGTGCGGTACGTCCCGTCCGGGTTGTAGACCCGGAGGGCCGGCACCTGCCGGTCCATGACGTAGATGGTACCGTCCGGTCCCCGGGCCAGGGAGATGATCTGGCCGAAGATGTACTCCTCCGGGCCGTCGAAGACGCCGATGGAGACCTCCGGGACCAGGCGGGCCGTATCTCCCCAGACGCTCCCGGAGACGGTGCGGACCACCACGGTGTCCCCCACCGTGTCCCGGACGGACTGCCAGGCGCCGGAGGCTCTTCCCGAGCTTTCGGAGGAACAGGCGGAGGCGAAGAGAGAAAGGCCGACGGTGAGGAGAGCGAGGAATCGGATGGGCGAAGGCCGTGTCATGGTATGGGGTGGGTCAGGGGAACGATTGGCCGGGGGAGGGCCAGGCGACAACATGCTCTCTGGTTGGATACTTCGAGGGCACGAAGGGTTGGCTCCGGGAATGTGGGCAGGCCATCATACGCCACGGGCGTGGGGGTCCCAGATGAACTTGTGGAGCTGGACCTGGAGGCGAACGGGAAGGCGGTCCCGGAGGATCCACTCCGCCAGGGGCCGGAGCTCCATCTCTCCCCATACCGGTCCGAAGAGGACGGCCCGGAGCTTCCCTTTCTCCACCCTCCGGTCCAACCCCAGCTCCCGGACCCGGGTGCGGGCCCACTCGTAGTCCTCCCGGTCCCGGATCACGAACTTCACCTCGTCCCGTCCTGTGAGGTGATCCAGGTTGGTCCAGAGGTTCTTTTCCGCCTCCCCGGAGCCCGGGCATTTCAGGTCCATGATCTTGTGGACCCGGGAGTCCAGAGGGGCCACGTCCACGGCGCCGGAGGTCTCCACCAGGACGGTGAAGTCCCGGTCCGCCAGGAGCCGGGCCAGGTGGAAGGCGTTGGGATGGATCAGGGGCTCCCCG